>JAEEGF010364350.1_pt1 | contig 59985 bp, 49 predicted proteins | sample 9134171 | NCBI WGS metagenome assembly JAEEGF01 (sample SAMN16246542, study PRJNA631951) | gut metagenome | biome: gut microbiome; feature: rumen; material: AP-attached | host: Bos | place: Iran: Karaj | collected 2018-10 | reverse complement strand
ACAAGCTCCTCAACACCAAGTACGGCGTGAAGAGCTCCACTCCGGGTTACCGCGGCTTTGAACCGGCCGTGGGTGGCATCTCCACCTATCCTCCCGGAGCCAAGGAAAACGGCGGTATCTTCCTCCATACCAACCCGTGGGTGATGATTGCCGAAACGATCCTCGGCCGTGGCGACAATGCCTTCCAGTACTACAACCAGATTAACCCGGCTTCCAAGAACGGAATTCTCGATATCTTCGAGTCTGAACCGTATTGCTATCCGCAGAACATCCTCGGTGACGAACACAAGCAGTTCGGTATGGGCCGTAACGCATGGCTCTCCGGTACCTCCACCTGGACGTACCAGGCTGCCACGCAGTTCATCATCGGTATCCGCGCCAACTACAAGGGCCTTGTGGTCGATCCTTGCATTCCTTCTAAGTGGAATGGCTTCGAAGCGACCCGTAAGTTCCGTGGCGCTACCTACCAGATCACGGTGAAGAACCCGAAGCACGTTTGCAAGGGTGTCGCCAAGATGGTGGTTGACGGCAAGGAAATCGACTCTAATGTCGCACCCATTTTCACTAAGGGTGTCCACAAAGTCGAAGTCACCATGGGCTAATTTGAATTATAACCGTCGGTTCTAATCCAAATTTGGATTTAGGTATCCGCTTCTATCGAAGCGGATATTTTTTTCTGCGTTTCTCGGATTGGACGATACATTCTAATCAAAAAATGATTTTAAGGTCCGCTTCTTGTGAAGCGGACTTTTTCTTTTGTTTGTATTTACATTTATATTTAGGGTGTGAAGTTTAAGCAGGTAATAATTCTGTTGCTGGGCCTCTCCCTTGTCTTGTTGGCGGGGTGCACGATGCGGCCGCCGTCGGCGGGGGCTTTCATGTCGGCCTACCATAACCGCGACAGTATGGGCGGTTTTTTCTTCGATGCCTCGTTGACGGTGTATACGGCGTCTACGTCCGATTCGGCGATACAGGCGCCGGAAAACGAGCATAGCACCAGTGTGTGGGAAGAGATCGTTGAAACGGAATGGCCGTTCGATTTGGGCATGTCGCTCATTCGTTTCATAGATCATTTTGGATTTGGTTTTGGACTTCAGATATCTAATCCTTACATGACTCTTGGGACCGCCTTTGAGCATTTCGGCATCATGGGGTGGACGGACTGGAGGCTTATTGGTGTCTGTGATGGTAAGCCCGAATGGTTTCGGGGCGGCATAAGCGTAATGGAACAGATTTCGCCGACTCCCGCCTTGCTTGTTGGATTGTTCCAGTTTGCCTCCCGGAGCGAGGCTCTCTATACTGCAGGTGGTGGCGATCATTGGGTGCCTTATAAGGAAGATGACTCAAGCCCGATTAGTTGTTGGGATGACGATACGGACTGCTATTGGAAAAAAGAGAAGTCGGACTTTGGCGAACCCTATTATTACGGTTTTATCGAATATGGTGGCGGCACTTATGTGACGTATAAGGTGAACAAATTTTTGGGGTTGGGACTAGAGCTCAGGTACAGCTACGATGTAACCTACAAGGCGAACCGCCTTGCGTTTACCTTCAATGCCTTTATGGGGTAAAATTTGCTATATTATACCCGGAAATTTTTAAAAAGGATAGATAATGTCTCTTAAGATTGTTTCTCGTAGTGTTTTAGCCGTGGCGCTTGCCGCGGGTATTGCTTCGGCCCAGCTCTTGAACTCCAAGAGCCTTGACGTAATCCGCGTCGAAAAGACGGGTATTTCTGCCGGTAAAATTGATAGCTTGGCACAGATGCTTGCTGCCCAGCAGTTCCATGGCAAGAAGGTGAACGAAGAAACCATGACCCAGGTCCGCTATGCGGTCATCGACAACCTCGTCGGCCAGGAACTCGTGAAGCTCGAATGCAAAAAGCAGGGCATCAAGGTCGCCCAGTCCAAGGTCGACAGCGTGACCACGCTCTTTAAAAAGCAGTTCCCCAGCGAAGACGCCTTCCAGAAGGAACTGAAGAAGTCCAACACGACCATGGCGCAGTTCAAGTCCAAGATCGAGGACCAGCTCAAGAGCGAAGCCCTCCTTGAGAAGAAGGTCCCGTACCCGAAGGACCCGACAGAAAAGCAGAAGGAAGCTTTCTGGGAACTCAACAAGGGTAAGGCTCAGATCAACGACACCATCAGCGGTGCGCGCATCTACATGAGTACGAAGGGCAAGTCCAAGCAGGAAATCGAGGACGCAAAGGAAGTGCTGAAGGGCCTTGCCGCCCAGGTCCGCACCAAGAAGGCGACTTTCGCCCAGCTGGCCGCTGTTTATAGCGACGACCCCGAAGCCAAGAAGACCGGTGGCGTGATGAACAAGTTCCTCGCCAAGAGCAAGGGCGACGCCTTTGCCAAGGCTGTCGCTAAGATCAAGGTCGGCGAGATCACTGACGTGGTTGTGGAGAAGGACGGCGTTTCCATCTTTATGCTTACCGAGAAGAACGACGGCAAGTACGAGAGCTACAAGCACCAGATCGACTACATCCTCCGCGTGCAGGCCGAACAGGACCGCCAGATGCAGCTCAAGGCCTATTTGGACGGTCTTGCCAAGGTCTACAAGGTGCAGTACCTCGACAAGAAGTACACTCCGCCCCAGGCCATTGGCGGCGCTAACTAGTTCAGGTTGATTGATGGCTTTCCAGACTACACACACTGGGCTTATCGAATTGCGTACCCGCATTGACAAGCTCTGGGGGTATCTTTGACTTAGAGGCAAAGACCGAAGAACTTTATGTGCTCGAGAAGGATTCCGCAGATCCCAATTTGTGGAATGACCAGGACAAGGCCCAGTCCATGATGAAAAAAATCGGGAACCTTCGTGGGTTGCTCGATTCTTGGAAAGAGGTCTCGCAGATTTGCGACGACCTGGCCGAAATGTACGAGATGAGCAAGGAAGAGGATTCCGCCGACTTGACCGCCTCCATTGAAGCGGATATTGCCGCATTGAAGGCCAGAGTCGAGGAGATGGAATTCAAGAAGATGCTGAACGGGCCGGATGATGCCTGCGCCTGCCTCATGTCCATCCATCCGGGTGCGGGCGGCACCGAGTCGCAAGACTGGGCTCTGATGCTCTTCCGCATGTATACGCATTTCTTTGAACGCGAGAACATGGACTTCAAGGTGGTGGACTTCCAGGAAGCCGAAGATGCGGGACTCAAGAGCGCCACCATCGAGGTGACCTGCGAGAATGCCTACGGGCTGCTCCGCTCCGAAATAGGCGTGCACCGTCTGGTGCGTATCAGTCCGTTCGACGCGAACGCACGCCGCCACACGAGCTTTACTGCCGTGTACCTGTACCCCGAACACGAAGACGTGGAATTCGATTTGGACATGGCTGATGTGCGCGTGGACACCTACCGCAGTAGCGGTGCCGGTGGCCAGTACATCAACAAGACGGACTCCGCCGTGCGCATGACGCACTTGCCCACAGGAATCATGGCGAGCTGCCAGACGGAACGTAGCCAGATCCAGAACCGCGAGACCTGTTACAAGATGCTCAAGACGATGGTCGCCGAGCACTACCGCTTGGAAGAAGAAGCCAAGCGCGACGCCCGCATGGCCGAGAAGAAGAAGGTCGAGTGGGGTAGCCAGATCCGCAGCTACGTGCTGCAGCCCTACCAGCTGGTGAAGGACTTGCGCACCGGTGTCGAGACTTCCGACACGGCGGGCGTGCTCGACGGCAAGATCAAGCCGTTCATCAACGCCTACCTGCTGAGCACCAGCGAGGAACAGAAATAAGACGGGTAAAGACCGCTCGTTCGTCGTCTCAGGTGCGGACATCTATTAAAAAAAATGCCCCGGCCAAAGTCCGGGGCTTTTTTTATGTAATTCCGAACGTTACTTTTTCCAGACGCTAATCAGGCTCTTGTTCTTGCGGAAGGCGAGCCACAGCGTAGGCCAAATGAGCACGAGGTCGCGGATGAGGCTGGTCCATGCCTCAGCCTTGTCTTGAGCGCCTTCGAGTTCAAAGCATCCGCAGGTGATGCCGAGGTCGTTCCACAGCGCCCAGGCGAGCGCGATGATGAAACTCACGAACATCCAGAAGATGGCGAATGCCGATTCCTTCACGAACGGGGAGACAATCATGGCAAGCCCGAACCAGAGTTCGAATTGCGGGTAAACCAGCGCGAAGAAGTTGTTGACGAAGTCGACATGCAATGCGGAGAAGAACTGGTACTGCGCCACGAGGGTCGCGAACTGGTGCGGGTCCTGGATCTTGAAGATGGAGGCGAAGATGAACATCCCGCCGATGCCGATGCGGCAGAGCGTCTCGAGAGCGCGGATGGCGAAGTCCTTTTGCAGTTTGTAGGCGGGCACAATGAGCCCGCAGGCGATAATCACGGCGCCGAGCCCCACATGGATGTTGTAACGGTAGGCTTTGGGCCAAATATCCATGAGCCAGTCCTGGTCGGTGAAGGTGAGGAGGCTCTCGGGGAAGCTGATTTCGGCGACGCCAACGGCCACAAAGAACGCAGCGACGAGGAGGATAACGCCCGCGGCGATGGAGCGCTTGATATTCTGTTTTTCAAAGCATTCGATCATGGTCGCCCCCTAGAGAATGTCTGCCGGTTTTTCCATCACGTCTTGCGTGCCAATCCAGTCGACGGACTTGTCGTCGCTTACGCGGATGTTGTTCACGATGGCGAGAACGATGCAGAACAGGGCGATGCCGAGCAGGACGGGCCAGTTCAGCGTCTTTAGGTAGGCGAGAACGGCGTCAAAAAACTTTAGGAATTTTTGTTTCATGGTTCTTAATATACAAATCTAGTTCTTGAAGGTCCAAACGATGCCGTATGAGAAGCGGAGCCCTTCGGGCGTGTAGCCCGAAGCCGGCATATAAATGCTGTGGTTGAAGTTCTCGATGCGGTTGTACAGTTCGAAACTCAAAATCTGCATGCGGGCTTCGAAGTCGAGTGCCAGGTAGTGGCGCATCTCTTCGAGCTCGGGGAGTCCGTCCTCGTTGATGGTGCAGTCGTAGCGGTTGTCAAACCACTGCCAGTCCACGCGGACACTTACACCCAGGCGGTTGCGCACAAAGCGGTTTTGCCAGTGGATGCTGCCCTTGTAGTACAGTTCCGGAGTGTCGATGAGTTTTTCACTGGCGTCGCGGTCCAAAACCTGCCCGCGTTCGAGGTAGAACTTCCAGTTGCCCAGGCGGAACCCCAGCTGGAAAAGCCAGTCGTAGGTCTCGGCTTCGCTCACGTTGGTCCACTGGAATGCCTGCTCCACCGATTCAAGGCCGTGGCCCTTGACCCAGCGCTGCTTAATGAGGTCGTCGGCGTCTTCGTGGCGGATGCCGAGTCCATAGAACACTTCGCGGGAGTACCAGCCGATGTTTGCGGTATGGCGGTCGCGGACTTCGGTCTTGAGGTCCTTGCGGGCAAAGCTCATGCGGCCTGTGTCGTTGAATTTTTGTTGCCACACGTCGGGGAACTTGTTGTCGTGACGGAGGGTGGCGTTAAAGCGGAAGTGGAACGGCAAAAGCAGCGTGAGGTCGGCGGAGTACGCCTTGGCGTAGTCGACCTCGTCGTAGAGAGAACTGTTGCGCTGCATGCCGATTTGCGTGCGGAAAAGGACAATTCCGAGCGTGTCGGCTAGCTGGAGGTAGCCCACTTCGCGGTCCTGCTCGTATTCCTTGGAGTATTCGTCTGCCTTGTCGTAATTGAAGGTGTTGCCGGTATTCAGGAACTCGTATTCGAATTTGAGCGTGGGGTTGAGCAGCGAGGCGTAACTCATGTTGAAGTCGCCCAAGAACGTTTCGTAGGTGTAGGCGTGCGTCGTGTCGTAATAGAGCGTGTCGGTGTGCTCGATCTCGAGCGAATCCACGTAGGTCTTGGTGCCGCTCATGACGTTGCCCATGGAGTCGAGCACGATGTCGTGCGTGCCGTAGTGGAAGCTGGTACCGACGGTGAAGCGCTTGACGGGGTAGAATTCAACGCCTGCGCCGTAGGTGACCGCCTCCACGTCGATGGTGTAGGGGTCTGTTTGAAAATAGCGCTTGGACTTGTCGAGGGTGTCGAGAATAACCTTGTGGCTTGTGTTGTCGGCGTTCTCGAGGCTTAAGAAGTTGATTTTGGCGAATGCTTTGCCGAACCCGAATCGCCAGGTGAGCATTGGTTGGATGTGCATGCTGTTGACGGCGATGTTCCTGCCCGAGAACGGGATGCTGCTGGAGTCGCGGCCCAGCGAGAAGTACGGCGAGTGGGTCACGTTCTGGTATTCGTATTCCTTGCTGTCTTTGTTCGAGCGGCTCTGTACGCCAAAGTCGAACATCACCGAATCGGTGACGAGCCTGCGGAAGTCGAGGCGGAGGGCGTTGCCCATGAAGGTGGAACGCTCCCATGAGAGGTCGGTGATGGGGGTGTCGAGGAGGGCGCCGTGGCGTTCCTCAAAGAGAATGCCGTTCTCGCCGTTGAGCGAGAGCGCCGTGGCATCGTAGCCTAGGCGTGTGGTGTAGAGTCCCGAAAGCTTGCTGGGGTAGCGGGTCGAAACGCTGCCGATGCCCATGGAGAACGGGTCCAGTTCCGGATTCCCAAGAATGGAAGTGCCCAGCACCCACTCGGACTTTTGACCCGACACGTCGTAGGTGCGCTGCATGAGTTCGCGGTGCTGGATTGCCCAGCGGCCGGCGTCGTTCTCGCGGACGGCGGGGTCGATGCCGTCGGGGGCGTCCCAGGCGGAGTCCTGCGGGGCGGGAATATGGTATTGCTTGGGCTGCATGGGTTGCGCCCCGGCAGCGACGGCCAGGACTGCGGCTGTGCAAACAAGAAACTTTATGACGGTATGCAACGACATGCTTAGAACCATTCGGCGCGGGATTTTTCGCGGCGTTCGCGGAGCGCCTGCACCACGGTGTAGGGCATCTTCATGCAGTTGGGTGTGTAGGGGCTCCCTTCGGTGTGGAAGTCGGAGCCTCCGGTGCCGACTAGCCCGTACTTTTGGGCCATGTCCTTGTACTTGCGCCCCACGGCGCCCTTTTGTGCCGGGCTGTAAACTTCAATGCCCTGGATGCCCCATTCGACCATGTTCTCGATGAACTCGTCGCTGAGCCCCGACTTGTAGGGGTGGGCGAGGACCGCGATTCCGCCCGCGTTTTCGATGAGGCGGATGGTCTCTTGCGGGTTGAGCCCCTTCTTTTCGACAAAAGCGATGCAGCCGTCGCCCAGGTACTTGGTGAAGGCCTCGGCGAAGTTGCCGATGTACTCCTCGTCCACAAGCGTCATGGCGATGTGAGGTCGGCCAATGACCTTGCCCTTGCAGTACGAATGGACCTTCTCGTAGGTGATGTCAATGCCGAGGGCGTTCAGTTTTTTGATAATCGCCTTGGCGCGGGCGATTCTCTGCTTGGCGAAGTCCTCGAGTTCCATGTTGAGGGCGAGGTTCGTAGGGTCGCAGAAGTAACCCAGGATGTGGATGTCCTTGCCCTGCCAAACGGCAGAAATCTCGATGCCCGGGATGATTTCGAGTCCGATTTCTTTGGCGGGTTCCGCAGCCAGCTTGTAACTATCGAGGTTGTCGTGGTCGGTAATCGAGATGCAGCGGAGCCCCTTGCGCTTGCAAAGAGCCAGTAGTTCCTCGACCGAGAGCGTACCATCGGAAAGGCGGGTGTGCAAGTGCAAGTCCGCGTAGCCGCCTTTTTCGGTGATGATGGTAGATCCCTTGTACACTGTCTAAAATCCGTAATACTGCATGAGGAGCTGCGCCGGCGAAGAGTTTTCGGGGCGGAGGCTCAGGTTGAGGAACGGGTACAGGTCTTCGCAGTTGAAGCCGATGCGGCACCCGGCACCGCATTTTTTGGCGAGGTAGAGCCTGGGGAGGAACGGTTTGCCGAGGTAAATGCATACCGTGGGATTGAATTCCGTGATTTTGTCTTCGATTTCTTGAAAGACGGGTTCCCCATAGCGGCACTCCAGGTCACTGTAATAGATGGCCTTGGCTCGCTTGGCCGATATGAGGGCGTGCAGGCTCTCGTGCGCGATGAGCAAAACGTTTTGGAACCATGCTTGGGGCATGGCGTGCATAAATGAGGAGGAGGTTTCCATGTCGCGAGCCAGGAACACCAGCGTTTTGGGGTTCTCCTTGAGCACGGCAGGGAAGTTGAATGCACCGGACTCTTCGCCGGCCTGTTGCAGGAACCAGCGGGAGAGCGATTGCTGGCTCGCAAAGCGCTTGAAAAAGTACTTGAGTCGATTTGTAAAATACGGTGACGGTTTCAATTTCGTTCCCTAACAGTTTCTGCAAAATATACTAATTTAGCGCCCATGGCGAAGACAAAATTCTATGCGATGAAGGGCCCGAACAGGGATAAGATTGTGGACAACTGGCCGGAATGCGAACGGCTGGTGAAGGGCGTGCCCGGAATCCGTTACAAGTCGTTTGCCACGAGGGAAGAGGCCGAAGCTTGGATGCGCGGTGAGGAGCCCGAGGTAAAAAACGGCATCCGCATTTACGTGGATGGATCGTTTACGCCGACATTTGCCAAGGCGGGATGGTCTTTTGTGGTGACCGAGGGTGACAAGGAACTTGCCCGCGGCTTTGGTATCACGGCATTTGATGCCGAAAGCAGGAATATTGACGGCGAAGTCATGGCGAGTTACCAGGCCATGAAGTGGCTTGACGCCAACGACAAGACTGGCACGATTTGCCACGACTACGAGGGCATTGCCCGTTGGGCGCGCGGCGAGTGGAAAGCCAAAAGCAGCATTGCCACACAGTACGTGAACGCTATTAAGCCTTATTTGCACCGGGTGAGTTTTGAGAAGGTGGCTGCCCATACGGGTGTTAAGTGGAATGAACTCGCCGACGAACTCGCCAAGACGGCAATCACGCGCGCAAAGGACGCGCACGAAGCCGCCAAGAACGGCGCGAAGGTCGAGAAGATTTTGTCTGCCGCCGAAAAGGCGAGCGAAAAATACGAAGACTAGGGCCTACTTGCTCTCGTGCTTGCTTAGGCAGTGGAGGCTTCCGCCTTCTTCAATTACAGTGCGGCAGTCGATGCCAATGACTTTGCGCTTGGGGTACACGCTCTCGAAGTACTTTTGGGCGACCTTGTCGTTGACACACTTGTATTTAGGATAAATTAACCCGCCGTTCACATAGATGAAGTTCATGTAGCTGGCAGGCAGAATCTGCCCGTCGTCGAGCGTGCGCTGCGGTGGGAGTGGCAGGGTGTCGACCTTGGCTTTTTTACCGTAGTGCGCCTTGAGGAAGGTCTCGATGAGGTAGCGGTTTTGGGCGAGGGTTTCGCGGTTCTTGCTTCGCGGACTTTCTTCCCAGGCCATGACCACGCGGTCTTTGGCCACAAAGCGGGCAACGTTGTCGATGTGTCCGTCGGTATGGTCGCCGTTGAGCCCGCGAGGGAGTACCAGAATGCTCCTGAGGCCAAAGGCCCCGCAAAGCGCCTTGATGACCTTGCTCAAATCCTTGGGCGCGTTGCGGTGATTGCCCACGAGGCAATCGAGCGTGGTCATGCCGAGTCCGTCTCCGTTGACTTCGATGGCGCCACCTTCAAAAATGTAGGGGATGCTCTTGCTTATTTTGTATTCAAAAATCTCGGCGAGGCGCTCGGGAATCTGGTTGTCGTTTTTCCACGGCGGGAACTTGGCGCCCCAGGCGTTGAATTGCGTCTGGGCAATCACGGTTTTTTCGCCCTGCTTGAGGAAAAATGGACCGTAGTCGCGAATCCAAATGTCGTCGGTCTTTACGTTGTAAAAACTGGCGGGGAAGGGCCGGTCGGCCATGGCGCATTTTTCGTTGTAAGTGAGGTAGTTCTTGTTTGGGACCAGCACGTTCACCGGCTGGAATTCGCTGATGGTGCGGATCAAATCCACGTAGAACCAGCGGATTTTTTCACCGCGCTCGCCGTACCAGTTCTTTTTGTTGTGGGGGAAGGCGAGCCATGTGGCCTCTTGCTTTTCCCATTCGGCGGGGTAACGAACTTCATTCTTTGCCATGTTAATCAGCCCAGATTTTCAAGATGTCTTTGTACAGGTCTACGCGGCGGTCACGGAAATGCGGCCACCAGCGGCGATTCTCCTCGGTCTCGGCGAGGTCGAGTTCCACAAAGGAGGCACCAGTAAAGTCGGTACCGCACTGGCTCAGTACATAGCCGTCGGGGGCGGCGGCAAAGCTCGTGCCCCAAAAAGTGAGGTGTCCTTCGGTTCCGCAGCGGTTGGCGGCGACCACAAAAGTGCGGTTCGCAATGGCGTGACCGCGCATCACGGTGGTCCAGCTCTCTTGTTGGCGCGGGTAGATTTCCTGGGGCTCCGAATCCATCCATCCGATGGCCGTGGGGTAAATGAGCACGTCGGCTCCTTTGAGGCTCATGATGCGGGCGGCTTCGGGGAACCACTGGTCCCAGCAAATGAGTACGCCCAGCGTGCCGGCGCTTGTTTTGATGGGTTCGAACCCGGTATCGCCCGGGATAAAGTAGTACTTCTCGTAAAAAGCGGGGTCATCGGGAATGTGGCTCTTGCGGTAGAGCCCGGCGATGCTTCCGTCGCGTTCAAAAACGAATGCCGAGTTGTGGTAAATGCCGCGGGCGCGTTTTTCAAAGAAGGGGAACACCACGACTGCGTTCAACTTTTTGGCAATCGCCTGCCATTCGCCCACAATCGGGGCGTCCTTCTCAATGGCTAGGTCAAAAAAGTCGGCGTTCTCTTCGAACGGGAAGTAGGGTGTGTGGAAGAGTTCGGGTAAAATGACCAGGTCCACGTCCTTGCCCTCGAGGGCGAGCGCTTGGGCTTTGTACCAGGCGTTGTTCGTGTCAAAATCGCCGGTCCACTTACCCTGCAGGGTGCATACTTTGATTTTCTTCATAGTTCAAAATTTAGAAAAACATTGAAAAAAAACAAATTTGTTCTATATTTGCAATGCAAAAAAACAAGAAAGGGAAAGAAAATGAAGAGATTTTTGCTTTTGTCGTTGTGCTTGGCTGTTTCAGTTGCTACTGCTGCCGAACGTTACAAAGACAGGATGTTCAGTGTCGAGAAGAGTAGTGACGTGGTTTTTGCCAAGAATGTGCCGCATTTGAGCGAATACCATATGATTACCAATACGCTTTTGGCTTACCAGATGCTGAAAGGGGATGCTACGGTCGCTTATTTTTATACCGACGAAGGCGAGGTGACGGCAAAGGATTTGCTGATGGACCTCTACATGCCCAAGGGCGATACCGAGACGGACCGTGCTGCGGTGATTGTGTCTCACGGTGGCGCCATGGTGGCGGGTTCCAAGGACGACTATGCCCAGCATACCGTGAACTACTGCGATTCCCTGGCGGCGCGCGGTTATGTGACGGCTTCTATTGAGTATCGTTTGGGTGTGACGCTCACGGGCGAAAACTACCAGTTGCACATCGATAGCGTTGATTTTGCACGCTCTGTTTACCGCGGAGTGCAGGACGTGCGTGCGGCGGTCCGCTATTTCCGTGCCAACGCCAAAAAGCTCGGCATCAACCCGAACCGCATTTACCTGGTCGGCAACAGCGCCGGCGCCATCTTGAGTCTCGAGAACCTCTATGCCCGTAGCCGCAGTGACTTCCCGAGCTACATCGACAAACAGCCTTTGCTGGGCGGGCTTGACGATTACGGCGAAAAGGCTAGTTACGCCAATGCCAACGCGGTGGCCGCTCTCTGGGGGGCAGTGCACAATATCGACATGATTGGCGACAACGATACCCCGGTTCTGCTCATACACGGCACTGCCGACGAGACTGTCTACTTTAAAGCGGGTCGCCCGCTCAGCAACGTGGCGCACGTGCTCGAAAACATCATCCCCTCGGAATTGGGGGCGACGGCGGCCTCCTATACGTTGGACCTCAAGGCCCCTACGCTCTATGGCAGTTACGTGATCGACTCCGTGCTTACCAAGAAGGGCGTTGCCCACGAGACATACTTTGTCGAGGGGGCGGAACATGAATTCTATGACGAAGGCGATTACACCGCCACGGTCCAAAAGAAAGTCTTTGATTTTTTGTACAACTTAACGCAAAAGCCGGCGGGCATCAAGCCTGTGGTCTTGGCGAAGGCGAGCCGAGTCCGTATGGGCGAGGGCAACCTGAGCTTTACCGTGGATAGCGATAGCCCGCTTTCTTACCGCGTGATTGACCTTCGTGGTCGCGCAGTGCTGAATGGCCTTGCCTCCAAGGGCGAAGTAGTCGACCTCTCGAACCTGGACAAGGGCGTGTTTGTGCTCCAGGTGAGGGGCGAACGGGCTGTCCGCTTTGGAATTGCCCGCTAAGTGGCGCTTTTTCGTAAAAGGCCGGGATTTCATCTCGGCTTTTTTTATTATTTTGATGTATAGGTTTACGGGTTACTGGAGGCAAGATGAAAAAAATCTCGCAGTTTTTTAGTGTTTGCGCTTTGGGCCTGTGCCTAGCGGCTTCGTTTGTCGCTTGTGGCGACGATGACGACGATTTTGGCGTCCGCAAAAAGGAGGACGCCCTCGATATTGAGGATTCAACCGATATCGGCAATTCCAGCGGGAAGCAGAACGGCTCGTCCAGTTCCGGCAAACAGGATTCTACCGGGTCCTCGTCTTCCAAGGGTAAGTCCAGCAGCTCGTATGTCGACACGCATTACTCGGCCATCTCCCTTATTGACCCCAAGGTGCCACAGGACAGTGTCGGCTCGTACGTGGATTCCCGTGACGAGCAAAAGTACGGCACGCTCCGAGTGGGCCCCTACATTTGGATGACGAGCAACCTTGCGAACAAGACTCAGGGCTTGGGCAACGTTTGCTACGACAACAACGATTCCCTGTGCCAAAAGAACGGACGTCTGTACTTCCCGAACGGCGGTTCCGCTTGCCCCGGCAAGTTTCGCGTCCCCACGCGTTCCGAATGGAAGTATGTGATGGACAACAAGAACGTTCCGCTGGTGTACTCGGGCTCCTGCAAAATGGAGGAATCCCTGGTATGTTCCGGGATGGGCACGGAGGCGTACTACCTGACCCGGGACGACTTCGTATACACCATTTTGGGCGAATCCGGGACAACCCTTTTCAAGAAGGCGAACACTTACGGCTACTATTCGCAGCGCTGCATGGCGTTCACCTATATTGTGCATACCAAGAGCGACTTGCCCACATGTGATTCCTCTTTTGCCGATGTAGACAACTCTTTTTACGTGGCGAACATGGACTCTGCCTACATTTGCTACAAGGGCAAGTGGAGCCTGTCTAGTTACAAGCGTTGCGGTAACGTGGTCGATACGACCTTGTTGTACACCTATAGCGATTCCGTATACATATGCAAGGGCGGGTACTGGAATCGCGCGACGATCTTCGATACCGACGAGAAATGCGACAGCACCCGTTTGAACGTGGTGGTCAACTATAATGACGTGATGTACGCTTGCCTCGCTACTGGCTGGGAAAAACTTACGTATCCCTCGACGGAACTGGGTCTCTGTATCCCGTCTGTTAGGGGCAAAATGGATTCGACCTCCTCGGGGTACAGTTATGTATGCGACTCCACGGGGTGGCGTACTGCAGGCATGACCGATTATATTGGCAACTGCGATTCGACCCGATGGTTCGAGGTGGCCAAGTACTCGGGGACCGACTACGTGTGTCGTAGCTCGAACAGCTGGACTTCAATGACTTCAAACGAAAAGACGATGGGCGTGTGCTCCCCGAAGTTAAAGGATTCTGTTGCGGTTGTTGTTTCGGGCTATTATTATTCTCATACGCCGTACAAATGCAATGGTTCCGCCTGGGTTGAATTGGACCGCAACGCGTATCTGGACTCTTGCACGGCCGAGAGGAAGGGAGAAATAATCAGGTATTCGTCTACAGATTATATCTGCAAAAATGGTTCCTGGTCTACAGCCACAAGGACGGATTCCCTCGGTGTTTGCGACAGCACCACTGCGGGAACGTTTAAAACCCATGGTGGCAAGGATTATATCTGCAAAAATGGTTCCTGGTCTACGGCCACAAGGACGGATTCCCTCGGTGTTTGCGACAACACCAATGCGGGAACGCTTAAAACGCTGGGTGGTATAGAATACGTGTGCAAGAACAAGTCTTGGGCCAAGGCGACGGATGCGGACCGCCTAGGAAAATGCGATTCCTCTTTGATTGAAACCGTTAAGGAGCTGAACGACGTGGAATACATGTGTCGCGGTTCCAGCTGGACTGCCAAGGACAGCTTGGAAAAGAAGTTCGGTTTTTGCAGCGAAAAACGCAATGGCGACACCGCCATGGTGGATACGACCATTTACGAATGCATGAGGAATACTTCGAGGGTGCTCAAGTGGCAGGTGGTCGACAAAGTGATTGCAGAGCTGGGAAAATGCACGACTACGCAAGCCCGCAAGGTGATTGCTAGCGACGGTGCGACCTATTCCTGCTCCAACGGCGTATGGCATAAATTGACCATTGAAGAAATGTACGGCCGTTGCACTTTCCATACGGAGTATAAAGAGGTTGTTTACATGAAGAGGCTCTTTGTTTGCGACTCCAGCATACGTTGGGCCAACAGCGAGTGGCATGGCTACGATGGACGAGACAGCATTGCTGGTCATTGCAATGCAGAACGCGTGGGCACCATGGTCAAGTACCGCGATACAAGCTACATATGTTTAGCCACAAAGGAAAAGGGATCTACGGCAGTTTATGACCGTTTTTGGGATTATGCGACACAGGTTGAGGTCTTAGGACAGTGTACCTCCTCCCGCGAAGGCGAACTATACAATAACGGGAGCGGAACTGTAAAATGCACCGGCGGCAGGTGGGTTTCGACGGCGGGAACCTTTACCGATTCCCGTGATGGGCATGTCTATCACATGACCAAAATAAACGGCAAGACCTGGATGGCCGACAACTTGAATTACGCCGGTGTGGATTCCGCCCGCTGTGCAGGCGCCTCCAATTTGAGGTCCAACTGCACCAAAGGATTTTCGTACCCGTGGCACACCCGGATGAAAATGTCTTTAGCTAGCGATTCTGATGATTATCTGTCACAAGAATACGATGCCGAAAATTACCAGGGAATTTGCCCTGACGGTTGGAGAATTCCCTCCGTGTCGGATTGGGAAGGCTTGATCCATTATATAAAAACGCATAACTATTCCTCAACTATCCCCAGGGCAATGGATTCGTCAAAAGTATCCCCGGGAATCTACTTGAGTCGTTTTGGCATTTGGCGGAACGATTACAATTCTCTGGATACGATTCTTGCCCAAACACTAGCGGCAGATGTTTACGGCTTTAATGCAGAACCTACGGGCTACAATGAACCTTTCTTTAGGAATGGGATTGACTACGATGTGGAAACAAAGTACGGAACCCAATATGCTGTATATGCGTCTGCGGATTTGTATAAAAACTCGACTGAATCTGTAGAAAGTTCGTTTGCAGTATCTATTAATCCAGTTGGGGTGTCTTTTCCTGCCTATGCTAAAAAAATGTGGCTTCCCGTCCGCTGCATAAAGAAGGATTAGGCCGCCGCATGGCGGCCCATGCCCCCCGAGTTTTGTATATTAAAGCTATATGAAGTTTGTTGATAATTTACGGGAAAAGCCTGCGGTAAAAAAGATTGAGAAGTTCGCCCCGGCCATTGCCTTTTTGGGCGGGTTCGGATGGGACTCGATTACGCTTGGCCGGATGGTCGAGAGTAGCGACCTCGTGTTCTTGGTGGCGTACTATACGGGTGCCCTGATTCTTGTCGTGTTGCTCTCGGCTCGGCTTGAACACCCCGAAGGCTGGACAGCCGAACGGATTCGTGCGGCTGCCAAAATGCAGGCAAAGCCAGCCGTGAAGCCAGCTCCGAAGCCTGCGGCGCAGGTCGCCGTGGCTGCAAGACCGGCTCCCAAACCCGCCCCAGTGCAAAAGAAGTCCCTGTTTTCGAACAAGGTGGCGAACCAGGCCATTGCCCTTGCCGACAAGGCCGCTGCCGAGGCTAAGGAGGCCGCCGACCGCGCCGCCGCCCAGGCGAAGGAAGCCGCCGGTAAGGCGAGTGCCGCCGCCGAACGCTTCGCAAAGAACATGGGTTACGAGTCTACCGCCATCCCGAAGAACGCCATCGTAGTCGAACACCATTTTTTGGACCGCGAATGGAGTGCTGAATGGCGTCAACGTTTTAGTTGGGCGGTGCAGTTCTGTTTTGGAAGCCTTTTTAGCGCATTGGTGGTATGCTACTTCAAGAGCAGTGGATCTCTTGCGTCCTTTATCCTTGTCATCTTGCTTGCCGTATTGCTGGTGGGTAACGAATTTTTGCAAAAGAAGTACGAGAGCTTTGGCGTGAGCCTCGCTTTTTTGAGCCTGCTCGGTACGATGTTCATGAACTTTACGCTCCCGCACCTGGTGCACAGTATAGGCTTCATTTGGTTCTTCTTGAGCACAATCCTTTCGCTTGGCGTTTGCGTGCTCATTTGGAAAATTTCCCGCCGCAGCAAAAAGGTGCTCATAGCGCCCATCGCCATTAGCGTTTGCCTCACGGTGGCCTACCTCATGAACTGGGTGCCGCCCGTCCCGCTTGTGCTCAAGCACCAGCTGGTTTGCCAGAACTTTGACAAGACCGACTACAGCTGCGATGTCGATGCCCCGAATTTTTTGCAAAAGATCGGCCTCAAGTCGCCCTCAGTGCACCGTCTGCCCGAGAGCGAGGTCTACGTACTTTCGTCTGTTTATGCCCCTGCCGACCTCAAGGCGGAACTCGAGTACCGCTGGTACTACAAGGGCCCAGGCATGGAGAGCTACAAATTGACCGACAAGATTTCTTCGGGCCGCATGGTGATTAACGGCGGTCGCGAAGAGGGTTTCCGCAGCTTCAGCAAAAAGAAGAACGTGCCCGCGGGCCGCTACCGCGTGGAGACTGCGTTCAAGAAGGGCGCCGTGATCGGGGCGCAGACCTTCGAAGTTTTTGACGAAGCCCGCGATAGCACGGGTTACGTGCGCAAGGCTTTGGAGTAGCACCCGGTAGCAGCATGTCGAATGTCCCGAGTGACATGTTCTTTGAGAGTGTAGTTCGCCCCGAGCAGAATAACCGCCTGCTTTTGGACTCGCTCTGCGAACGCTTTACCTACCACAGCCGCGAAGACTGGGTGGACCGCCTTACGCGCGGTCTTGTGACGCTCAACGGTGAAGTCGCGAATGTGGGGAGCGTCGCCCATACCGACGACCGGGTGGTCTACCATGTGGAGAACTACACCGAGCCCGAGGTGCCCACCGATTTCAAGGTTGTGTTTGAGGACGAGGAGTTCCTTGTGGTTGCAAAGCCGGCGGGCACTCCGGTGCACCACACGGGCCACATTTTTTACAACACCTTCACGGCGATTGTCCGCCGTGGCACCGACTGCGAGACGGCTACTCCCATGCACCGCCTGGATCGCGATACCGGCGGCCTCATGCTCTTTGCCAAGTATGTTGAGTCGGCTGCTCGCTTCCAAAAGAACCTGGATCGCATTTTGCTGCGCAAGTTTTACCTCGCGGTGGTGGAGGGCGTGTTCCCCGAGGGCGAGACTCGCTGCGATTTCCCGCTGCGCGAACTGCCTGACGATCCCATTCGCTTGCGCATGCACCGTGTGGAGGGCGGCAAGGAGTGCCATACGGTTTTCAAGCATCTTGCGACGTTCGAACGCGAATTCCCCGCGCAGCTGGAACCCGGTGCGAACCATAAGTTCTCCCTTGTCGAGGCGGAACTTTTGACGGGCCGCAAGCACCAAATCCGCGCGCACTTGGCGGAACTCGGCTTCCCGATTGTGGGGGATCGCCTTTACAGTCACGGCGGGGAGTTCTACCAAAAGATGGCACGCGGGGGAGGCCTCGACGAAGCCGACTTTGCGGTTTTGGGCGCGCACAGCCAAATGCTCTATGCCTACAAGGCGGAGGTGCAGCTCCCGTACTGGAACGCGCCGCGGACCTTCGAAAATTATGACTTCCCCGATGATATGAAGTCTCTGCTGACGGGCGTGCTCGAGACCGTAGGCTGATTTAATTATATTGCGTTGAGAATAAAACAGGAGATAGATATGTCTGTAAAAGTGATGGTGAACGGAATTCCCGGCAACATGGGCCGCATTGTGGCCGAGACCTGCGCAAAGCGCGGGCTCGAACTGGTGCCGTATTCCTTGACGGGCGAAATTATTGTGGAAAACGAGGCCGAGGTGGCGGGCAAGACCATCCAGCTCTTGAAGCCCTCCAACCGCGAAGAGCGCATTGGCGAAGTGCTGGCGAAGTACCCCGACATGATTTGCATCGACTACACGCACCCCACGGCCGTGAACGACAACGCTGCCTTTTATGTGAAGCACAAGATTCCCTTTGTGATGGGCACCACCGGCGGTGACCGCGAAGCGCTTGCAAAGCTCGTCGCCGACGCAAACCACCCGAGCGTCATCGCCCCCAACATGGCGAAGCAGATTGTGGCGTTCCAGTCGATGATTGAATTTTTGGCGAAGGAATTCCCGACCGCATTTGAAGGCTACAAGCTCTCTGTGGTCGAGAGCCACCAGAAGACCAAGGCCGATACGAGCGGCACCGCCCGCGCCGTGGTGGGTACCTTCCAAAAGATGGGCTTTGCCTACACGCCCGACGACATCGAGAAGGTCCGCGACGAAAAGAGCCAGATGGAACGCATGCACGTGCCCGAACAGTACCTGGGTGGCCATGCCTTCCACACCTACAGCCTCGACAGCGCCGATGGAACCGTTCATTTTGAGTTCCAGCACAACGTGTGCGGCCGCCAGATTTACGCCGAGGGCACGGTCGATGCCGTGAACTTTCTTGCCGAGCAGATTGCTGCCGGCACCGCCAAGCCCTTTAACATGATGGACGTTCTCCGCTCGGGGAAGATGCGATAGAGAGTTCCTAGTTACTAGAAACTATTAACTTTGAACTCGCCGAAGGCGAACCATGAGATCTTATATCCTCCGACGTCTGCTGCTCATGATCCCGACGCTCATCGGGATTTCGCTGGTGTGCTTCGTGCTCATCCAGCTGTTGCCGGGCGGCCCCGTGGAGGAACTCATTTCGCGGGCACAGGCCGCCGCCGCCATGAAGGGCGGGGTAGATGCGTCCAAGGCTCTCTCTCCCGAGCAAATCGCCCAAATCCAGGCGTATTTCGGTTTTGACCAGCCGGCGTGGAGGCGTTACCTCACATGGCTCTGGAACGTGCTGCATCTGGACCTCGGCACAAGCTATACCTACGGCCTCCCAGTATGGGACGTCATCGTTTCGCGTTTCCCCATATCGCTGTTCTTCGGCTTTACGTCGTTTTTCTTGAGCTACCTCATTTGCATTCCGCTGGGCCTTTGGAAGGCGGTGCATCACGGGAGCAAGCTCGATTCCCTCACGAGCGGCGTGATTTTTTCGGGCTACGTGATGCCGGGGTACGCCCTGGGCATTTTGCTCATCATCTTCCTCGCCGGCGGCTCGTACCTCGACATTTTCCCGCTGGGGGGGCTCACGAGCGACGACTTCGAGGACTTCTCGTTCTTTGAAAAAATCGCCGACCTGGCGCACCACCTGGTGCTCCCCATATTCTGTTACATGATAGGCGAGTTTGCGTTCCTCACGTTCCTCATGAAGAATTCTGCTCTCGAGGAGCTAGGCAAGGACTACATGCGCACGGCGCTTGCCAAGGGCATGAACTTTAAGCAGGCTCTGGTCCGTCACGCCCTCCGCAACGCGCTTATCCCCATTGCGACCCGACTTTCCGAAATCTGCACCCTCATGTTTGCGGGGGCGCTCCTCATCGAGAAAGTATTCGACATCGACGGCATGGGCCTCCTCTACTACAACTCTATGGTCAACCGCGACTACAACGTGGTGATGGGCGTCATCTTTTTGAGCAGCCTCATGGCCATGGTCGGTCGCCTGTTTAGTGATATTCTATACACCTTGGTGGATCCGCGCATCAAGTTTGGATAATTTGCTCAAAAAAATTGTATATTCCTTCCCATGAATAACGAAACGCTGCAGATTTCCTCGAAAATTAGAGAATACCTCTTTTCTCATGGCTATTCCGAAAACTTTACCGTGACGTCCATTGCCGGTGCCGGCTCGGGCCGCCAGTACTTCCGCATTGCCGACGGCAAGCGCTCGAGCGTGCTCCAAGTTTGTGCCGAAGTCAACGACGATTTTAAGCATTTTGTGGAATTTTCCAAGGCGTTCCGCGATCACAACTTGCCTGTGACCCGCATTTACTGCGTGGACGAGGATGCTTGCATGGTTTTGCAAGAGGACCTGGGCAAGCGCAACCTGCTCGACGAACTTTACCCCGCCAAGACCGATAAAATGACCGGCAACGCCCGCATTTTGTACCCCGAGGTCATCGAAGCTCTCATCAAGTGGCAAAAGGCGAGCCAAGCGCTGTTCAGCAGCCATACCGAACTCTGGTTGCACCGTTTTGATTTTGCCGCCCTCAAGTGGGAAACCGACTACTTTACCGAGAACTACCTCAAGGGCCACGTGGGCATTCAAGAAATTCCCGAGTGTGTCAAGCACTTCTATTCGCTTATCGCGGTCTCTGTGGACGCCCAGACCAAGGTCCTGATGCACCGCGACTTCCAGAGCCAGAACATCATGGTCCGCCCCAATTCCGAGATCGCTTTCGTCGATTTCCAGGGCGCGCGCCGCGGCTCTATGTTCTACGACCTGGCGAGCCTTTTGTGGGATCCGTATGTTTGCCTCCCGCTCGACATGGTCAAGGACTTCTTTGAGTATTGGCGTTCGCAGTATGACGTCACCAAGATCTACACCAAGGAAGATGCTTGGGAAAGCTTTATCCATGCGAGCCTCCAGCGCGTGATGCAGGCCATGGGCGCCTACTGCTTCCTCAGCAAGGTCAAGGGCATCAAAAAATTCGAGCAGTATATTGAACCGGGCAAGCGTCAGCTCCGCCTGGTGTTCGCCGAATTCCAAAAGATGGCCAAGGCGACCGATCCCGAAGTGTTCAGGTTCATGGACAAGGCGCTCGCGTAGGTGGACAATTGTCCTGAACATGGAATTACTTTATACAAAATTCTACCCAACGCAGGAACCTTTCAACAGGGCTCTTGGCTTTGCGTATGACGCCCTGGTGCACGGACCATGCGCCTTTGACGCCCATGCCGTTTGGGAAGCCCTCTCGGAGCGCGTCAAGCAGGGGATCTACATGGGCGAGGGATTGTTGCTGCCCCATACAAGGGTCTCGGGCCTGGATCGCCCTCTGGTGGGCTTTGCGGTTTGTCCGAGTGGCTTCACGGGCGTAAACGTTCGCGCCGGCGAGACGGCGCAGTTCATTTGCGTGCTGCTTTCGCCTGCCGAGTCTGCCACGGCGCATACTGTGGCGATTGCCAATATGGCAAAGAAAATTCTCGATCCCGAGTGGAAGGCGAGGGCGCTTGCCGCCCAGAACGACGCCGAAATCCGTGCCCTGTTCTAATATGGCTGTTTTGGCGGCTTACCACTGCAAGGTGCCGGTCGCGGTGGCGTGGTAGCCTTCGTAATCGCCAAAGAATCGTGTGTAGCCCGCCTTAAAGCACATCCAGCTCCACGGCGAGAGACTCACGGACCCGCCGAGCTCCTTGTAGTTGAGCGTCGAGGCGTCCCTCAGGAATTTTTTGTCGGTGGCGTCGTCGGGTCCGTGGATGTCGGCGAGGTTCCCGCCAAAGGCGGTATCCTTGGCGACGGCTCCGGCAACGAGCGTCCCCTTGATGAATTTGTAGGTGGCGCTTAGCTCCCCGTGGAATTCCTGGGCGTTCGGCCCGAGGTCGCTCCCGAGGCTCTGCGCGTAGGTGGCGTATGTGTAGCCTCCGCCCTTGTGGTGCGTGTACACCCAGGGCTCTATGCGCGTGTATTCGGTAAAGAAGTCAATGAGCGCAGGGCCAAGGTGGAGGCTGTCGCGGGCGACGCCCACGGTGGCGGCCCACTTGTTGCCCCACCATCCGTCGTCGAACATGCTGGTGGGCGACTTCATGTCGTCCCACAAAAGTTCGCCGTAAAATTCCCAGTGCGGGATGGTCTTGACACTCAGGTCAAAAGCGAGCGAGATGTTGTCTTGGTCGCCTTGCAAATGCTCCTCGAAAACGTAGGGGATGAACGGGATCACGTAGGCCCATTCAAATTCGCGGCCGGTGCTGTCGGCGTCCTCGTTCGGGTTTGTGCCGGCGGGTTCCACGGTGGTCCCGTACAGCGAGGTCTCGCTCAGCCCGAGGGTTATGTTCTTGGGGAGGTTCAAGTCGAGGCGGTGGGCGTGCAGGTATTTGCCCGCGTTTTTCTTTTCGAAGAGCTTGGCGGCGTATTGCGTGTAGACCACGGGGCCAATCTCGAACTGGTAGCCAAAATAGGGTGTGGGTGCCGCGTCGAACAAGCGGCTGCTGCTGTCTTGCCACGGGCGGTAAATGTTGTTCTCGCCGCGCAGAATCACGTGGTTGCGGCGGGCGGGTCCCCATTCCAGGTAGTCGAACCCGGCGAGCAGTCGTGCAAAACCTGCATTGTAGCCCATGTTGGCGGCGAAAAGGTCCCAGGTGCGCTTGTTTTCGCTTTGCTTGTTGTAGGGGATTCCCTCGTACGGGTTGTAAAAGTGGTCGGCAATATCGCGGTTGGTGTAGTCGGTATGGACCTTTACGCGGGCGTCAAACCAAAAGGCGTCGGTAAAGTGCCCGTCCAAAAAGAGCCGCACCGACATGGAGTTGTCGTAGTGCGTGGGGGCCGTCGTCAAGTTCGTCACGGCGACAGAGTCCACCAGCTGCCCGCGCAAGTTCACCTGGTATTTTTTTGCCGTGTCGGCAAAGCTAAGGTGGCGCACTTGCGGATTGCCCGGGCGGTTTGCGGCAAAGGCCGTGCTGCTGCTTGCAATGGCGAGCGTGAACATTAAAACGGGCATAAACAGCTTGAATGTTCTATGCATAATAACCTCCGTTCTTTTGGACGAAGTTTTTAAAGGCGTTGGGCGACATGGTGATGCGCAGTATGGTCCACACCCTTTGGGGCTGTAAACGTTTTAGGCGGATGCCAAGCGAAATGAAAAGCCCGAGCAGCACCCAGACCCTGGGGAAGCCGAACTTGCAGGCAAAGTGGACGCGGTTCCTGATCATGAGGCAGTCAATAAAGTAGGGGACTTTGCCCTTGCCCAGTTCGCTTTTTGTGCTGGTCCCTACGCTGTGGCGCACAATGCTTTCGGTTGCCCAGGCGAGCGCAAAGCCCATTTTTTTTGCCGCGCAGCAATAGTCGTTCTCTTCGAAGTACAAAAAGTAGTCTTCGCACATGGGGCCTACTTTTTGCAGGCACTCGGGCGAAATCAAAAAAGACGAACCCTCGACGTAGTCAAAGCCTGGTTCGGTTGGGCTATTGGCGCGCCGCACGTTCGCCATTTGCGGGTTCACGAACCCGACGCCACCCAAAAAGTTCCCGTCCATGTCGGTGATTTGCGAGCCCGTGATGCCGGCGCCCGTTTCGGAGGCTTTCTCCAAAAGCTTTTCCAGGGCATCCTCCTGGGGGGCGGTATCGTTGTTCAACAGCCAAAAGAAGCCGTCAAATCCGTCGGCCTGCGCGGCGCGAATCCCTTGGTTGCAGCCTGCGGCAAAGCCGCGGTTCTCGGTATTCCAAATCCACTTGACGGAGAGTTCAAAGGCTTCGTTCCCGAACGTTTTTTGCGATTCCTCGGTCGAGGCGTTGTCAACCACGTAAACGCACTGCGGCTTGACCGTCCCCTTTTCGAGGGCGCGCAGGCAGCGGACGGTTTCTTGTGCAGCCTTGAAGTTCACGAGGATGGCGACGGCGGTTTTCATTTTTTACCAAAGAACTTTGTGGCGACGGGGACGCCAATGGTGCCGAAAAGGGCGAGGGGGATTGCCTGCCACAGGTGCCTTAAATGCGGGTGCAGGTCCTTGCGGTTCTTGAGAATCCAAAAGAACTCGCCTGGCAAGAATCCTTTTTGCAGGCGCTTGGCGGTATAACTTTCGAAGTGGCGGGCAAATTCCTGGTCCTGTTTTGAGAGGCGGTTGAACAAAGGGTGCTCCAAGATATTCTTGGTCCAGCGGTTGTTCGTTTTCAGGTTCCCGCTCCAGGTGTTCTTGTGGCCGAGCCCGATTTCGTTGTTGCCGTGGAGCCTGTACTGGATGACCTTTTGCGTAATGCTAAGAATGCCGTGGTTCGCCGCCGCGACCAGCGTTATCCACTGGTCGTGAACGGGGATGCCCTCGGGGAAGGGGAGCACTTGGCTCAAAAGACTTGCGCGGAACAGGGTGAGGCAGCCCGTGACGTTGGTGTACCCGGTAAGGTAGGTCCTTAGCGAGAGTTTGCTCTCGATCCCACCTAGGGCCCTCCAGGAATCGGCGGTTTTGTTGCCGAGGGCGTCAATGATCTCGGCGTCCCCAAAAACAAGATCCTGTGCGGAACCTTCCAGAGCCTGTTCCAAGACCTGGAGTTTTTCGGGGAGCCAAACATCGTCCTGGTCGGCAAGGGCGACAAAGTCCTCGTCGGAGGCCAAGTCAGCGATTTGCTTGAGCGCGGTCGAGAATGCTGTCTGGTGACCCCGGTTCTTTTCGAATACCGTGATTTTGAGCGGTAGCTTTTGGGCGAACTCGTTCAAAATCTTGGCTGAACCGTCCTTGGAGCCGTCGTCGATGGCGATAATGCAGTCGGCGGGCCTTTTTTGGCGCAGCAACGACTCCAGCATCTGGGGCAGATACTTCTCGCCGTTGTAGGTCGCCAGGGCTATGTAAATTTTCGCCATGACTTTAATATAGTAAAGTGCCGTTTTTGGGGGTATATTTTATATTTTATTGCCAATAATCTATGGCTCAAAAGCGAATCCTCTTTATTTGCGACAAAAACGAATGTACCAGTTTTGGGCGTTTGACGCTCAACTTGGTGCGTGCTGTGGCCCCCGAATTCGAGGCCCACGTGCTTTGGCTCAAGACGCCCAAGTTCTTTGCACGCGGGGGTTCGCCGGTCGAGGGCTGCGTCAATCACGAGGTTTGGGCAAAGTCCCTCTACACCGGTTTTTTTTCATTCAGGGGGGCGCTCCGCAAAACCATAGGCGAGGTGAATCCTGACTTGGTGTTTTTCATTCGGCCGGAGCTCGGCTTTTTGGTGCCTGTCGCAAAAGGGGAGCTCGCTCGCGTGAACCCGCAGGGCAAGGCGGTGATGTTTGTTCACGACACCTTTGCCGAGACCCTCTACCCGCACAGCCCCAAGTTCATTTTGCTCAACCGCTTTTATGTGCGTCCCACGGTTTGTGCCGACGCCTTTGTGTACAATTCCAACTGGACCCGGGGCGAGGCTTCCGCCTTTTTTGGCCCGCGTATGGCGAACGCTCCCGGTTGTGTCATTGGCTGCCCCATTGATTCTGAACTGTTTTCTTTGCCGGAGTCGCCCGTGACGCCGGAACAGCGCGAGGCGTTCCGCCGCAAGTACGGCATTCGCAACTACCAGGCCATGTGCCTCAACGTGAGCCTCGACGAACCGCGCAAGAACATCGACACCTATTTCGAGATGGCGCGGCTCAGGCCCGATGTCGCCTTTGTGCGCGTGGGCAAGCTCTCGGAAAGGCTCCGCGGCATTGTCAACGAAAAGCGCCTGATGAACGTGTTCCACTTTAACCAGTTCTCGGCTCAGGAACTGCGTGAATTCTACCGCCACGCCGACCTCATGGTTTACCCGTCGTTTTTGGAGGGTTTTGGCCTGCCGCCTATCGAGGCGATTGCCTGCGGGACGCCTGCTGTTGGCGCCGCCGCCTCTGCCGTTAAAGAGAACCTGGATGGAGTTTGCCCGCTGGTGGACCCGCCCGACGACGCCGAGGCCTATGCCAAGGTGCTGGACCGCGTGTTGGCCCACGAGAACGTGCTGGATGCGCAAGCGGCGCAGGCGTTGCTCGAGCGCCTGTCAATGAGCGCCTTTGCCGCGCGAACCTGTAATTTCTTTAAGAGTCTCCTCGCTTAGCTTGCTCAGCAAAATGGCGGCGTCACGCTTGGTGTCGAGCGCCTTGATGTTTTTGACCAAGGGCAAAACCGTGCCCGGGTGCGCGAGGTAAAACAAAAAGTTCCTTAAAAAGCCAAAGTTCTTGTAGAGGGCGAGCGAGAGCTCCAGGGGGGTGGATGTCGGTTCCAAAATTTGCCCCCCGGCAAGGCTGTCTGTTAGTTTGTTTGTAACCAGGTAAGGAATGCTGAACATGCGCCCGCCGGCGTGGTACATGCGGAGGGTGAAATCTACAAGAGCAATGGGCGTGGTGAGAGTCTCGTCAAAACGACCCGTCCTCTGCACAATGCGCCTGGAGAACGCGGCCACCAGCGGGTGCGGTGCCGCCACAAAGCGAAGCTGGGCGTCGTCTGCAATCATTTGGAGGCCCGACCATTTTTGCAACACGTAGCCGCCTTTGAATTTTTGCGAGCCTTTCGCAGTTGCGTCCGTCGCAGTTCCGCCCGCCGTGAGGTTCACGCGCGGGGCGAATGCGTCTACCATCGGGAACCCTTCGATGGCCTGCGCGAGGTCGTTCAAAAAATCCCGGTCGATGTTTACTGAGCTGTGGGCGAATACCAGCCATTCGGCGTCGCTGTTCTCAAGATTTCGGTTGATGTTGTTGCCAAGGAACCACCCGAGGGCGGGATCCGTGAATGGAGGATCCTTTGCAGGCGCCCCCCAAACAAAAACATCGAACTGTCGCATTAGAAGCCTACGCGGAGTCCCACGCGGTGCTCGAACCCGAGGCCCTGCGCCAGGTACGAGAACGAGTAGTCCACGGCAAAAAGGCTGTTGCTAAAACCGAGACCGCCGCTCACCATGTGGGCTTCGTTCGATTCGCTGGGTCGGCTCTCCGAGGAGGCGAGCTCCTTGAAGTCGCGCACTAGGTCAAGCCAAGTGCGGGTAAAGCCGAGCCTAATGGAGAGGTAGCTTCCCAGGGCGTATTCGGCACCCAGGTTCAGGTCGGCTTCGGCATATCGCGGAAAATCGCTCTCGGCGTACAGCGTGAGTCGCCTAACGCTTTGCGGGCGGAAGAACCCTGCAAGGGCGAATGTTTGCGACATGGGGTAGAACTCGTCATCGCCGTCGTCCACGTAGTCGCGCAGCAGGCAGCCGAAGTCCCTTGCCATAAACGAGAACCCAAAGAGCTTGCTGGAGGCTTGCCACGAAACACCCCAGTCAAAGGCGGCGCCAAATGCGGTGCGGTCGCCTTCTTCTTCGGCGAGCCTGTCGCTTGCGACCTTGGCGGTAAAGCCGAACTGGATGTGCTTCATGGGGAAGGCGAGTGACGCCGTGGCGAGCTGGCTAAACGGCTGGTAGTCGATTCCCGTTTCAAAACCGAGTTCGTCGTAGCCCGTGATGCTGCCGTAGTCCAGCCAGTTGTAGCTGATTTGGTAAATGAATTTGCGGAACGTGCTGGTGTAGTAGATGGACCCCTGGTTGTCGGCGAACTCGCCTGTTTGCCAGTGCGCTTCGATCACTCGTTTTTTGCCGTCTTCCATGCGGATGGCTGCCGGGTTCAACTGCGTGATGGTGGGGTCGGTACTCGGGCTTGCACCCGCCGATTTTTCGAGAGCGGCGTTTCGGGGGCTGTCGAACGTTCCCATGAACGAGAAAATCTCCAGGCCGGCATTGCCGTGGTCAAAGTAGGCAAAGCTGGCTACAGGGACCATCAGGGAAAGCGCGGCGAGCGTTAGGCTTTTCTCGAAAAACTTCATAGCCAAAATTTACAAAAAAATCAAAAAAAAGCCAAATACCTTTACAAATTATCAAAACTTTGGTATATTTGGGGCGCTCGGGCTATTAGCTCAGTTGGTAGAGCAACGCCCTTTTAAGGCGTGGGTCGAAGGTTCGAGCCCTTCATAGCTCAGTGAAAAGCCGGTTCCGTTCGCGGAACCGGTTTTTTATTTTTTCAATCTGTCGTTTTTTTTAAATTTGCACTCGACATGGACTCCTTGCAAGAATTTCTCCAGGATTCGCTCCCCGAATCCCTCGCGCTTTTTGCCAATGCCGGCAACGAAGCCATCCACGTCAGCGGGGTGACAATCCCCATGGCCTCGATGATGGCCGCGGCCCGTTTTTTTGCGGAACCGAGGAACATGCTCGTGGTGGCGAAGGACTACAAGAACGCCGAAGTTTGGGTCGAGAACCTGCAGAGTCTTTTGGGCGAAGATTACGTGAAGTTCTTCCCGTCCATCGGGCTAAAGCCCTACGAGCAAAAGGTCCCGTTCGAGGGCGTGCTCGAGGAGCGCCTCAAGTTTTTCAAGGATACCGCCGACACTTCGCGCCCTGTGGTCGCCGTGTGCCCGCTCGACGCCCTCTTGGCAAGGCTCCCTGCCCCCGGTTTTTTGCCCAGGCAGTCCAAGCCTATTAAGGTGGGCGACATCTTTGAGCCCGCGGCTCTTCGCCCCTGGTTCCTCGACAACGGCTTTACCGAGCAGCCCGTGATTAGCGGGGTGGGCGAGTTCTCCATTCGCGGTTGCATTGTCGACGTGAACTGCTTTTTGTACCCGCACCCCATCCGCATCGAGTTTTACGGCGACGAGGTGGAGTCCATCCGCACTTTTGACATTTTTACGCAGCGCTCCATCGAAAAAATGGACCGCATTACGCTTTACCCCATGGGCGAGTTCACTCTCCCTTGCGAAGAGATGGTAAAGTTCCGCGGCGACCTCTCGGGCCTGTGGTGGAAACGCCCCCAGTACCAGGAGCTCAATTCGAGCCTGCTCGATTACTTGCCCAAGTGCACCCTCGTGTTCGAGGAACTTTCGGCGCTCTCGGAGGCGGCCTCCAAGCTTTATTTGGCTTACGACGCCGTTTACCAGGATCTCCACGGTTCGGGGGTCGACGTGGCTCCCGCATCCACGTTCTGGTTCAAGTTTGGTGAACTCTCCCGGCAGTTCCCCGGGCGGGCGAGCCTCGACATGACTCGCGTGAGCGCCGAGTCCAACAGCTGGTACAACCTGAATGTAAAGTCCCAGGATTTTTCGAGCAATGGCGCCGAGTCCGTCGCGCGCCAAATTGAGGATTTTGCCGCCGTGGGCGGCCGTGTGTATGTGGTGGCGCCGACTCCAGGTGCCCTCACTAGGCTACGACATGTTTTCGAAGACCTTCCGGTGGAAGATTACTTTGTTGGAAATTTGACCGAGGGCTTTTGGCTGGAGAGCGACGGCGTCGCGTTTTTGACCGAGACCCGAATTTTTAACCGTCATGCCAACAAGCACCGTAAACGTCAAATTTCAGGCTCGGTGGCGAGCGCCCTCATGGTCGAATCGCTCAACCGCGGCGACTACGTGGCGCACGAGGACCATGGTGTGGGCCGTTATTTGGGTCTGGTGCGCGTGGAGGTGAATGGCGGCCTGGTCGACTGCGCCTTGTTGGAGTACGCCGACGGTGACCGCCTCAAGTTCCCTGTTTCGGACTTGCAAAAAATCGACCGTCTGGACCCGCCCGAGGGCAAGGTCCCGAGCCTCGACAAGCTGGGCGGCAAGGCCTGGGAGGCTGTCAAAAAGCGCGTCAAAAAGAAGGTTGTGCAAATCGCCAAGGAACTGGTGGAGCTCTATGCCAAGCGCGAGCTGGTGGAGGGCTTTGGTTTCCCGCCCAACCATAAGATGCAGCAGGAGTTCGACGACGCCTTTGAATTCGACCCGACTCCCGACCAGGTGAAGGCGACCGAAGACATTATGCGCGACATGGAGGCCCGCAGGCCCATGGACCGCCTCATTTGCGGCGACGTGGGTTTTGGCAAAACCGAGGTCGCCATGCGTGCGGCCTTCAAGTGTATTTCGGCAAAAAAGCAGGTGGCCATTCTGGTGCCCACAACCATTTTGGCGGCCCAGCATTACGAGAATTTCAAGGAGCGCTTTGCCGCCTTCCCGGTGAACATCGCCCTGGTGAACCGCTACAAGACCGCCAAAGAGAAAAAGGAAATCTTCAAGCAAGTCGCCGAGGGCAAGGTCGACATTGTTGTGGGTACGCACGCTCTGTTGAGCGACAAGAACCAGTTCAAGGACTTGGGGCTCCTCATCATTGACGAAGAGCAAAAGTTCGGCGTCAAGCAAAAAGAAAAATTGCGCGAGTTCCGCCTGGCGGTCGATACTCTCAGCATGAGCGCGACGCCTATCCCGCGCTCGCTGCACTTGAGCCTTACGGGCGTCCGCGACATTTCGCTCATCAATACTCCGCCCATGAATCGCCTCCCGGTCGAGACCAAGCTCATGAAGCGCGACGACGTGGTGCTGGCCGATGCCGTCAAGGACGAGCTCGCCCGCGGTGGGCAGGTGTTCATTGTGAACGACCGCGTGCAGACCATTAACCAGCTGGCCGAGGACGTGGAGGGCTGGGTACCCGAGGCGCGTGTGGCGGTGGCCCATGGTCAAATGGACGACCACGAGCTGGAGCGCGTGATGAACGCCTTTTTGAGCAAGGAGTTCGATGTGCTGGTGAGCACCTCCATTATCGAGTCCGGGCTCGACGTGCCCAACGCGAACACCATCATCATCATGAACGCGAACCACTTTGGCATAAGCCAGCTCTACCAGATGCGCGGTCGCGTAGGCCGCAGCGACGTGCTCGCCAAGGCGTACCTCGTGATTCCCACTCGGGGCGAGGTTGCCCCCGAGTCCATGCGTCGCCTCAAGGCGTTGGAGCAGTACACTGACCTGGGAAGCGGCTACCAGTTGGCGATGCGCGATTTGGAGATTCGCGGGGCGGGGAACCTGCTGGGGCAAGAACAGCACGGCTTTATTGCCGAGGTCGGGTTTGAGACCTATGTGCGCATGGTCCGCGAGGCCGTGGAGCAGTTGCGCGGCGGCCCTACCGACAAGCCCATACAGCCTCGCGTGGAGATTGGCGTGGACGCCTACCTGCCTGAGGACTACATTCAAGACGGTCTCACGCGCATTTCGCTGTACCAGCGCATTGCCCGTGTGGCGTCGAGTGCCGAGGTCGAGAGCATTTTGCAGGAACTCGAGGACCGCTTTGGTCCTGTGCCGGAACCTGCCATGATGCTCATGAAGGTTTCGGAGATTGGACTTTTGGCCGGGCGCATGCGCGTGCAGGGGTTGCAACAGCGCAGGGGGCTTTTGGCGGTGACGTTTGCCGAGTTCCCGCCTCCGGACCCGCGTGAACTTTTGGCCCTGTGCCCGGCTTCGCCGTACCCCATGCGCCTTTTGAATGTCACGCCGGTCCAGGCGGTCATCGAGCTGGGGACCGCCATCCCCGAGCAGGTCGCCTCAAGGACGCTCGAATGTTTTAAAGTTTTTTCTGGGTTAGATATTAAACAAGAGGGATCCAAATGAAAATTAAGGCTCTTTTTGCAATTTTCGGGGCGGCTTTTTTGGTCGCCTGCAACGTTCAAAATCAGTTCGAGAACAGGGTCGCCATCACGGCGGATTCGACCGCCGAGCAAAGGTTCGCCTACATGATCGGTGCGCAAATGGCCTTGAACGATTTTTCCATGGTTCCGCACCAAATGGGCAAACACCTCGACGAGGACTGCGTGATGCAGGGCATCCGCGACGATCTCAAAAAGCATGAGGACGAGGATTTTGAATACCAGATTTCGGGCGATTCCCTCCGCTCCGCCACATTCAATATGGAGTCATTAGCCCGAGGGCGTTATGGCCAAACCTATCCCGACAGCGCGACTCTGGTGCAGCTTGGCGACGACCGGGAGCGGATTCAAAAATACAAGGATTCCGTGTTGGCTTCGCTCCCTGTGGAGCCCGAGGGCAAGGTGACGGGCCTCCCCGTAAAGTTGAGCGATACCACCGCGACAAAAATGCAGATGTTCTCTTACCGTGTCGGCATCCAGTATGCCTCGGTGTTCTTAAAGCTCCGTGCCGACACCAAGCTCGATTTGGACGTGGAGTACTTTGTGCTTGGCGTCCGTGAATCTGCTGCCAAGGCCCGCGATACCACGTTTGCCATGCAGATGTCCAATGATTCCATTACGGTGATTAGGACTCGTTTTGATTCCTTGCTTGCGGTCCGCCAGCAAGAGGAACGCGAAAGGCAAATCCAGGAGGAGGAGCGAATGAAGGCAGAGGCCGCGAGCCTCCGTGGTGACACGCTCGACAACGGCATGCCCGCCAAGATCAACTTCAACGTGAAGGTCAAGGGGATTACCCTCAAGACCGAGAATCTTTTGCCCTTTGCCGGCAAGCCGATGCTGCTCACGTATTTCTCGGCCACCTGCGGTCACTGCGCCCATACAGCTCCGCAAATTGTTGAAATCTTCAAGGAATTTGCCTCCAGGGGGCTTGTGTCTACGACCGTGTTTTCCTGCAGCAACAGCAAGAGCGCTATTCGCAAGTTCATGGACAAAGCCCAGTTTGACGAACGCATGAACGTGGTCTTTGACGAGACCCGAGTATTCGGGGAGCTTTACAGCGACGGCTATGTTCCAAAAATTTACATTGTAAATCCGGACGGTTCTTACAAATTATACGTGTCCCTAGATAACAAGATTGACGCCATCAAGAGTGAAATTGCGGCTCTTTTGGATGGCAAGAATGTCGAACCCTAGCGTTTTTTGTAATTTTAACTCGAAAAACTACAGGACGTTTTCTAAAGGAAGTTGAAAATGAAATCCAAAATTATTGCTCTTGGTGCTTGCGCCTTGGCCATGGTCGCTTGCGATATGCCTCAGTCCAAGGCCACGGCTTCTATCAATGCCAATACAACTGACGATCAAAAGTTCGCCTACATGCTGGGAGTCCAGTTTGGAGGGCAGAATTTTAAGATGCTGCCGCTCCAGATGGGCGAACACTTGAACCAGGATGTGGTCATCCAGGCTTTTTACGATGCTCAGAAGGCTGCCAGCGACACGTCTTTTAAGCTCCAACTTTCTGATGATTCCCTTCGCGCCGTGGGTACCCTGTATGGAGCCCGTTCTCGCCAGCGCATGGAATCGACTCGCCCTGACAGTGCCACCATGGCCTCGTTCGAAGGCGACCGTGCAAAGATCCGTGCTTACATGGACTCTGTGGCCAAACTTCTGCCTATTGAAAGCGAAGCCCCTGTGACGGGAGCTGCCGTGACCCTCGGTCCCGACGCAACGGACAACCAAAAGTTTTCTTACCTTATTGGCATTCAGTTTGCTAATCAGTTCCGTGCCATTGGAGAACAGTTCCAGACCGAGTTCGACGGGGATTACTTTGTGCTGGGTGTCAAGGACGCCGCTGCCAAGATTCGTGATACCACTTTGGCTTTGCAGCTGCCCGAGGATTCCCTCAAGGCTGTTGGTAACCGCTTTAACGACAAGATGAAGGCCCTCCGTGAAGAGGCCATGAAAAAGCAGCAGGAGGAAGAAGCGAAACTCAAGGCCGAAGTCGCTGGCCTGCGTGGTGATACGCTCCCCAACGGCATGCCTGCCAAAATAAACTTCAAGGTGAAGGTCACCGGCATTTCACTCAAGACCGAGGACCTCTCCTCGTTTGCCGGCAAACCGCTCCTGATCTCTTACTTCTCCGCCACCTGCGGCCACTGCGCCCATGCAGCTCCGCAGATTGTGGAAATCGCCAAGGAATTTGTGCCCAAGGGCCTTACCGCCCTCTCCGTGTTTAGCGGTGGCAACAGCAAGGCAGGCATTCGCCGCTTTATGGACGACGCCAAGTACGACGACAACGTGAGCGTCGTGTTCGACGAAAAGCGCCAGTTCGGCGAGCTCTACAGCGACGGCTACGTGCCCAAGATTTACCTCGTGAATCCGGACGGCACCTACAAGCTCTACGCCGCCTTTGAAAAGGAGAAGGAAGACCTCAAAAAGGAAATCGCCGAACTCCTCGCCGGCAAGAACGTAGAGTGGAAGGTCGAGACTCCGGCCACGGTCGATACTTTGAAGCCCGCAGCTCCGGCTCCGGCAGCCCCTGCTGCGGCACCTGCTGGCAAGTAGTTTAAAATGACAGAATTCGATGTCGTCGTCGTCGGTGGTGGCCATGCTGGCATCGAGGCGACCCATGCCGCCTGGAAACTTGGCGTCAAGACCGCCATGCTCACGATGGACATCAACGCCATCGGGCGTATGAGCTGTAACCCTGCCGTGGGCGGGGTCGCCAAGGGGCAGATTGTTCGCGACATAGACGCCCTCGGCGGCTTGATGGGCATTTTGACCGACAAGGCGGGCATCCAGTTCCGCATGCTCAACATGAGCAAGGGACCCGCCGTTTGGGGGCCGCGCGCCCAGTGCGACATGAAGTATTACAGCGAGATCGCCCGCGAGACTATCGCCGGCTTGCCCGGCCTCACGCTCATCGAGGGGGAGCTCACCGCGTTTGAGCGCATGCCCGACGGTCGCCTGCAAATAACGCTGTTGAACGGCGACCGCTATGTGACGCGTTCCATTGTGGTCACCAGCGGCACGTTCCTGGCGTCCAAGATGTTCACTGGGCTCGAGACGAGTGTTGGTGGGCGAGTGGGCGAGCCCAGCGCCGACAAGCTTTCGGAGTGCCTTGCGGCAAACGGCATTGCGCTGCGCAGGCTCAAGACTGGCACGCCTAGCCGCCTGGACCCCGATTCCATTGACTTTGGCGAGTGCGACGTGCAGCACGGCGATGCCGTGCCGTGGCCGTTTAGCGACCGGCATTCCAACGCCCTTCGCAACGACTGCGTTTGCTGGATTACGCGCACCAACATCAAGACCCACGACATTTTGCGCAGCGGCTTCAAGGATAGCCCCATGTTCAGTGGCCGCATCCATGGCAAGGGCCCGCGCTACTGCCCCAGCATCGAAGACAAAATCAACCGCTTTGGCGACCGCGACGGTCACCAGCTGTTTTTGGAACCCGAACAGGCAGACATTGGTCGTGTCTACATCAACGGCTTTAGTTCGAGCCTGCCTGCCGACATCCAGCTGGCGGCCATCCACACCATCCCGGGGCTTACCCGCGCGAAGGTTCTGCAGATTGGCTACGCGGTGGAGTACGACTCGGTTGACGCGACGCAGCTTTACCCGACCTTCGAGTGCAAAAAAGTTCCCGGTCTTTATTTTGCCGGGCAGGTTTGCGGCACCAGCGGCTACGAGGAAGCTGCCGGCCAGGGCCTTATGGCGGGCATCAACGCGGCCCTCAAGGTCAAGGGCGAGGAACCCTTTATTTTGGGCCGTTCCGAGAGCTATTTGGGCGTGATGGTCGACGACCTGGTGAACGTGCTCTTGGACGAACCCTACCGCATGTTCACGAGCCGCGCCGAGTACCGCCTGTTTTTGCGCAGCGACAATGCCGAGGCCCGCCTCAAGGAAAAAGCCCGCAAAATCGGCATGATTGACGATACCGACTGGGCCGACTGGGTGCGTCGCCGTGACCAGATGGTTGCCCTCAAGGCTAGCCTTGTCGCGGAGTCCGCCAGCCCTGAGGACGCCAACAAGATTTTGGCGGCGGGCGGGCAGGCGCTTGCCACCGAGCGCACCCGCTGGATCAACGTGCTGCGCCGTCCGGGAATTGACCCCGAACTTTTCTTTGATGTGGCGCTTCCTAGTTTGCCGAATCCCGGCTCGAGCCTCTGCCGCCGCGACCGTTGGTACATGTACGCCGAAGAAATCTATGCGGGCTTTTTTGACCGCCAGTCCCGCGAAATTGCCGACCAAAAAAAGATGGAGTCGGTCAAGCTTGCCCCCGATTTCGACTACATGCAGATCCCGGCCATCAGTATCGAGAGCCGCCAACGCCTCAACGCACAAAAGCCGCTCACCCTGGGGCAGGCTAGCCGAATTCCCGGCGTCCGCCCCGCCGACATCACCGTTTTGGCGCATTGGCTCGAAAATCGGGCCTAGTTTGGCCCATAAAGCATAATTTTTTGTGACTTTGCCGTGGTGCACCCAAATTTTTACTATCTTTGGGCGCGTCAATTAACATATTTGTCCAAAGACAATTTTCCAAGAGGTATACTATGGCAGAAGAAACAGAAGTCAAATCCACAGAAGAAGTCAAACCTCAGGAACCGAAATCCCAAGAAAAATCCGCCGAAAAGAAGGCCCCGGCCAAGAAGAAGCGTCCTTTGAACGCGAAGCGCAAAGGCGGAGCCGCTCCTGCCGCCAAAAAGCCGGCAGTCTTTAGTGATTCTCTGGAAGAACGTTTCCCCGCCCTCGCCGCCAAGCTCAAAAAGAAAATCGAGGACGACATCAAGCAGAAAATCAAGGATGCCCAGAACGACCCGAAGGTCAAGGCTGCTTCCAAGAAGTTCGCTGCCGAAAAGTAATTTCTGTCTTTTGATTTTTAAATGCCCTCGGTTCGCCGGGGGCGTTTTTTATGGGGCGGCGCATTATGGGGCGTCGCAGCAGGTTTGTCTGTAGATTCCCATAACATTGAACTCACCGGTCGTGCTGTCGGCCGCTTCTATTCTGAACCGGATCGAAACCACTGATTTTACGGCCTCGTCTATGGAAATAGGGTTGCCCCAGCCGGCCTGTTCGAACTTCTCCCACACGGTGCAGACATCTTGGGCAGAAGAGGTCGGCATAAGGGTGACATGGGGGCGGTCGTGATTGATGGCGGCTTCTTTTTTGTCATCGAGGACGAGTTCGAGAACTGCTGTAGCATCGGACGTATAGGTGATACAGATTCCCCACATATTGGTTATATCTACAGGAAGGGCATCTTTTCCGGCAAGGTTGAAGGCCACTCCGGCATACGGCTTGTGGTCCATGGATCCCTGATTCAGGTTGAAGGTGCCGCAAATTCCCCCGCATTCGTCAATAACCGGATCAATGGCGTCGTTGGTAATATCATTTCCGAGCGGAACTGGCCAGGTTATGGTGGAGAGCCCCCCTTCTGCGGAATCGTTAAACATATACCATTCGGCATATGTGAGACCTGTATTTATAGTGTATTCGCCCGCCTTGCCAGACCAGCTGAAGCCATTTACATTTAGGGCCACTAACTCGGAACTGTCTTGTTCCGTAGTGGCAGAAACGGAGTCGTCATCACCGCAAGCCGCAAGGAAAAACGACAGACTCAGGAAAAGAAAAAAAATTTTCGTTTTCATTTGGTATTCCCCAAAAAGGTCTTGCCCTTAATATATAATATTTTTTCCCATCTTTTCTATATTTGCGCTCATGATCAGCATTACCAAGCTCCTGATGGATACGCCGAACTACGGTGACCAATTGCGTTACGAACCCCGCGCCCACGAATGCAAGAACGGTGTGGCGCCCGGCCGCGGCCCCGTGGTGGTATGGAACTGCACCAAGACGTGCAACCTGAGTTGCGTGCACTGCTATGCCCGCTCCGAGGCCATCAAGTACCAGAACGAATTGACCCACGAAGAAGGAATCGCCCTCATTGACCAGTTGGCCGATTTCAAGGTGCCGGTAATCCTTTTCAGCGGTGGCGAGCCTCTGCTCCGTCCGGACTTCTTTGAACTCGCAAACTACGCGGCAAGCAAGGGAATCCGCCCGACCATCAGCACGAACGGCACCTGCATTACGCCCGACGTGGCCCAGAAACTCAAGGACATGGGCGTAGGCTACGTGGGCATCAGCCTGGATGGCTGCGAGGCGACGCACGACAAGTTCCGCGGCAAGGAGGGCGCCTACAAACTTGCTCTCCGCGGCATCCGCAACTGCGTGGCGACCGGCCAGAAGGTGGGGCTCCGCTTTACGATTACGCGCTACAACGTGCAGGACTTGAACGCGATTTTCGACCTGCTCGAAAGCGAGAACATCGACCGCGTGTGCTTCTACCACCTGGTTTACAGCGGGCGCGGTTCGGCGATGGTCGCAAACGACCTGAACCACGAAGAAAGCCGCAAGGCGATGGACCTGATTATCGACCGCACGCTCGACTTCAAGAAACGCGGCATCGACAAGGAAATCCTGACCGTCGACAACCATGCCGACGCCGTCTACCTGTACTTGCGCATGAAGCGCGAAGACCCTGCCCGTGCCGAGAAGGTGCTGGAACTCATCCAGCGTAACGGCGGTAACCGCAGCGGCATGGCGTTTGGCAACATCGACAGCATCGGTAACGTTCACCCCGACCAGTTCACGCAGTACATCACGCTCGGCAACGTGCGTGAACGCAGCTTTGGCGAAATCTGGAGCAACGAATCGAACCCGATCATGGCGGGCCTCAAGAACCGCAAACCGCTTTTGAAGGGCCGCTGCCCCAAGTGCCCGTACCTGGGCCTTTGCAACGGCAACTTCCGCACTCGCGCCGAGGCCGTGACCGGCGACTTCTGGGAACAGGACCCGGCCTGCTACCTTACCGACGCGGAGCTGGGTCTTTAACGCATGGCACCCCTCGAGCAAGTCTTCCTCGACGTTATTCAGGACGGGTTCCCCATCGCGGAACGTCCTTATGCCGAGCTGGCGCGCATCTTGAATGACTGCGGCGCGGGCTCTACAGGAGTCACCGAGAGCGAGGCTTTTTCCCTGGTCGAGGGACTTCGCGCCACGGGCGTCATCCGGCGCATTGGCGGCGTCTACGACTCCTTTAAGTTGGGCTTTGTGAGCAGATTGGTCGCGGGCAAGGTTTATGCCCTCGGCAACAAGGCTACCGACGACAGTGCCCTCAATGAGTTTGCCGCTGCCGTCAACAGGGTTCCCGCAGTTACGCACAACTACGTGCGCAGCCACGCTTACAACGTGTGGTTCACCGTCATTGCCGAGTCCGCCGCCGCCATCGATTCTATTGTAGATAAATTAATCGCGACAACCGCGCTCCGCGACGTGCATGTGCTTCCTGCCACCCGCAAAATCAAGATCAATACGGTGATGGGGAAGGCGGCGACACGCATGGTCTCTGCGACCGGGACCGCTACGAATGTTGCGACCGGTGTTACTGCGGATTCTTTGACCGCCGCGGAACTCTCCGATGCCGACAAGTGCAGGATCCGCGCCCTCAGCGGCGACCTGCCGCACACCCTTACGCCGTTCGTCGATGTTTTCGCGGGCGTCTCGCAAACAGGCGCCAATGCGGCGGGCGACTTGCCCTCTTTTTTGGCGGCAATTCGCGGCGACCTCGCCTCGGGACTCATGCGCCGCTTTGGTGCGGTGCTACGCCACCAGGAGGCGGGATTCGCCCATAACGCCATGGTATGTTTTGAGCACCCCTTAGCCCCGGATGCGGACAGGATCCTGACCATGGAGCCGCATATTTCGCATTGTTACGAGCGTCCCCCCTTCGAGGGCTTCCCGTATAACCTCTACGCCATGTTCCATGCCGCCTCGGCGGGGGAGCTGGAGCAGGCCATAGCCCAGACGGCTTCGGCGCTTTCCGCAGGGAGTGCATGTCAGGTGAAATACACCGTTTTGCACTCTCTCCTCGAACTCAAAAAGACCAGTTTCACCTTTTTTTAACCCACCTAAATTTTAATTCCCCCCCCATTTTGGGGGCTTTTTTTTATCTAGGAAAAATTACTTTGAACAAAACCTCTCTTTAAAGTTATCTTTATATTACAATATGTCTGGAGTATATATGCTCAATAAGCGAATCATTTCTCTAGTTCTTTTTATGGCGATTGTCGCTTTGGCACAGACGCCCCAGCCTGCTCCGGCAGCGCAACCTGCTCCCGCGGCACAACCGGCACCAGCTGAACCCGCGCCTGTGGAACAAGCCGTAGCCCCTGCCGCGGTCGAGTCCGATCCCGCCGCTCCGGCTCCTGCTTTTGTCGCTGAACCAATGCCCAAGGTCGAAGAAAAAAAAGAGAGTGAAGCCTCCACCATATCGGTGTTTGTGAAGAGTCCCGAAGAAATCAAGGCTTTGCAAGATGACTTGAAAAGCTTGCAGACCCTGGTTGGTGGATCGAATCCAGAAATTGAAGCCCTATTGCAGAAGGCGAACCGCATAGCCCAAATGAACGACCGCTGCTCCATGGTCTCCATCAACGAAGTGCTGGATACGGCTTGCGGATACTTTTACGAAGTGGAATTGCCCGCATTCGAGAACGAGTACATGGAATTGACGGGAGAGGTTCGATTGGGCTCCATGCGCATGGCGACCACCCTCGAAGAGCGCACCCAGCAGCTTATGAGCTGTTCCGAGGCCTTGGCGAGCATCGTGGTTCCCCGCGAGCAGCTGCTCCGCCTCAAGGGCAACGTTTACCTGGAACCTATCAACTTTGCCGGCGACTTTGACGCTGAATACCGGTTCTCCCTCTCGTACGACCCAACGCGCATGTCCCAGCAAGAACGCCTGGCCAACCTTTGGCTCAGCAAGTGCGGAGACATTGTGCTGCGCCAGACCCACGAGGAATTTGCTCCCATGTTCATCGCTTCTTTGAAAATGAAGAACGACTCCCTCAAAAAGGCGGGCAGCAACGTGAAGTTGATGATGAACAAGAAGTCGCTCGCCGTCAAGGTCGCCATGCGTCGTTCCGCTAAGGGCGCCTACTTCTTGAACGGCAACAAACTCTTTAGCCGCGAACTTTCGTCTAAGGACACCCAGTCCCATCTGGTATTTGACCTCAAAAACAAAAAGGCTGTCATGGAACTGGGTCTCGATGCTGTTATCGAGGACTTCAAGGGACGCCTGGTGTTCAAGGGACTCAAAAAGACCGACATGTTTGGCCGCTGGATGTGGGACAACGACAAAAACTTCCCCGAAACCGCAGCGAACGACGATTCCGAAAAGATGACCGCCGAGGACTCGCTCGCCATCCAGCGCGGACTGGACTACTACGACGATGAATACGAAGAGAATTCGCAAAAGGCGAAAGATGCCGTGGCGGACGCCGCCAAGCCAGAGGGCGAGGGCCTGAGCATCCACTGGATTCCGTTCGCCATCTCCTCGGCAATCCTTGTGGGTGGTGGCATCATGGCTGTGATTTTCAACAAAAAGGCGAAGGACGAGAGCGAAGCCTACCAGGCGGAACTAGACGCCTTTAATGCGAGCGTCGAAGACGGCTCCGTCGGTTCGTCGCCGGAGGATACTGGCTACAGCGCGCACAAAGACAACGTCTCGAAGTACCAAAAGCTTAGGACTGTCGGTTACGGGCTCGCCATCGCGGGCGGTCTCGGTATCGGGTTGTCCATCTTATTCTAAGGAGCGGGAAAATGAAGATGTATAAAGTTATACTTGCTGCAGCAATGGTTCTCGCTTTTTGGGGCTGTACCGACTACGAGGCCGAGGTCGAGAAAACTCGCGACCAGTACCAGGCTGCGATAGACGAGTTTGATGCCGCCGTGCAAAGGGCCGAGGAACAGGGGAACGTTGCGGAGGTTGTCCCCAAGAGCTCCTCGTCCGAAGGTTCAAAGGAATCCAGCAGCTCGGCCAAGTCCTCGAGCAGCTCTTCTGTGGCTCCGTCCAGCAGCTCGGCCAAGTCCAGCAGTTCTTCTGTGGCTTCGTCCAGCAGTTCTGCCAAGTCCTCGAGCAGCTCTATACAAAAATACACGTTCCTGGTCCAGGTTTTTATGCCGGGCGACACCTTGAAATTCGCGGTATCCGTCTTGTCGACGAAATATCCGGTGGATGTGTATACGGCAATAAAAATAGAGAATGCCAGCCTGTTTGATTGTCTCGGGCTCGAATCGCACCAGATTGAGTACGGTACTGAACACCAGGTGTTGGATGCCGCGCGTACTCTAGGGGACCAGCCTAACGTGACACTTGGCGATACGACCTCGATAAAATTCAATTTGAATAATAACCAGGCGCTTTGTTTGGGCGCAACAACGGCCAAATTCCACTGGCATGGCGGAATAAATGGCTCAAAGATATACACTGGCTATAACAGCGGCTCAGAATGGTTCGAAATCAACGACCAGGGAGACTCTTCTTCTATTGGAAATTCGCGCATTATATGGCCTGTTGCAAACGATGAAGATGTTAACATAGCCGATATCGTTAAACGTTGCAATGGTATATGTGGCATAGCCGAATTGAAGGATTCGCTCGAAAAGCGGGATATTTATTCAACTGTATATAACCACAAGTATGCCCAGCTCGCTTTCATGGTGACGGAAGATTCGTCTGCCGACGTGTCGGATTGGGGAGGCTTGTGCATTACCTATGCCAGTGAACACCCGGTTGAATTGCACATTTCTGCTTCTTATGCTAAAAAACAACAATACGATAATCCTATAGCTGTTTTGCCGGCAACAACAGGTAGCTACTCTATAAAGGATTTGTCGTGGGATGATTTTAAACAAAAGAACTTTTCTCAAACGTCGAATGTTACGGGCAAGGATGTTGCCAAGAAAATGAAGTCTATCCAGTTTGGTATATTTGATACTGTTCAAACGTCTGCAGTCTTCAGCATTCTGGAAATTGGCGCGAAGGGAACCTGCATCACTACTTCCGAAGACATTCCTAGCCTCTCTCCTATTACTAGATCCGATTTTGAAACTTCCGCTTACGTTTCCCCGTCGTCTGTGGTTTATGGATCTGTTCATGATGATCGTACTAATGAAAATTACATAATTGGGAAGATTGGCAAGTACACGTGGATGTTGCAAGATTATGTCTACAACTCCAATGGAAACTCTACATACACGTGGAACTACGCGGCAGAAAATGAATATATTGGCGAACTCTGCCCCGATGGGTTCCATTTGCCGAGTGTTGAAGAATTCAATGACCTGGTTACGTCGGTAGGCGGCTCGAGTGTCGCGGGCAAGGCGCTGAAAGCCCCTTCTGGCTGGGGCAGCTATAAAACAAGAGATGGTGTTTACAATGGCGAAAACCTTTATGGATTTGCGGCCCTGCCATCGACAACAGATACTGCGCTGTATTGGAGTAAAACACAGGATGGATCTTTTGCCTATGCACTGTTTATTGGTGTGGAAGATGGTGCAACAATAAAGACAATATCTAAAAGCCAGAGCGCTTCTGTTCGCTGCGTCATGGATGACAACGTATTCGACCCCATAGATTACACGCCCGAAAATAACTTGATTGATAAATACATCTCTGAAAATGACCTGCTCTGGTATAACGGCAAAATTTACAACGATGTGTTTACCCATACTTGGATTAGCAACGATCAGTCGATCCTTGATTTCCCGGTAGATGCTACAAATATGAGTCCGGAACTTGCTGCACAATGTGAAGGCGGGGCTTGCGCTTTTATAAGTCAGCCATCTGAGGGATTCGATTGGCCGGGTGGTTTGGGCCTGGAGAGTGAAAACGTAATATCTGAAGACTCCATAAAGGCATGGGGTGGTGTATGCGTAGATTATGTTTCTACTGTGGATACCATAGAAATTAGGCTGACTGTAAAAGATCCTGAAGGTTTTGTAGGTAACAATGTATATCGCGCGAATCTCGTATCCACCACTGATGACAAAGTTACGCATAAGTGCTTCAGCTGGCTTGACTTTAAACAGACCGGTTATTTTGGCATAAGGAAAGATATTGACGAATATATGAAACAATTTGTCGGAGTGCAGTTTGTTCCGAAGTCCGGCTCTGCAAACCAATACTTCAATATCATTGCCATTGGAAAAAATTCAGGAGATAGTAAATATGCCGACTACCTGGATTCTCTAAGCCAATGCCACAATGCCATGTGGTGTGCGCCGGAAGACTTGAATTACGCATTCGTATCTTACAATAATTCCAATGTTTATGCTCAATGGTATCAGTGGCCGAGTGATGATGAACAACGATTAATCGTGACCTTTACCGCCCAAGCAGGGGCGCAAATCCTTGTGGATCTAGATGATTCCCAGGGTGCTGTTGCGTTTGACTTGAATAATGGTTCTAGTTTGGACATCAGTGGTATGAAAGGCCTTTGTATGCAATACATGTATTCCCACGGTTCATCTCCGTTACTGCCGAAGCTCAGGGTAGAGTATAATGTAGAAGGTAAATATAATTATATTGCAATAGATCTGCCTGAAAATAAAGATGGTAATACCATTTATAATTTCTCCTTTGATTACTTTAATAAGTTTGATTACCAGACAGAAGGATGTGATAAAAACTGTGTGTTGGAGAATGCTCAAAAAATCAGCATATTCTTCGGCGATGCACACGGAGAGTTCACGATGCAATCCTTGGGTGAATGGGGAACCTGCGGAGACGGAGCCGTGGATTATAAACCTACGGACGAGGGGGCCGAGCCATCTGACGATTAGTCAACCTTAGCGCCCGCCCACGCTTACCCCAATCAGGTGCCCTGTCTCGAATCCGAACAGGGTGCCTTTTTTTATCTGGTAGTTGAGTCCGATTCCCAGCGGGACCTTGAAAATCTCGAAGTAGCGCATGATTTCGTAGTCAATTTTCATGCCGCGGTACTGGTCCTTCATTTGGCGGTAGGGGCGGGCGAGGTTGCGGTTCTCGGAGTCCTCGATACGCACCTGGTACAGGAACTTCTCGGTCAGCTGCCAGCCCGCGGTTCGCCTGGCGTTTTGCCCGAACCTCCACACAAAGGAGCCGCGCACGCCCACTTCGTCGCCGGGCTTGAACCCGCCTTCTTCCAAGAACGTATTGTAGCGCAACGCGGTGCCCACCAAGAGGTCCCTCGAAAACTGCAGTGTGGTGAACGGCTCCACGTTCAGGCGGTGGAACCGCGCCACCTGCGAGCCTTCGCCGGGCGGGAATCTCCAGCCCAAGTCAATTCCGACGCCTCTCCAGAGCATGGCCTTGACGCCCGCGTAAGTCTCGTTGAACCCGTTCACGTGCAGGTTGCAGTAGTTGTGAATATAGCCCTCGGTGGAGTACTCGTAACTGTAGCTCAAAAAGCGGAAACTCGCGTCGGCGTAAACCGACACGCGCGCAAGCGGGGCGTACTCGGCGGAGAGCGTCACGTCGCTGCTGTAAACGTCGTCGTCGAGCTCGACTCCCCAGTGGGTTGCCGCATGGCTAGATGGTGGCGTTATGGGGTGTAGGGTCTCTGTGGCGGCGACGCCTGCGGTGCAAACGAGCACGGTTGTACAAAGTGTCGTAATGTGGTGTGCCGCCTTGAACATGGTAAAGGGAAATATATTTATATTGTTTGCCATGTTGTTCTCGCCAAAGCGAACCGCCCGCCTTTTTTTGCCGATGCTAGCCATGCTCGGACTCCTTGCGGGTTGCTTTTGGCAAGAGACCGAGACGGCGCCCGACTACCTGATGATGGACGACTCGGTGTACCCTTACGCGGGGCTCCCTCGGGTGGTCATCGAGACCGAGGACTTCAGGGAAATCCGCGACCGCGAAACGGAATTTGACGCCTACTTCCAGATATACGGCGAGACGGAGGCGGAGACCGCCCCGATGCCCCTCACGGTGCGTGGCCGCGGCAATTCCAGCTTCAAAATGCCCAAGTACGGCATGAAACTGGAATTTACAGACAAGGTCTCGCTTTTGGGGATGCCCAAGAACAGGGACTGGGCGCTCATCGCGAACTTTGGCGACAAGACGCACCTGAGGAACTACATGATGTACCGCCTCTCGGACTGGCTCCATGTGCGTTACGCCCCCAGGTGCACCTTCGTGGAACTCTACCTGAACCGCAAGTACATGGGGCTCTACCTGCTCTCGGAGACCGTCAAGGTCGCCAAGGACCGTGTTAACATGGCCGAGGGCGATTCCGCGTTCCTCTTCGAGAAGGAGAGCGACAAAAAAATTGACTCGCCCTACATTACCACGAAGGGTGGGAACACTTTTCACGTGAAGTCGCCCAAGAACGCCTCCGAAAAGTCGCTGGAGCTGCTTCGCACGCACTTGAACGAGTTCGAGGACTTTTTGAATTTCGGGGTGAATCGCAACCGCTTTATGCACGAGTGGGTCGACATAGACGACTTTGTTCGCTATTACTGGGTGCAGGAATTCGCCAAGAACGAGGACGCCAACTTTTCGCGGAGCATCTTCATGACCTGGCAGGTGGGCGGGACCATCCACTTTGGACCGCTGTGGGACTTTGACCTGGGTTTTGGCAATGCCTCCCGCGAACCGAACTCGCCCCCCGAGGATTGGTATGTGCGGCGGTACCGCTGGTTCTACTACATTGTGCATTCGGACCAGGTGAAACCCGCCGTAGAAGACTTTTGGGCGGCGCACCACGACAAGTTCAGGGCGCTTATCGACAGCGTCCCCCTGTACCGCGGCATTATCGAGAAGGCCATCGACAACGAGTACCGGCGTTGGCCCGTGCTGCAGAACACCGAGAACTGGGCGCTCAAGGACCCTTACGAGACATACGACGAGGCGGTCTCGGCAATGGTCGATTGGATGCGAAAACGTTACGATTGGATAAACTCGAATTTTAGGTAGTTCGTGATTGTTGTCACTATGTGAGCAACGTCTCTATACAATCCAAAACAGTCCCCAAGAACAGCGCCGCTTCCATAAAGTGCGCCAAGCTCTAGAACGAATTCTTCGACATCGTCAAGGAATAATTTTTCTAGATTTGGTGCATGCGCAAAATCTACATGGCTGGCATGAGCCACAAGGTGGCTGAAATCGCGGTCCGCGAGAAGTTCTACATCCCGATGGATGTAAAAACCGAGGCCCTGCGGCAGTCCCCGTTTGACGAACTCCTGATTCTTGCGACGTGCAACCGCACCGAAGTCTATGTGGCGAGCGACCGCGACATTGCCGCGGGCGAACTCACGCGCTATGTGTGCGGCATCGCTGGGCAGAGCGAGGACTCTTTCGGCAAGTATTTTTACGAAAAGTCGGGCGACGACGTAGCTCACCACGTGATGAACGTGTGCGCGGGCCTTGACTCGGTGGCCATGGGCGAAGACCAGATTTTGCACCAGATTTCCCGTGCCTACGAGACAGCCCACCAGTTTGGAGCCACTGCCAACACCCTGAACAAGCTGTTTCAATCGGCCATCCACACCACCAAGCGCATCAAGACCGAGACGAACCTGAGCAAGCTCAGCTGCAACATCCCGTTCCTTGCGATGAAACGGGTTTTCAAGACCTTTGATGACTTGGACAACCGCTCCGTCTATATCTTTGGGCTCGGCGAGATGGGCTCCCTGATGCTCAAGTATGTGCAAGAGAATACGACGCACATTTTTGCGAGCAGCAAGACGTTTGCAAACGCGCAAAAGTTCGCCGACGTGCTCACTCCGGTGCCCTTCGAGGACCGCTATGCTGTTGCCTCCAAGTGTGATGTGGTCATCCTCTGCAGTGCTTGCCAGGAACCGATTGTGACCCGTGACGACTTTGCCGCTGCCTGTGAAAGCGCGGTCCCCAAGTCCATAGTTGCCACAAGGCGTCTCATCATTGACCTCGGCAACCCTCGCAACGCCGAACCTTCCGTTGGCACCCTCCCGGGGGTAGAATACGTGTGTGTCGACGAACTCCAGAAGGTGGTGGACGAGAATCGCCGCCTCCGCATGGAGGAACTCCCCGCCGCAAAACGCATTTTGCAGGAGGGCATCGAAGAATTTTTGCAGTGGTACCGCATGGACGATATCGCGAAGGATGTGCATGTGCTGGCCGAACGCATGGTGGCGACCGCCGAGGGCGAAAGCGAAAAGCTTTTGCGTTCACTCCCCGACGTGAGTCAAGCCGACCGTGAGCGCATCCGCATGATGTATGTGCGGTTCGCGAAAAAAATGGCGAACGACTACCTTTACCGCGTGAAGGACGCGAACCCGCAGGCCGATGTGCGCTCGTTTTTGGATTGCCTCTATGCCGCCGAAAAGGCGGCGAAGGGGGAGCGCCTTGCATAAGCTTCGCATCGCGACCCGCAGGAGTGCACTCGCCGTGACGCAGACCAAGCTTGCTGCCGAAGAAATCGTCCGGCGGAATTCCGGCGTTGCCGCAGGCGCTTTGGCAAACACGCCGCTCGATTATGAACTGGTGGAACTCTCTACGGAGGGCGACCGCCGCCTTGACAGGCCCCTCTCGAGTTTTGGCGGGAAAGGCGTATTTGTGAAGGAACTCGAGGTCGCCTTGCTGGAACACCGTGCCGATATTGCGGTCCACAGCCTCAAGGATATGCCCGCCGAACTCCTTCCGCAGTTCAAACTTGCCGCGGTCCTTAAGCGAGAAGACCCGCGCGACTGCTTTATTGCCAAGGGCGGCGCTGGTGGCGTCATGTTTATGGATTTGCCCGCCGGAAGCCGTGTTGGCACGGGGAGCGTGCGCCGCGTGGTGCAGCTCAAAGAAATCCGCCCCGACTTGGAATACGTCCCCATCCGCGGGAATATCCAGACCCGCATTGCCAAGCTCTCTGAGCTCGACGGGGTGGTGCTCGCCGCCGCGGGCCTCAAACGCATGGGCCTCGACGACTTGGTGACGGAATACTTTGACGCCCAAAAAATGCTGCCGGCCAGCGGTCAGGGAATCCTCGCGATAGAGACCCTTTTGCAACCTTCCCTCGAGCTGGAACAAATCCTTGCCCGTGCAAACGATGTCCGCACCTACAATGTTGCGGTCGCCGAGATGGCGTTCCTCAAGGCGCTCAACGCCGGTTGCCAATACCCGGTGGCTGCCCATGCCGAGTATAAAATAAATAATAGTTTTAACAACGTTGCTTGTGAAAATAACGTTGTAAATATTGATAACGTTGCTTGTAAAGACAACGTTATGTGTATTAACGGAATTTACTGGTTTGAACCTAAACAGGTTTTGCTGCGTGCCCGGGTGGAAGGCGAGTGTGCCACGGACGAACAGGCGCGCGAGCTGGGTTGCCGCCTGGCTTCAAAAATTGCGGAACAGTTTTAAAATGGGTGACCAGCAAAAAGCCTTGATTGCAGCGTGGAGTGACCACTAGCGCATGTGGAAGGGCGACTCGTGGGTGTACCCCGTCATTAGTCGCCGCACCTGCGCCACAAAAATAAGGGCGGCGCTGCCCGTGCGCGTGCGTATTTTCTAAATTGCGTTTTGATGAAAGAACAGAACACTGCCGGTAAGGTTTATTTGATTGGCGCGGGTCCCGGCGACCCGGGGCTCTTTACTTTGCGTGGTAAATCCATTTTGGAGCGTGCCGACGTAGTGGTTTACGACCGCCTGGTTTCGCCCTCGATTCTCGCTTTTTGCGCCGCCAATGCCGAGATGGTCGACGTGGGCAAAATGCCGACGCACCACAAGGTGAAACAGTCCGAAATCAACCGCATGCTCGTTGACTTTGCGAAGTCCCGCCCGGGCGCGGTCATTGTGCGCCTCAAGGGGGGAGACCCCTTTGTTTTTGGGCGCGGTGGCGAGGAGGCCCTCGAACTCAAGGCTACCGGTGTGGATTTTGAAATTGTTCCCGGAGTGACGTCGGCGATTGCCGTGCCCGCCTATGCGGGGATTCCCGTAAGTCACCGCGGTGTGGCGACGAGTTTTCACATTATCACCGGGCATGAGCGCGAAGATGGCGACCGGCTGGGGCTTGATTTTGAGTCGCTTGCGAAGTGCCCGGGGACGCTCATCTTCCTTATGGGCATTGCCAACATCGCGACCATAGCGCAACGCCTTGTGGAGTGCGGCAAGGATCCGGAGACGCCAGTCGCCTTTATTGAGAAGGGTACGACTCCGTTCCAGCGCACCGTTGTGGCGACACTTTCGACTGCGGTCGATGTGGTGGAGCGCGAGAAGGTGACTGCGCCTGCGATTACCATCATGGGCGGTGTGGTGGAACTCGGCAAATCGCTCGCCTGGAGGCAAAAGCTGCCGCTCTCGGGCAAGCGCCTGGTGGTCACGCGCAGCGCAAAGCAGGTGGGTGGTATTGCGAGCAAGCTTGCGGCGCTCGGTGCCGAGGTCATCGAGACCCCGATGATCGAGACGCGCGCCTTGGAAAACCCGATGGTCGCGACGGTCGGTGATGCCGCGACTGCGTCGGCGAACTTTGCCGATTTCAAGAATTTTGACTTGCTCGCCTTTACGAGTGTGAACGGCGTGGACGCCTTTTTTGAACAGCTGGACCGAGCGGGGCTCGATATCCGCAGCCTTGCGGGCAAAAAGATTGCCTCCGTAGGCAAGATGACCGAAAGGCGGCTTCGCGAACGCGGTATTTTGTGCGACTACGTGCCCGAGGACCATACCGGTGAAGGTTTGGGCAAGCTCCTGGTGGCTTTGGGTGCAGAGCCGTCCAGAATCCTCCTGCTGCAAGGCAATCTCGCCGACGATACCCTGCTCAAGCTGCTCCCCGCGGCGACGCGTTGGGTGGTTTACGAGACGCTCCCCGCGCAGTCGCTCCCCGAATGGAAGCGCGAGGCGGTGGAGGGGGCCGACGCCGTGGTGTTCGCCAGCTCCAGTGCCGTGGAGGCTTTTGCCCGGGTGACCCGCACCGCTGGTGGACCGCAAAAGCAACCTGCCTGCCCGGTCCTGGCGTTCTGCATTGGTCGCATGACCGAGGCTACCGCCCGCAAGTACGGTTTCGAGACCCTCGTGAGTGCCGATTCCACCGTGGTTTCACTTGTGAAAAGAATCACGGAACATTTTAATTTGCTATAATTGCATAGAACTTTTTAAACAATCCAAAGAAGGAGATTGTTACGTGAAATTTACTAACAAGGTTATTTGTTCTGCTCTGCTTGCTGCGGGACTTTCTTTTGCCCATTCCGGTATTGTGGCCGGCGGTACGGAGGGCTTGCGTCAAATCAATGCGCAGACTCTTGGACAGTGGAATGTGGTTGTCGGTACTGGCGGAACGTTTGCTGCCGACGCCTGGGCCTTTACCCGCGGTGGTGGATACGAGGTGAACGGCAGCCGCTATGCGTTTGACGATTACACCTTCGCCATGACCGGAGACTTCTTTGTGACGGTTGGTCTCTTGGATTTCTTGGACCTTGGCTTAAGCATTCCTTTGTACTATGACCATGCGCAGGAAGCACCTGCCGGCTCCATGAACATGTGGACTGTGGCCCGTGGTGACCTGAACATCAACGCCAAAGTTCGTGCGCCGCTCGATACGAACAAAATCTTTAGCGTCGCTCTTTTGCTAGACGCCTACGTTCCCACCGGCGAAACGCAGGCCGGCGTGCGCCCGAGGCACGCTTGGTACTTGAACGGCGAAGACTATACGCACCCGTACACGGCCAATAGCTGGGCTTTTGGTGCGGGTCTTGCGTTCTCTCTTGATTTCACTAAGAAGAACATCCCCATTCGCTGGAACATTGCCGGTGGGGCCGTGATTCCTCTAGAAGATGGCGAAGCGGTTACCCTCGAGTACAGCTCCGGCCTGAACTTTGTACCGCTTAGCTTTGTGGATTTCTTCCTTGATTTTAGCGGTGAAATGCGCTTGCAGTCCAAGGGCGACCTGGATTTTGCTCCGTTTGCCGACCCGATGCTCCTTACTCCGGGTATGCGTTTCCACGTGACCCGTAATATTGACCTTGCCATGGGTTTGGATGTTGCGGTTCGTACGCTCAAGAACCTGGGCTTTGACTACGAAAAAGAAGTCGAGGGTTGTAGTGATGTGCCCGTACACTACCAGGGCGAAGATGGTCGTGTCGCCAACTTCTGCTACGCACCTACGCCCCTCTGGGCCGGTGCTGCCATGCTCACAATCCGCTTTGGCGGTGCTGAGCCTGCCCCGCAGCGCGAAAATCCGCAGGGGCTTCCGCAGCGCGATACGCTTGTCCAACGTGATACCGTTATTGTGTTTATGGTGGATACTACGCAGCATGATTTTGACCAGGATGGCGTTGTCGATAGCCTCGATAAATGCCCGAATACTCCCCAGGGCGTAGAAGTGGATAGCGCTGGCTGCCCGAAGGATACCGACAAGGATGGTGTTCCCGATTCGTTTGATAAGTGCCCGAATACTGCCGAGGGCGTGGAAGTGGATAGCACTGGCTGCCCGAAGGATTCCGATAGCGATGGAATCTTTGATACGTTCGACAAGTGCCCGAATACTGCCCAGGGAACGGAAGTGGATAGCACCGGCTGCCCGAAGGATTCCGACAAGGACGGCGTTCCCGACATGAAGGACAAGTGCCCGAATACGCCTGAAGGTGCGCAGGTCGACTCTCTGGGATGTCTCCCTGACTTCGACAAGGATGGCGTGCCCGACAATAAGGACAAGTGCCCGAATACCTTGCAGGGTGTTGCTATCGATACCGTGGGTTGCCCGCTCAACAAGAAGGAAAACCTTGACGAACTCAAGAAGGGAATCCAGTTCAAGCTGAATTCTGCCAAGCTCACCACAAAGAGCTATGGTACGCTAGACGACATTGCCCGCTTGATGAAAAAGTTCCCGAATGCCAACCTTGAAGTCCAGGGCCATACCGATGATAAGGGTACCGACGAGTACAACATGCAGCTTTCGCAGAAGCGAGCCCAGGCTGTTATGGATTACTTGATTACCAAGGGAATCGACCGCTCTCGCCTTCGCGCTGTTGGCTATGGACGCACCATGCCTATTGCGAGCAACAACGAAAGGAATGGCCGCGAAAAGAATCGCCGTGTTGAGATGGTTCCGTTCGAGAAGTAATTCTTCAAGAAAGCTTCTGGAGCATGAACGTCATACTTATCATAGCTCACCATTGCATCTTGCCTGGGGCGTTCAAGGGCTTTGAACTGATCTTGGACCGCCTGCACCACGAGATGCCGGGCTCTCGCGTGACCAGCACCAGCTTGCTGGATTTGGAGAACGATTTGCGTACGCTCCTCCGCGAAGATGACGTGGACTCGGTGACGCTCTTGCCCTACCTGCTGTTGAACGGGCAGCACACCAAGAGCGACGTGCCCAAGGTGGTGACGCGGCTCCAGCAGGAGTATCCCGACACGCCCATTACGCTCCTCCCGTGCCTTGGCGACTGGAAGGATTTTGCCGATATGGTCGTGGCCGGTATTCGCAATGCGCAGGAACCGCGTACTTGTGGCTCGTCGTCCTCGACTCCTGCGCATCGAACCTCAAATCTTTTCTCCATCGAAGTGAACCTCGAGGGCAAGAACGTCCTCGTCGTGGGCGGTGGCCGCATCGCCCTTCGCAAGGTCAAGACGCTCCTCCCGACGTGTGCCCGCATCACTGTCGTTGCCCCGCAGTTCGACCCGGAATTTGACGCACTCAAGTCCGGCGAATCGGCCTCATCGATTACCCTGAAAAACCGTCCCTACGAGCCGCTCGACCTCCGCGGCATCTTCATGGTCTTTATCTGCACCGATCAGCCCGCCGTAAACGCGCAGGTTTCTAACGACGCCCGCGCCCGCCGCATCCTGGTCAACAACGCCTGTGACTACCTCGATGGCGATTTCATCGTGCCTGCCCGTATGGATTTTGGCGAAAATATCGCGGTAACGGTCTCTACGCAGGGCCGCGCCCCCGCGCTCGCCAAAAAGCTGAAGCAGAAAATCCAGACCGAATGGGCCGAGGGCCTCGAACAGGTCGAACGCGATTTTAAATAAAAACGAAGTGTGATTAAAACCACGTTTTGGACAATAGTCCGTTTTTTTTATACCTACTGCCATTAAATAATGGTAGTTTTTTTTTGTAATAAAATTATAACAACAGGAGTCCTGGTATGAAAAAAGGTCTATTCCTTGCTTTTGCCCTGTCCATGGGGATGATGGTTGGCTGCGGAGACAGCTCTTCCGATTCTGTAGCCAACGCTTCTGAAAACGGTGGTAAAAACACTTCCGATAATAACGGAGGCACCGTCGATGCCCAGGCCATTGCCGACACCCTTACGCCGTTCTTCCCTGAAGGCTACAAGGCTGACGATGTCGTGGCGTGGTTTGCGACTGAGGTGACAACGGACGTCGAAAAGGACCGTACCAAGATTTATGTCGATGCCGTTTTCCTGTTCAAGGATGGCACCTTTGTCGCTACGGAAAGCAAGGTGAAGATCAAACCGGATGGCGTGACTTCTTCCAAGGGTGTAGCGGCCGAAGGAGAATGGGCTGGCTCGCAGGAGGATTTCGAGAACGGTTCGTTTGAAATCGCGATAGACGGAGATATCATGCGGTTTGAAATCAAGGATGGCGTCTTCACAATTGCCCCGGAAGGCGGTGAATCCATGAAATTTACCTTGATGGATTCCAACGTGCCGAAGGCGAGCAAGGCGGGCGAAACTAAGGAAGACGTCAAGGACGACCCTAAGGACGATCCCAAAGACCCTGAAGAAACCTCGGAGGTAACGGCATTCTTCCCCGAAGGCTACGATGCGGACAAGGTCGTTGCCTGGTATGCTTCGGATAAGGTCTCTGTGAATGACAAGGGCAGGCAGATAGGGTTTGTCGAAGCCATCTTTTTGTTTGACGACGGTTCGTTCGTTGCCACGGATCAGAAAATCCTGATGAGCAACAATGTCGCTACATACGAGAATGCGATTGCCGGCGAAGGCACATGGGAAGGCTATATCGACGACTTTGCGAATGCCGTTGTGCAAATCTATGCGGAAGAATGGGACATGCCCATCGAAGTGAAAAACGGCAAGTTCACGATTACCCAGTACGAAAATGTGTCATTGACATTTACTTTGGTCAAAACGGGTGTACCCGAGGCGGACAAAGTGACTGTACAACAGGGAAATCATGACATGGACGATGCCGATGGTACGGCAGAACAGCTGGGATGGGCAAAAAAGATTATAGAGGGTTCCAAGGCGAAAGCTTCTACCATCGCCACGTTCGAAATTTCTGAACCTACATGGGAACAGAATAAGATAAATGACAAGCAGTACCTGGCTACCTTTACGATCAAGGTGACTTTGAGCGAGGGACAGTTCTATACCGAAGAAATGGAATACCCGACCCTTGCGATAGGGCAGTACCCGGTACATGCGATTGAATCAGCAGAAGACAATCTTCCGGAGCAATGGAATAACAATAATTGGGAGATTAAGGATGCCAAGGTTGTGGGGAATACCATGACGGCCACGATGACTGAAAAAATCGATAACCTGAAGGTCGCCCGAGCCTATGTCTTCGTCACGAATAATCCGGGCATGGACTTGTCCATTCAATACAGCGAAGCATTCCTGATTGTTCCTCCGGGATCCGAAGATGCTGTGAAATAAGAAATTTCAAAAAGGGGAAAGGCCGGCTTGCCGGCCTTTTTTTATATTAGGGCATTATGATTAACCGTCCACGCCGCTTACGCAAGAATGATGTCATCCGCAACATGGTCGCGGAGACCGCAGTCAATCCCGATTCTCTTGTCTACCCGATGTTCGTGGTAGAAGGGGAGGGCATCAAGGAACTCATTCCGTCGATGCCGGGCCAGTACCGCTTTTCGGTCGACGAACTTCTCAAGGAAGTCTCGACATTTGGGACGCTCGGGCTCAAGAGTGTCCTCCTGTTCGGCATCCCGCACCACAAGGACGAAATGGCGAGCGAGGCTTACGCCGAGAACGGCATTGTGCAGCGTGCGGTGCGCGCCCTCAAGCAGAAGTTCCCCGATTTGTACGTGATTACCGATGTGTGCCTTTGCGAATACATGAGCCACGGCCATTGCGGAATTGTGAAGGATGGCGACGTGGACAACGACCCGACGCTTGAACTCCTGGCGAAGACTGCCCTTTCGCATGCGCAGGCGGGTGCCGACATGGTGGCTCCTTCCGACATGATGGATGGTCGTGTTGCGGCAATTCGCGAAAAGCTGGACGAGAACGGATTTTGCAACACCCCGATCATGGCGTACAGCGCGAAGTTCGCGAGCGCCTTTTACGGACCTTTCCGCGATGCCGCGGATTCTGCACCGCATTTTGGTAACCGTAAAACATACCAGATGGATGTGCGCAACGCCCGCGAGGCCTTGCACGAGGTGGCGCTCGACATGGAAGAGGGGGCCGACATCGTGATGGTGAAGCCTGGTCTTGCCTTTCTCGATATTTTGCGTGCGACCGCCGAGATGAGCGACGTCCCTGTGGCGGTGTACAACGTGAGTGGCGAATACGCCATGGTGAAGGCTGCCGCGCAAAAGGGCTGGATTGACGAGAACGCGATTATCCGCGAAACGCTCATCGCCTTCCGCCGTGCGGGCGCCGACATCATCATCACCTACCACGCGAAGGAAGCGCTGGAAAAGGGATTGGTATGAACCACTCCGTTAGCGAAAAACTCTTTGCCGAAGCCAAGACGCTCATGCCGGGCGGTGTGAACAGTCCTGTTCGTGCCTACGGGAACGTCGGCGCGACCCCTCCGTTTATTGCCCGCGCGAAGGGCAGCCATATTTTTGACGTGGACGGAAACGAGTACATCGACTACGTGGGCAGTTGGGGTCCGATGCTTTTGGGACACGCCCACGATGCCGTGCTTGCCGCCGTTGCAGATACCGCGAAGAACGGACTCAGTTTCGGTGCGCCCTGCGGCTTGGAATCGGAACTCGCGAAGCTCGTGATGAGTCTTGTGCCAAGCGTCGAGATGATCCGCATGGTGAACTCGGGTACCGAGGCGACGATGAGCGCCATCCGTGCCGCCCGCGGTTTTACCGGCCGCGACAAGATTGTGAAGTTCGAGGGCTGCTACCACGGCCACAGCGACAGCCTGCTCATCAAGGCGGGTTCGGGCATGCTCACGACGGGCAAGCCGAGCAGTAAGGGCGTGCCTGCCGACCTCGCGAAGTACACGCTTACGCTCCAGTACAACGACGTGGCGGGCGTGAAGGAACTCTTCGACAAGATTGGCGACGAGATTGCAGGTGTCATCGTGGAACCGGTGGCGGGCAACATGGGTGTGGTGCCTGCCAAGCTCGAATTTTTGCAGGCGCTCTCCGAGGAGACCAAGAAGCACGGCGCGCTCCTGATTGTAGACGAGGTCATGACGGGTTTCCGCGTGGGTATCCATTGCGCGCAAGGGCTTTATGGCATCAAACCCGACCTCACGACCTTCGGGAAGATTATCGGTGGCGGCATGCCCGTAGGTGCATACGGCGGCCGCTTGGACGTGATGCAGCAGATTGCACCGCTCGGCGGTATTTACCAGGCGGGAACGCTTTCAGGGAACCCGGTTGCCATGGCGGCGGGTCTTGCCACCATGCGTGAACTGGTTGCACATCCCGAATACTACGAACGTGCCGAGGCGAACACCAAAAAGCTTCTCGCCGGGATTGCCGATGCGGCAAAGTCTGCCGGAATTCCTGTTGCGACCAACCAGGTGGGTTCCATGGGGTGCGTTTTCTTTACCGAGACCCCCGTCCAATGCTTTGCGGATGTGCAAAAAAGCGACCTGGACTTGTTCCGCCGGTATTTCCTCGGCATGCTCGACCGCGGGATTTACCTCGCTCCGAGCCAGTTCGAGGCGGTTTTTGTGAGTGCTGCCCACACGGACGAGGACATTGACCGCACTTTGGAAGCCGCAAAGTCCACATTCGCCATTTTGTAAACATTTGTTTTCATTTGTAAATTTCCCTTTTTTCCTTAAAAAGGAGGTTTTCTTCTTTTTGTTGAAATTTTCTTTACTTTTAAATTCGTTTGAAATTATATTTTCTTTCACAATTGTTACAACATAACATCTAAAAAAAAGGAAACAAAGATGAAAAAACTCGCTCTTATTGCCGCTCTCGGCGCTGCCGCTATTTTCACTGCTTGCGGTGACGACGACTCTAGTGATAACGCCTCCTGCACTTACAAAATGGGGCAAATGGAAATTTGCGGCGAAGGTCCGGATCCGGATGGCGAAGCTGAAGATTATTGCAAGGAAGTGGGTGGTACCTTCGGTTCTAGCTGCAAAGGTGGGGCTTCTCTTACTTGCTCGGTTGAAGACGGCACCATTTACATCTATGGTGAAGCTAATGGCATGAATTGTTCCTTCTTCACTGAAGAATAATATCGGCTAGATAAACCCTTATATGCGTTCCGGAGTTACTCTCCGGGACGTTTTTGTTTATATTTATCACGTTAAACGCTTCGTAAAGGATGAATATGAAAAAGCTCGCTCTTATTGCCACTCTTGGCGCCCTCGCTCTTTTTACCGCTTGCGGAGACGACGAAAGCGATTCCACGGTATCATGCACTTTTAAAGTTGGTTCAATGAAGTTTTGTGCTGAAACAGAGAACTACCCCGGCGCCTCGACAGAGTGTACGAATCAAGATGGCGATTTCGGTTCGTCGTGCCCTAGTGGTGAACAAAAGAAATGTGAATTGGAGGAGGAAACATACATGTTTATTTATGCAGAAGACTCCTATGATATAGCACAATTGAATTCAATCAGTTGTAACGACATTCAAAGAATGATGGGATTGTAAACGCTTTATAAAGGATGAATATGAAAAAACTCGCTCTTATTGCTGTTCTCGGTGCCCTCGCTCTTTTTACCGCCTGCGGAGACGATGAATCCTCGAGTGAATCCTCTTGTACTTATAAGGACGGGTCACTCACTATTTGTGAACAGGGACCTGCATACGAGGGCGACGAGGAGGATTGCCTTGCCGAAGGCGGCAAGTTCGATTCCTCTTGCGAGACCGAAGACGCCGTGGAATGCAAAATCGATGGATCTTCCGTGTTCTTTTATGGCAAGGACATTGATCAATCCATGTGCGAATTGTTGACGACGCCCTAAACTTTGTAGACCTTAAAGGATCTATGAAAGCGAAAATACTTACGCCTCTGGTGTTCGCAGCCTTGCTTGCGGGGTGCAGCAATTACGAGCCTAGTACTTTTTCGTGCACGTTTAGTTTTTTGCCTCCCGACGCTTCACTGTGTTTAATGGGTTCGGACGATTTACAAAACATAAAGGATTGCGAACGTGCGGGTGGCGTTGTGGGTTCTACCTGTGACGAACAAGAAGCCAAAATGGTTTGTGAAGATCCCGAAGGCACCCTTTATTTATATGGGCAGACTATTTTGACGGGTAATTTCACTTGCGAAATGTTTGTTCATTAGAAGTCCGTGCCTAGAATAATTTTGGTATATTTGGCTACATGATTGTATCTTGGATGACCACCAACAAGTGTAACCTGACCTGCAAGCACTGCTACCAGGACGCAGGCGAGAATAAGGCTGCTGAACTCACGACGCCGGAAGCCCTCAAGTTGATTGATGAAATCGCGAAGGCGGGGTTCAAGATCATGATCTTTAGCGGTGGCGAACCGATGACCCGTCCGGACATTGTGGAACTTGTCGCGCACGCCTCGAGCAAGGGGCTACGCCCGGTGTTCGGTACCAACGGCACGCTTATCACGCACGACTTGGCATTCAAGTTAAAGGCTGCCGGTGCTATGGCCATGGGCATCAGCATCGACAGTATCGACCCCAAGCGCCACAACGATTTCCGCGGGCTCCCGAACGCATTCGAACTCACGATGATGGGCATCGAGAACTGCAAGGCGGCAGGACTCCCGTTCCAGATTCACACGACCATCATGGACTGGAACCAGAACGAGATTTTCGACATCATGGACTGGGTCAAGGAAATCGGAGCGGTGAACCACCAGATTTTCTTCCTGATTCCCGTGGGACGCGGTAAGGAAATAGAGGGACACGCGCTCCGCGTTGCCGAATACGAAGGACTCCTCCGCAAGATTATGGAAAAGAGCCGCACGCTCGGAATCCCTGTCAAACCCACCTGCGCCCCGCAGTTCCTGCGCATTGCAGACCAGTTGGATATCAAGACCCGCTACAGCCGCGGCTGCCTTGCGGGCATAGACTACTGCATCGTGAGCCCCATCGGCAAGGTGCGCCCCTGCGCCTACATGATGGAAGAGGCGGGCGATGTGCACGATACTCCATTCGACGAAATCTGGGCGAATGCGGACGTGTTCAATAAACTCCGCACCAAGGCCTATTCCGGCGCCTGCGGCAAGTGCAAGTTCAACGACCGCTGCGGCGGTTGCCGTGCCCGTGCCGCCTATTACCACGACGGCGACTACATGCAGGAAGACTCCTACTGCGCGTACGGGAGAGGCTTGTGAGTTTCACTGCCGACGACGAAAAATACATGCGTATGGCGCTCCGCGAAGCGGAGAAGGCTTTCGACGAGAAGGAAATTCCCATCGGTTCCGTTATCGTGAAGGATGGTGTGGTGATAGGGAAGGGCCACAACCAGATCGAGATGCTGAGGGACGCCACCGCCCATGCCGAAATCCTTGCCATCGGGACTGCCGCGGGCAAGCTCGAGAACTGGCGCCTGGACGATTGTACTTTGTATGTAACGCTCGAACCTTGCCCGATGTGCGCGGGGGCCATCCTCAACAGCCGCGTTTCCCGCGTGGTCTACGGCTCTCCGGATACCCGCTTTGGCGGTTGCGGCACGACCATAGACGTAATCTCGAACAACGCCCTCAAGCGCGAGGTCGAAGTTGTAGGCGGAGTGCTTGCTGACGAGTGCCTGGGCCTGCTGAAGGCCTTCTTCCAGCGGATGCGACTTGAAAAGGGCGATTCTGGCAACAAGGGCCCCC
>JAEEGF010584652.1_pt1 | contig 60004 bp, 43 predicted proteins | sample 9134171 | NCBI WGS metagenome assembly JAEEGF01 (sample SAMN16246542, study PRJNA631951) | gut metagenome | biome: gut microbiome; feature: rumen; material: AP-attached | host: Bos | place: Iran: Karaj | collected 2018-10 | reverse complement strand
CGTGTAGATGAAGCTCCATGGTTCTCAGAATATGTCCGCCGTGAATTCAGCAGCATGCTCTATGGAACAGATGACATTTATACATCTGGTTATACAGTAAATACTTCACTTAATCTTTCACATCAGAAAGAAGCTGAAGTAATTATGGCTGATTACATTAAATATGCAAACGATACGTACCAGCATCAGGTTGCAAGCAGACAGAAGGATGCATTTGCCCGCTATATTCCGTTTACAGAACTTATTTCCCTTATTTCAGGCAACCCGAAGCTTAAGGTAAGTGAACAGCGTGCAGAAAATGTTGCACTTAAGGCTTATTCAAATGAGGTAAACCCTATTCTTGATATTGTGGCCCTCATGACTGGCATGGATACTTTTAAGACTGAAATTGTCAATAAAGGTAACCAGATGCAGAAGCGTAATTCTGAAAGAACTACAATTGAAGGAACAATGATTGCCCTGGAAAACTCTACAGGCTACATTGATGCCCTTGTAGGTGGTTCTAAGTATGATTCTGACAACCAGTTTATCCGTGCAATTCAGGCCCGCGTACAGCCGGGTTCAACAATCAAGCCGCTATATTACTCAGCAGCAATTGACAGCCGCAAATTTACAATGGCAACAACTGTTTCTGATACTCCGGTTGTATTCGCAAAAGACGACGGATCACCTTATATTCCTCAGGACTTCCTTGGAGAATACATGGGTGATGTTCAGATATGGTTCGCCCTGGCACATTCTATGAATATTCCTTCAATTAAGGTTCTTGATGGAATCGGATTTGATGCTGCAATTTACAGAATTACATCTCTTTACGGAATTCCTCAGGAAGAATGGCAGTCACGTGGGTTCCAGCCGGTCTACCCTCTTGGTCTTGGTGTAGTTTCAGTCAGACCAGTTGAAGTAGCAAAGGCATTCGCTACAATCGCAAACCAGGGACGTGAAGTTACTCCTATTGCAATTCTGAATGTTGAGGATAAGGACGGTAATGTTATCCGTGATCCTGAAAGAGAACTTAGAGAAGCAGAAAAGGCAAAGGGCTCTTCTATACAGGTCATTTCTCAGCAGAATGCATACATTATGACTGAAATGCTGAAGCGTACAGTTTCTACCGGTACACTGCAGAATCCTTCTGACTTTAAGCGAACAAAAGCTACAATTGGAAAGGATAAGGGAACCGGATACAAATTCATCTTTAAGGATGCAAATGGAAATGATTTCTATATGCCGGTTGGCGGTAAGACTGGTACAACACAGAACTGGGCAGATGCATGGACAGTTGGATTTACCCCATACTATACAGCTGCCTTCTGGTTTGGATTCGACCGCCCTGGTCAGTCACTTGGTACAAAACTCACAGGTTCTACCCTTGCAGGTGTTGCCTGGTCAGATTACATGAACTTTGTTAACCAGGGAAAACCATATAAGGATTTCTTCCAGACCCCTCCAAACGGTGTTGTAAAAATGGTTGTTTGTTCAGTTTCTGGAGACATTCCTACAGAGGACTGCGGTAAAAATAAGACTACTGCATATTTCCTTGCAGGAACAGAACCTACAGAGGAATGTATTTATCACAGTAACCATACACCGGAAAATCTGGCAATTGAACGCTTATGGAAGGCTCAGTATAAATCTGGTATTGATTTTGGTAACTTAGACAATGATACAGGTCTTAATGAATATCTGGATCTTATAAATTCTATTAACCAGGATACTGGTACTGACGGAACAAATCCGGAAAACGATGGTTCTACAGGAGAATATGATCTGGATGCAATTCTTAATAAGATTAACAGCACTCCGGAAAGTGTATCGGAAGATGATGAAGATTCTTCTGCAGATACAGAGGAAGATTCAGGCAACTGGCTTTTAGACTAAATGTAAAAAGTTTTTTCAGCCATTTTTATTTATTTGCGTTATACTGATGATTGTAACTAATATGGAAATCTTCACAAATATACATGGTTTTATTTATGAAGATTTCCTGATTATTCGAGGGTAATAGATAATGCTTGTAAATATTGACGACATTAAAGTAAAAAAAAGAGTAAGAAAAGATTTAGGAGATATTGATTCACTCAAAGAGAGCCTGAAAATATACGGGCTTATGAATCCTATAACTCTTAATTCAAAATATCAGTTAATTGCCGGAGAACGTCGTCTTCAAGCAGCAAAAGAACTGGGCTGGACACATATTAACGCAAATATTATCGAAAATATTAATTCCGTTCAGGCTCTTGAAATGGAATTAGAGGAAAATAATCAGCGTAAGGAATTTACGGATGAAGAACTCATGGAAGGTTACACAAGACTGAAACATCTTCAGCATCCAAATATTTTCCGTAAAATATGGAATTTGCTGGTTAGATTCTTTACCTGGATTGTGGAATCCATTAAGAAGCTTTTTTCAAAAAAATAAAATATATAAATCCCTTTTAGTTTTCTGCTGAAAGGGATTTTTTACGTCTCTTTTCTATATCAATTTGAAAAAAAATCCGATATAATGTTTTTTATGAAGTATGGATTTTTAAGGGTAGCTCTTGCAAGCCCTTCACTTAAAGTTGCAGATACAATTTACAATACAAATGAAATTATTAATTATATTCACAATGCTGATGAAAATAGTGTCAGGCTTCTGGTTTTTCCAGAATTAACTATTACCGGATATACCTGCCAGGATCTTTTCCTGCAGCGCGCAATTTTAAAGGAATCCCTTACAGCTCTCGAAAAAATTGCAGAAGCTACTAAAAATCTTGACGTAATGGCAGCAGTGGGTCTGCCTTTTGAAAAAGACTCCAGACTCTATAATACAGCCGCTTTCGTTTATCAGGGACAAGTACTTGCCTTGGTTCCAAAGAGTTATATTCCTAACTACGGCGAATTTTATGAACAGCGCTGGTTTACCCCTTACAGAGACAAGAAAGTGGATTTTGTTCCACTTACACCTGCACTTGGCGAAACTGCATTTGGTACAAACATTATTCTGGAAGATGAAAATGATCCATTAATTAAAATTGCATGCGAAATCTGTGAAGATGCATGGGTTCCGCTCTCCCCTAGTACCAGCCACAGTCTTATGGGAGCAACAATAATTGCAAACCTCAGCGCCTCTAATGAAATCGTTGGGAAGGCTGATTATAGACGTACTCTTATTTCAGGCCTTTCTGCAAAATCCATTAACATATACATTTATTCCAATGCAGGTCATGATGAATCGACCCAGGATTTAGTTTTTTCAGGTCACAGCCTGATATGTCAAAACGGCAGTATACTTGCAGAAAAGAAACCTTTTGACAATAAGGATATGCTTATCCAGGATGTTGATCTTGAAATAATTGAACAGGAACGCTTAAAAACAAAGAGCTATGCTTCAAACTGTCAGGATTTTTCTAATGATAACTATACACACATTTTCTTTACATTTGAAGACAATGAATTAAGCATAAAAAGTTTTGAAGAACTAAACTACAATATAGATCCTCATCCTTTTGTTCCTTCTGACGATCAGAAAAAAGCAGAACGATGTAAATCTGTAATTGAAATGCAGGCAGAAGGACTGGCAAAAAGACTTCGTCATATTAATTGTAAAAGCGCTGTACTTGGATTAAGCGGTGGACTTGATTCAACTCTGGCACTTTTAGTAACTGCAGAAGCCTTTGACAAATGTGGAATTCCCCGGGAAAATATTCTGGCTGTTACAATGCCATGTTTTGGTACAACAGAAAGAACCTATAACAATGCCCTGCTTCTGGCAAAAGAAACAGGAGCTTCTTTAAAAGAGGTTAATATAAAAAAAGCAGTTCTACAACATTTTGAAGATATTGGACAATCAAGTGACCTGCATGATGTTACATACGAAAATTGTCAGGCAAGAGAACGTACTCAAGTACTTATGGACCTTGCAAACAAAAACAACGGTCTGGTTATTGGAACAGGAGATTTAAGTGAACTGGCATTAGGCTGGTGCACCTATAATGGAGATCAGATGTCAATGTATGGTGTTAATTCTTCCATTCCAAAAACTCTTGTAAGACATCTGGTAGCATATTTTTCTGCTGAATCACTGAAAAAAGGCAGAAATGAGCTTCATAGTGTTCTTGATGATATTCTTGCTACCCCAGTTTCTCCTGAATTAATTCCACCGGAAAATGGAAATATTTCGCAAAAAACAGAAGACATTGTTGGTCCTTATGAATTACATGATTTTATTCTTTATCAGGTACTGAGAAGAGGATTTAATCCGGAAAAGATTTATTTCTTAGCCTGCAAAGTATTTCTTGGTAAAAAAGCTGACGGTACAGAAGAAATCTACACAGAGGAAATTATTTACAAATGGCTAAAATCCTTTTATAAAAGATTTTTCTCCCAGCAGTTTAAGCGTTCCTGCATGCCTGATGGTGCAAAAGTTGGAAGCATTAATCTTTCTCCAAGAGGTGACTGGCGCATGCCAAGTGATGCATCTAATTCTGTCTGGATGGCTGATTTGGAAAAACTTGAGCAAAAACTTTTTAACTAAAGGGCAGTTTTTATCAGAGGATTATTATGCTTTCTTATATACATGAATATCATGCTGGAAATTTTGCAGATGTTTTTAAGCATTCCCTCCTTGCAGGTTTGATGGAAAATCTCTGTAAAAAAGATAAAGCCTTTACAGTTATTGATACCCATGCAGCTTCTGCAATTTATGATTTAAATGACCAGAGGCTGTTAAAAACAGGTGAAGCCGCAAACGGAATCTTAAAACTTATTGAATCAAAAGATAATTCATATAAATACTCACAATTACTTCAATCTTATCTTACCATTGAAAATTCATTTATAAAAACTGGTAAGTACGCTGGAAGCCCGGCTATTGAAGAATCATTTATTCGACCACAGGATACTTTGTTTCTCATAGAAAAACATCCTCAGGCAATTAAAAGCCTTAAGGAAAATGCTGGAAAAAAGTCAAAAATTGTTGAAGGAGACAGCTGGGAAAGTTTAAAAGCCCTTACACCTCCTCTTGTAAAGAGAGGCTTAATCTTTATGGACCCCAGTTATGAAGCAGTTTCCGATTATGCTCAGGTAACAGAAAGTCTTACAATAGCAATGAAAAAATGGAATACAGCCACAATTGCTCTCTGGTATCCACTTCTTTTAAGAAAAAAGAATGAATGTAATCAGATGATTTCAACACTTGAGGATAAAGCAAAAGTTTATCTGCCAGGAAAAGAACTTTTTCATTCAGAATTGATTATTGGTAATGGGGATGAAATGAATGAAGATGGTAAAGCCCATATGTATGGATGCGGAATGCTGATTATTAATTCCCCTTATCAATTTCAGGAAAAGGCTGAAGAATGCAGGGCAGTTCTACAAAAAATATTTAAAAACCAGCATTTATTTTAAATTTTTTTTTATATATTTATTTTCTAAATAAAAAAAGGGCAGCTGTTTTCACAGATGCCCTTTTTGCTTTCAAGTCTAAATCAACTTAGAACCAGAAGCGAAGACCAACGTTAACTGGGAAGCTCCTCCACCAGTCAGTTGCTATAAAGCCATTGTTAAAGTCAATATAGAATCCTGGCTGCCATGCAATCTGTGCATAAAGTTCAAGGAAGTCAACAGGGAAAATATTAACACCAGCAACTGCGCGGAAAGCAACGTAAATAGCAGGATTCGTGTAATAAGCTACAGCAAAACCTGGACCCCAATAGTAGTGGAACATACCAGCAAGGCGTGGATTCTGTACCCAGTAATCTACTGTTAAACCAGCAGAAACAAACTGGCTATTTGCAAAGTTAACATCAACGGCGAATACTCCATCAAAGCTGTCAAGCTTAAATGTAAGAGCAGCACCAGTACCCTGGTTTGCTACGTTGTAACCACCCTGAACACCAATACCTGTTGCAAATGCGCTTACAGATCCAACAACAGCCAGAGCTAAGAGAGCTCCTAAGAATCTCTTTTTCATAATTAAATAACTCCTTATCTTGGACAAATGCTTTTTGTCACTGATATTTAAAATTATAAGTCAAAAGAATTAAGTTGTCTAGTTAAGTTAAGTATATTACAAATTGTTATATTATCTGCCTTTTACATCAAATTTCAGGGCTTTTGCCTCCTTATCGTAGTTACACTGGATTATATCCTTTTCCTGGAATTTTCCATCCAATATAAGTTTTGAAACAGGATTTTCAACAAGTGTCTGTATTGCTCTCTTAACAGGTCTTGCTCCAAAGCTCGGGTCATATCCTTCATCAGCAATAAAATCCACAGCATCTTTACTGAATTCAATTGTAAGTTTTCTGTCTTCAAGACGCTTTTCGACTCTCTTAAGTTGAAGAAGTACAATATCCTTAATGTTTTCGAACTGTAATGAATTAAACATTACAATCTCATCAATACGATTTAGAAATTCCGGGCGGAATTTTGTTTTCAAAAGCAAATCAATATTCTTCTGAAGTTTTTCTTTATCTTCATCAGGATTTTGAGATGCATCCAGAATTAAATCACTTCCTAAATTACTTGTCATGATGATAATTGTATTTTTAAAATCCACTACTCTGCCTTGACCATCAGTTAATCGTCCATCATCCAGAACCTGGAGCAGAACATTAAATACATCAGGATGGGCTTTCTCCACTTCATCAAAAAGAATTACACTGTATGGCCTTCTTCGTACGGCTTCAGTTAACTGTCCCCCTTCATCATAGCCTACATATCCTGGAGGAGCACCAATCAATCTTGTAACAGAAAATTTGTCCATATATTCAGACATATCTATTCTTGTTAAAGCCTTTTCATCATTAAAAAGAAAATCAGCAAGTGTTTTTGCAAGTTCAGTTTTTCCGACTCCAGTTGGTCCAATAAACATAAAACAACCTAAAGGCCGTGTTGGATCATTAAGGCCTGCTTTATTACGCCTGATAGCATCAGAAACGACTTTCAGAGCTTCAGACTGACCTTTTACCCTTTGATTTAATACAGATTCCAGCTGAACATATTTTTGTTTTTCACTGGACATCATTTTACTTATCGGTATACCTGTCCATACGGAAATTACTTTTGCAATATCTTCTTCAGTTACTTCTTTTTTAAGAAGTGCCTTACGCTCGCTTGAAATTTCCTTATCAGAGTTTTTATTTTTTTCTTCCTCAGCAAGAACTTTTTCAAGTGACGGAATAATGGAATACTTTAATTCTGCAGCTTTTTCAAGATTACCTTCACGGGTATACTTTTCCTGATCAAAGCGTGCTTTTTCCAGTTCCTCCTTTGTATGACGCGAACCTTCAATCAGAAGTTTCTCATTCTGCCATTGAAGTTTCATTGCATCTCTCCGCCCCTGAAGGTCCTGAAGTTCTTTTTCAAGTTTAGATAATCTTTTTAAACTCTCTTCATCATCTTCTTTTGACAGAGACTGCTTTTCAATCATCAGCTGCAGGATTTTTCTTTCTATCTGGTCGAGTTCTACTGGCTGACTTTCTATCTCAATCTTTAAACGGCTTGCGGCTTCATCCACCAGATCAATTGCCTTATCCGGAAGAAATCTGTTTGTTATATAACGGTCTGAAAGACTTGCAGCTGCAACAAGAGCTTCATCATTAATTGTTACTCCATGATGAATTTCATATTTTTCACGTAAACCACGCAAAATTGCAATAGTATCCTCAACATTTGGTTCCGGACAATAAACCTGCTGAAATCTTCTTTCAAGGGCACTATCCTTTTCAATATATTTCCGGTATTCATTAAGGGTAGTTGCACCTATTACATGGATTTCACCTCTTGCCAGAGAAGGCTTAAGTAAATTTGAAGCATCCATATTACTTCCTTCTCCAGAGCCTGCTCCTACAATTGTGTGAAGTTCATCAATAAAAAGAATTATTTGACCATGTGAGTTTGTAACTTCTTTGATAACACCTTTAAATCTTTCTTCAAATTCCCCTCTGTATTTGGTACCTGCAATTAACTGTCCTAAATCCAGAGACAAAAGTCTTTTATTTTTAATTGAATCCGGCACATCGTCCTTTGCAATTCTTAATGCCAGTCCCTCAACAATTGCAGTTTTACCCACACCAGGTTCACCAATTAAACAAGGATTATTTTTTGTACGGCGGGACAATACCTGCATAACCCGGCGGATTTCTTCATCCCGTCCAATAACCGGATCAATTTTATCAAGTCGGGCTCTTGCGGTAAGATCTATACAATATTTTTCCAGAACCCTCATTTTGTTTTCCGGATCCTGACTATCGATTGAATTGCTGCCCCTTACATCTTTCAGAGATTCAAGGACCTTTTCTTTAGTGATTCCATTTTTTTTCAGCAAGGCGGAAACATCATCTTCCAGAGTTGTAAATGCAAGGAAAAGGTGTTCTACAGACAAATACTGATCCTGTAAAGCTTCCATTTCCTGTTCAGCTTTAATCAAAGCTTTCTGACAGTAAGATGAAAGGCCTACCTGCACAAGCCCCTGAACTTTCGGTAATTTTTTGAGAATATCATTACATTCTGTTAAAAGACTTTCTACCTGTACACCAATTCTTTCTACCAGGGGAGGAATAATTCCATCCTCTTGTTTGAGCATTGCAATTAAAAAATGTGCTGTTGTTATTTCGCCATGATCGTTTTTCTGGGCAAGAGTATTGGCCTCCTGAAAGGCGTCCTGCATTTTAAATGTCATATTATCAAAATTCATATTTTTGCCTCCCATTTTAATTTAAAATAATCAAATATCCGGATAAAGGCAAATTTTTTGATAAAAGAGGATTACAAGGTTTTAATAAGAGAAATGATTATTTTTATTCTTCCAGGGGTTTATCAAAATCTTCAGGAGCTTCAATTCCACCATATTCGCAAAGAGCATTTGAAATTCGAGCATGTTCAATAGTTTCAAGATTTTTCTTAACCTTATGATAAAGTCTTATTTCTCCAATTCCGTCGGCAGCACTTAAAATTTTCAGGATTTTTCTTCCACCTTCAGCACACTGATAATTTCTCAGGAGCATTGATTTTGTCAGCGAAAAAACATCAATATCAATAACACGCTTTTTGTCTGCAATTGATACAGTCCAGTGGAGCTTTATATTTTTTGGGTCATCATTAACTTCATAACATTCATAGTTGATTTCCATTTTACTGGCATCTTCTGCCTTCATCTCAATAATATCCCCTTCATTACAGTAAAGGACACTAAGGCGATTATCAAATTCACCATGAATTACAACGCTGGAATTCAGAAGTTTTTTTCCAGATATTTGAGAAATAAAATTATTTGAACTTAAGTGGAAATATGGCTCAGGAAATTTTTTACCCCAGCTTTTATCATAAAAAGAAAAAGATTTCTCTCTATTAACAACATATTCTTCGCCATCATAAACAATGGAACCGGAACATAAAAGTTTTCCACCAATGACAGAATAGTTTGTAATGCTGCTTTTGTAATCACCATCAAAATCAATATCATGCTCGAATTTTAAATTCCAGCCTATGGTACCTACATTACAGTCCAGTTCCGGCATTTCCTTTAATTTAGCTCTGGTAACCTGAACTACTCCCTGGGTAAAATCAGTTCCCAGCATGCAGGATGTTTTTGTATCATTTCCCAGTTTGAGGATAAAATCCTTTTTTCCAATTTCAAGAATTTCAGGAGGGAAATATGCGTTAATCTGTTTTCCTTTGTTCTGGAAATCTCCGGCTTTAACCATTACAAAACTTGGACAATTGGACAGGTTTTCATTATCTTCAACTTCAATATTTTCACCGGCAGTTAAGGCCTGAAAAAGTTCTTCATCAGTCTTTTGAGCACTTGTTTTTGTAATAAAAAGACATTTATCGGGAGAAAGCAGAGGATTAACAACGTAAAATTCAATAAAAAAAGTGCGCTCTTCCCCAGTAACCTTACTTGTAGCATTTGTAACCAAACGCCACCATTCAAAGCCACTGCGCCTTAGCGCACCTTTTAACATATATTTTTCAGATTTATTAGTCTTTTTTGAACCCATAGTCTATCCCCAAAAATCCCAAAATATAGTAGTTAATAAAGTCTCAGAGTAAGCAAAACTACCATAACAAGATTTTCGGCAGATTATGGATTTTTTTTTACAAAATTATTTGAACATCTTATTAATAGACTTTTCGAATTCTGCCTGTTCAGTAGGAAAGTTTTCATCCAGGAATTCGAAACAGTTCTGTGCATTACGCTGAACATGTTCATACCAGATTTTGTATAAATCAACTTCAAATTCCTCGCCAGGATATGGAGCTCCCTGAACATCAGAAACCAACTGTCTCATCATATCTGCAAACTGCTTAATTTTTTTATCCATTACTTACACTCCTCCAAAAAGTCGCCCGAAAGTTCTTTTTTAATAGGAAATCCAAATTATAATAATTATCTAAATTATAACCTTAAATTTACAATTTTACTAGTATTTTCTTTTATTTTTGAAGAAATTTGAGACTTTGAACAGGCAACTACACCTACTGCCTGAGAAAGTTTATTCAAATAATCTTCGCATGCTCTCTTAAGATCCAAAGGTGTAACTGACAAAATCCATTTCTGCATTCTTCTTTTACTTTGATAAGTTCTTCCGCAGAGGAAAGAATCGATTGCGTTTAAGCCCTTGCTTAATGGTGATTCACTCTTAAAGAAGGATGAAAAATAACTTATTAAAGCGTGTACAATCTCTTCCTGAGAAAAATCACTTTCCTTCAATTCTTCCAGAACAGCCTTGTAACTTTCCAGAGACCTCATTGGATCGGGATCCCGGTATGTAAGATATGATAATCCACTTGAAGGAGAAGCTGAAAGGAATACACCGTAAGCACCACCTTCCATTCTTACTTTTTTCCATAGAAGACCGTTTGACAGGCAGGAACCAAAAATTGTTTCTATGGCAAAGTCCCTGCATCCCAGAGAATAGGCAGGAGTTATAAGAGAAGCATATCCTACAGAGCCAGGAATTTCTAATATTTCCCTGATATTGAAGTCATTATTTTCTTTTCTCTTTAAATCTTTTCCCTTTAACTCAATAAGTTTATAAAAATCCTCAGGAGAATTATTTTTTTCAGGAATTAAATCTGAAAGCTGCAGGTCCTTCACAAAATCATTCATGTAAGACTTTACTTTTTTTATTTCCCTTGTATCTGCAATAACGGAAATAAAAGCTCCGGAAGAAATAATTTTACTGTAAACATTTTTAAGTTCCAGTGAAAGTTTTTTTATTGAGGATTTTAATGTTTTTGAAAGATTAAGAACTGAAACATAGCCATTAACAAGCTCTGTTATTGCATTCTTTTTTGAAAGGAAGCAGCTGTTCCGTCCACGTGCAATCATATGTGAACTTCCAGACAACATCATTTTTGCCTGCTCAAAATTCATCTGAAGCAGCTGTTCGATTCTTTCTAAATCATTAAAATCTGTGTTAAGAATACAATCTTTCAGCAGCTTTAATGTTTTTTCAAAATCCTCTTCCATGCACAAAAGATTAATTTCAAGAAAATCCCTGTTAAAAAGATTTTTGTATGGAAGATTTTTTCTTCTGCTTTCAGGATTATTAAAAGTATTAATTGACGAAGAGATTCCCTGTGTATATCGGTTCAAGAGGATTTCAGCCTGATCCCATTTACAACCCTTCCATCCTGCATCACCGATAAGATATGGAAGAAGTGCAGCTTTTTCATATTCATTTGCAGGAAGAACATCCACAGGAAAAGAAATTTGAAAGTAAATCATACCCTTTATTTCTGAACTGCAGCTTATAAAAGGAACATCAGATACTTTTTCATATTTAACATTATATTTTGATGGTTTACGTTTAAGATTTTTTAATTCAGTTTTTGGAAGAAGTTTTTCACTTAATTCACTTTCATCTTTATTCTGTAATTCAGACATTTCCTTTAATTTTTCAAGAAGTACTTTTTTATCAGTATTCTTTTTAATTAAAGAAAGACTACTTTTCAATTTCTTCTCACGCATATCAACATATTTAGATGAAGGAACGGCCACAAGAACTGAACGATGAGGATTTTCCAGAAAATATTTTTTAATCAATGATGGAATATATGAAGGATCACTTTTAGCTTTTTCGTAAATTTCATCAAGAGAGTTTTCAAAATAAAGTTTTAAATAAGGATCATCTCCGTAGTAAGCACCTGCAAGGACGCTGTTCATATAACGCCTGCCCTGATTTTTATCATAAGCAAGAACTATACGAAAAGTCATTTTTGCAGAATGAACTGTATCTTCAATCAACTGAGAATCAAATGTTTTATCTGCAAGAGATTTCAAAATCTCAAGAACTTTCTTTTCAATTTTTTTTGCATCTTTTCCATCTGTTCCGGAAAGACCAATTGTAAAGTCTGGAAGCAAAGTATTTGGACTTGCACCACTCTGCATGGAAAGATCTTTACCAAAACCTGATTCAAGCAACTGCCTTTTGAGAGGAGAAGAATCCAGTCCCTGAAGAAGTCTTTCAAGGAAAAAAAGTTCTGAAGTAACCTGTCCATAATTTTTTTTATCGCATTCAATAACCCAGTCAATATTTACAGTATCCTTTTTAGTATCCTGATCTTCATCATTTGAAGGTACCAGTATTTTTAAGTATTTTTCAGGATTTAACTTATTTGGATTGCAGTTAAAATCTGTAGGCCGGCCGTAAGATGAAACTTTAGAAATTACATTTTCCTCAAGGAAATCCAGCTGCTGTTTTGTAGGAATATTTCCGTAAAGATAAACAAAACAGTTTTGAGTACAATAATATTTTTTATAAAAAGCCTTATATTCTTCATAAGTTAGTGAAGGAATTTCAAGAGGATCTCCCCCTGAGTCATATTCATACTGAGTACCTTTATAAGAATTCTGTGTTAAATTTCTACTGATAATATTAACCTGATTTGAATAGACTCCACTCATTTCATTGAAGACAACTCCCTGAAGTGAATATTTTCCATCTTTATCTAATTCAAGTCTTGTTCCTTCCTGCATAAAAGATTCTTCCCTGAGCAGCGGAAAAAAGACAGCATCAGCATAAACTCCCATAAGATTAAAATAATCTTCAGGAATAAATGAGGCAGCAGGATAAGTTGTATGATCAGGAAAAGTCATTGCATTTAAAAAAGTGTTCAGGCTTCTTCCTTCCATAGAAATAAAAGGATCTTTAAGAGGATATTTTCTGGAACCGCATAAAGTTGTATGCTCAACAATATGAGCAATTCCTTTTGAATTAGATGAGGGAGTTTTAAAACAAAAAGAAAAAAAGTTTTCAGGATCCTTGTTGTAAAGATGAAAAACTTCCATTCCGCTTTTTTCATGTCTAAGATATATGCCTTCAGCATTAGAAGCTTCCGGAACTTTTCTAATATCAATTACCTTAAAACCTTTATATATCTGACCTTTTGTCATACGTAAACCTCACCATCATCTCTATTAGAAATTCTTAACTCTCCACTTTCCCAGGCTCTTCTTAAAGCCGCATAAAATTCAGAAGTAACTCTTTCAGATTCACTCTTTGTTAAATTCGTGAGCAAAGATTCTTCTTCAAGAACCATATCACCCCGGGTTCTGGAAATATTGGAAAATATTTTGTTTCTGAAATTTTCATTTTTTCCCTTAATAAGAACTGCAATTTCTTTTGTGTCCATTGTCTGAAGTTTGTTCTGTAAAAACCTGCCTTCAGAATTAAGAACATCTTCTTCAGTAAAAAGTCTCTGCCTTAAGTCGGCACCTAGATCAGGGTCACCTTCTGCCAGAGTGTTTATTAACTGGCTCTCCTGCAAAGGATCCATTCGTCGTAAAATTTCAGCAAGGATTCCCCTTCCGTCCAGACTTTGAGAAGTCTGAGTATTTTGTGTCTGAAATTTCTTTTCAATTGTTTTTGCAATTTCTTTAATAACTTCTGGAGCAACAGGTTGCATTTTTGCAAGCCGCAGCATAACCTGAGTTTTAACGTCTGCTTCCATTTTATTAATTACACCGGCTGCCTGCTTTGGTTCAAGTTGAGATAAAACAAGAGCCATTACCTGTGGAGATTCTCCTGAAAGTAAAAGCTTAATCCGGTCAGCATCTGCCTCGGCAAGAAAATCAAAAGGTTTTCCTTCAGGAAATGCAACAGATTTATTTATAAGTTCTTCAGCTTTTCTTGAACCGTATGCTTTTGTAAGAATATTACGTGCAGTATCAATACCGCCGCTTTCCCTGGCTTTATTCATCAAAGCCTGGAATTCCTGAATAACCTGCTCTGCTTCTTCATCACTTACGTAAGATATACTTGCAATTTCAGGAATGATTTTGTCCGTCTGTTCCTGTGTAAGATGAGGCATAATTTTCGCAGCTTCATCCACACCTATTACAACCAGAAATTTTGCAACCCGGCGATAAATTGATTCTTCTTCAGGAGGGGTAACAGGAACTTTTATAAGAGCCTGTTTTCTGTTGTCAAGATTTAAATTGTTTTCAAAATTTTCTTTTGCACCCTTTGATGCACTTTCAAGAGTTTCACTTGGATCAAAATATTTTCTCTGATTTTTTTCAGAATTACCTGAATCTTTCTTTTCTTTTTTATGTCCAAGGATTTGACCTATTTCCTGATTTACTTTTTGAAAAAAGGGCTTATTTATTTCCCCTTTATTATTGTCAGTATTCAAAACAGACTGATTAACTTCAGTTTTTTGATTTGCTGGTTCACTGGCTGCCTTTTTATACTGATTTAATGCCCACTCGTTAATATTCATGAGCTCTATTTTAAATGTTTCTCTTCATAATTACAAGAATAAAAAAACACTCCCTGATAATATTTTAACTACCAGGGAGTGAAAAATTATTTATGAAAGTCTATTAAAACTGTTCTACTCCAGTATCAGAAATCCAGGCACCAAAAATCCAGCCTTCACCTTTCTCGTAAGATACGTAGTACCAGTAATTCTTTTTACCGTCAACTGTAACCAAAGACTTAGTACGGCCAATTACATAAACTTCATATCCGGTATTACATTCCATAAGAAGTTGTGAGGATTTATTAGGCTTGGAATAAATACCTGTTGTAAGAGTACCACCAAGATTTTCAACCTTGTAAACACCCTTTACTTCTCCAATTGCTCTTTCATTATACAGCTCTTCACTGTTTGTAGCACCTGAAGTTCCTGTACCATTAAAAAGCAAATTCTTAACTGATTCAGATACGGCTTTTGAAGCAGCTTCATCAATATATTTCTGCTTTGCCTTATCATTTGTGAATGAAGCAGACTTTTTCAGGCACTGAATTGCATTAACATCACCACCGAAAATAGAAAGCTTGCTTGAAAGGATATATCCATGCTTTGTGGTATAAGATTCTACACCTTCAAGCCACCACACTTCAGTAAAAAGACCATAGCCCTCATTATTGCCAGAATCAATTGCCTTCCATGCAACAATTGCACCCTGGGGAATAACAAAACGTGAAGCCTTAGAAGAATTCAGGTTTAAATAAAGAACTGCATCTTCAAGAACAACACCCGGCTGACCTTCAGCAGCAATTCTGTCAGACTGAACCCAGAACTTACTGTCGTTATAACTTACAGAAGTAAAATCTCTTTCAACCTTAGACCCTGAAGAAACACGGATTGCCTTTTTTGATAAAGGTTTTCCATCAAGTACATCAATCTTCAGTTCTTCACCCCAAAGTATTGTCTGTTTCCAGATCATTTCACCCTTATCGTTTTCTGTATAGAGTGATGTATCTTCCTGCAGTGCAAAGCCATTAATCTGGCCGTACATAGCAAAGTTTAATGTTACTAAAGCAAATAATACTGTTAAAATCTTTTTCATATTGTATTCTCCCTGGGCACTTTTCTAATCAAGATTGCGTCCAAATACATTAAATCTGTCATTGAATACCCATCCGGCCACATCAAAATTACCATTTTCATCCAGTACACGAATATAGTACCAGTGACCTGTTTTTCCGTTAACTTCTTCTGTATTTTTTGTCATCATGATGATTTCATATTCCTGTCCTGAAGAAACAGTTTTGTAAGCATCGCCTTTTAAGCTTGGAGTTGAACGGATATTGAAGTTTTCACCTTCTCCAGGAATTGCTTCTACATAGTAGTCATCGAAAACATAATAATCTACAGGAACTTCAGCAACCTTTGTTCTGTCCAGAGCATCAATTGAAGCCTGTGTGAAAAGTTCCTTGATTGAAGATTTAACCTTTCCGCTGGAAACAACTGATGAACCGATTGTGATTAATTCTTTAATGTAGATTTCATTGTCTGTATTATTGAGGTTCTTAACCAGGTCCATTACATAGAATGATTCTTCAGAAGTTGTAAAAATTTCTTCTACATAAACATTTTCATAAACTTTTTCGCCCTTCTTTAAAGCAGCCTGATAAAAAATTCTTCCGTCATCCCCAGTTACTTCTTTTTCGCTTACTGCAATTACATCACCGAAAGAAAGTAAAACTGTTGGTGAATATGGAGAAATTGATTTTGGTGCCTTATAAAGGAAAGATTCATCTGTTACCACAGCAGGAATCATATCCAGGGCAATAATATTTGTCTGAACCCAGTAGCGGCCATCATCATAAGAAAGGTATGCAAATTCTCTTTCAGTCTTGCTTCCCGAAAGATTACGGGTTGCATTTTTCTTAATGAATGTTCCGTCTGGATTTGTAAGCATATTAAGCTTTGTACCTGCAGGAACTGTTTTTCCAGAGAAGAACATTTCACCATCAACACTTTCAGACCAGAGAGAACCGTCATCATAAAGCATTACAGCATTACCGGTTCCATATTCTACTTGAGCTGCATTATCACTTTCGTATGCTTCAAGATCAAAACTCTGCTCAGTAGAAGCTGCAGTGTTATTTTCTTTTGTGTCATTATTCTTTGTACATGATAAGATTAACAAAGAAAAAGCCAATGGAAGGAGATAAAGTCTTTTTTTCATAAAAAATACTCCTGTTAAATGAATTTTTGAATTCAAATGAATTCGATAAATCAAAAGCCGGATTATATAGTACTTTATCATACTTAAATCCGGCTCTGTTCATATACTATGACAATTAAATTAAAAATGTCAATATAATTTATAAATTTTGTTATATCCCTTTATCAGCCAAATGTAGCAATAAATACACCTGCTGCAATTGCAGTACCAATAACACCTGATACATTAGGTCCCATGGCATTCATCAAAAGGAAGTTTGATGGATCTGATTCAAGACCTACTTTATTTGATACGCGGGCAGCCATTGGTACGGCAGAAACACCTGCAGATCCAATAAGAGGATTAATCTTCTTATCCTTTGGAAGGAAGAGGTTCATGAGTTTAGCCATGAAAACTCCACCTGCAGTAGCAACACAGAAAGCAACAAGACCAAGAACGATAATACCAAATGAACGGCCGTTGATAATCTTTTCAGGAGTCATCTGTGAACCTACTCCAAGAGAAAGGAGAATTGAAACAATATTCATCATTTCATTTTCCATTGTTTTGGAAATACGTTCTACTACACCACACTGCTTTGCAAAGTTACCAAATGCCAGCATACCAATAAGAGGAGCTGCAGTTGGAAGAAGGAGAATTGTCAGTACAAGAAGCATGAGAGGGAAAAGAACTTTTTCAGTCTTGCTTACAGGACGAAGCTGATCCATGCGGATTGCTCTTTCCTTCTTTGTTGTAAGAAGTTTCATAATTGGAGGCTGAATCATTGGAACCAGAGCCATATATGAGTATGCGGCAACAGCGATTACAGCCATCAGCTCAGGTGCAAGTTTAGCACTTACATAAATTGATGTAGGACCGTCAGCACCACCAATAATTGCGATAGCAGCAGCCTGAAGAATATTGTAATCAAATACTCCACCAGGAACCAGGTTAAGAAGTGATACGCCAAAGAGTGTAAAGAATACACCAAGCTGAGCAGCACCACCTAAAAGTGCCATCTTTGGATTTGCAATAAGAGGTCCAAAGTCAGTCATTGCACCAATACCCATGAAAATAAGCATTGGGAAGAATTCGTTTCCTACACCAGCCTTGTAAATGATTGCAAGCATACCATCTGGCAAGTCACCCATACCGGCACCAGGAATATTTACCAGGATTGTACCAAATCCAATTGGAATCAGAAGCAATGGTTCAAAACCACGTCCGGCTCCCAGATATACAATAAGGAAACCGATTGCAATCATGAGAAGATACTGCCAGCCAGGAGCGGTCTTTGCAAATTCATTTTCTGATTTTGCTTTAAGTTCAGCTTCATGAGCCTTTTCAGCTTCAGCAGCTGCAATTTCTTCAGGAGATTCTGTGTGGATCATCTTATAAATACCTGTTGTATGCCAGATATTGATAAGAAAGTCTTTAGCATTAATATCGTGCTTACCGTTCCAGTCTTTTGTAGAAGGGATAATACGATTAATGCCGGAGTTCTGATCTGATGCAGATACATTAGCAACACTTGCTTCTACGGCTGCAGGAGAACTTGAATCCTGGGCATAAACCTTTTTTGTTACCAGAGACATAAGTCCTGCGATACCAAGGATTGCAATCATTACAATCGCAATTTTTTTATTATTAATAGCTTTTGAATTAGGCATTGTCTATTTCCTTTATTTATTTAGGGCAAGAAAGCCCTGCCCCTTATAGCTTTTACTGAATTTCGGCAACAGGCTGACCATTTGCAAGCTGAGTGCCTACATTAGCCAGGAAGTGAACCTTACCATCGCATGGAGCCTTAATTTCAAGTTCCATCTTCATAGATTCAATGATAACAATATTATCACCCTTCTTAACTGATGTGCCTTCATTTACAGCAGTTCTCAGGAATACACCTGCAACAGGAGCATTTACCTTTGTTCCGCCGTTGCTTACTGGAGCTGCAGCAGGGGCAGCAGGTGTAGCAGAAACTGGTGCAGCAGCAGGAGCTGGAGCAGCCTTAACTACACCACCGATGGTAGCCAGAACCTGACCATTCTGAATCTGTGAACCAGTTGGTACTGAATATGTAATTGTTCCGGCTTCTGTAGCCTTTACTTCAAGTTCCATCTTCATTGATTCAATGATGATTACAGTGTCACCCTTCTTTACTGCAGCACCGTTTGTAAAGCAGTGCTTAAGAAGAGTACCGGCAACAGGAGCCTTAACGTCAACGCCACCTGTTACTGCAGCAGCAGGAGCAGCCGGAGCAGCAGCTGGAGCTGAACCAGGAGCACCAACGCTTACATTGTATGCTGAACCATTAACATTGATGTTACCGTTTCCGTCTGATGTAACGTTATATGCAGAACCATTAACAGTAATTGTATAAGAACCACCCTTTGCAGCCTTTGGAGCAGCAGCTTCAGGCTTTTTGCCGAATGTCTTTTCAGCATCAACAGGACCCTTTGAACGTTCTGCAAAGAACTTTGGAGCAACATTAGGGAACATAGCGTATGTGAGAGCATCTTCATCAGAACCGTCACCGCCCTTTTCCTTTGATTCAGCAACCATCTTGTCCCATTCAGGTTCAAGAAGGTCTGCAGGACGACAAGTTACAACCTTATCCATATTATTCTGCTGAAGAGCCTTCTGTACCAGTTCTGCATTTGGTTCTGCAGGAAGCTTACCGAAGCGGCCAACCAGAAGATTTCTGAAATCCTGAGTCATTGTTGTGTAGCGGCCCATCATTACATTCATAACAGCCTGTGTACCAACAATCTGAGATGTAGGAGTTACAAGAGGAACATAACCTGCATCCTTGTGAACACGTGGAAGTTCTTCAAGAACAGCATCCATCTTGTCACCGGCACCCTGCTGCTTAAGCTGAGATTCAAGATTTGAAAGCATGCCGCCAGGAACCTGTGAAAGAAGAATACGAGTATCTGCACCAAGGAATGCTGATTCCAGGGAAGCATAATGTTTGCGTACTTCACGGAAATACTTTGAAATTTCAAGGAGGGCAGCAGTATCAAGACCTGTATCCATCTCTGTACCCTTGAGCATTTCTACAACTGTTTCTGTTGGAGAATGAGAAGTACCCATAGACATAGAAGAAATTGCTGTATCAAGAATATCAGCACCAGCTTCTGCACCCTTAAGAAGAGTTGCTACAGAAAGACCTGTTGTTGCATGAGAGTGAATTTCTACAGGAAGATCTACCTTTGCCTTAATAGCCTTTACAAGATCATATGCAACATATGGCTTTAAAAGACCAGACATATCCTTAATACAAATTGAGTCTGCTCCAAAATCAGCATATGTTTTAGCAAGTTCTGCATATTTTTCGATTGTGTGGTAAGGAGTAACGGCATAAGAAATAGCCATCTGAACGTGCTTACCTGTTTTCTTTGCAGCTTTTGTTGCACATTCCATGTTACGTGGATCATTACATGCATCAAAGATACGGAATACATCAATACCGTTCTTTGCAGCTGTTTCAACGAACTTCTGAACAACATCATCAGCATAGTGACGATATCCAAGAAGGTTCTGTGCACGGAGAAGCATCATAATCTTTGTATTAGGCATTGCAGCGTGAAGCTTGCGGAGGCGATCCCATGGATCTTCATTAAGGAAGCGGATACAAGAGTCATATGTAGCTCCACCCCATCCTTCTACAAATTTATAGCCGATTTTATCCAGCATTGGAGCAACTGGCAGCATATCAGCTGTTGTCATACGTGTAGCGTGAAGCGACTGATGTGCATCACGGATTGCAAGTTCTGTAATTCCAACTTTAGACATAAAAAATACCTCTTAAATAATGATTATTCTGCTTCTTTTTCGTGGACGGCACAGGCGATAGCAGCAATTACTGCACCATTGTCATTTACAGCGGCCGGTGCTGAAGGACTGGCTGCAGAAGATGAAGATGTGTTTTTATCAGCTTTATCCTTATCAAGACCTAAACCATGGATCACCGAATGAAGCAGGACCATAGAAAGAATCATGATGGCAAGAAAACCGAAAACAACACACATTCCCAAACCCGTTAAGATTGCGCTCTGTTGAAGCATTTGTGAAATTGTCATATTTCCTCCACGAGAAAACTAATTGTATGTTTTGCTATATTTTTTTTAGCATAAAAAGGGATTAAAACCCGCGAAATTATAAAAGAAATACGGAAAACATACAAGAATGTGAATCTTAAAAGAGAAAGGATATGAATATAATTTTCTGTTATTTATTTAAGAGAACTGAGCCTTTTCAAGCAAAATCAGAAAAGAGTGCAAAAGCATCAATTCCATTTATGATTTTACCCTGAGGATAGGAATGAATCAGATTTGTTTTACCTTCCCTGAGATGACTGCTGGTAATTCCGTGAAGGATTGAAGCATTTGCTTCCAGTAAAGCCGAATAATGATCTGCCAGACGGACAAGCTTGCCGTCAACAGGATTAAAACGATCATCATTATAGAGAGAATTTAACTCATTAAATTCAACTTCCACTACTTTTCCTGACTGTAATATACGGTTGGAAAACTCATTGCTCGTAAAATAAAGCACTTCATCCCTGTAGAAATCTTCCATGTAAGGAACCAGCTGCTCCTTTACAATTAAATCTTCAATATCCTTTACAATTGAAGGGAAACCATCTGTAGCCTGCTTTACCGGGGAAATAATATCCCGTGTTACACTTTCCGGAAGATCGTGAAAAAGAGCGGAAAAGTAATCGTTGTAAAGTCTTTTAGGACAAATCTGAATAGCACTTTCATTGAGGAAAATCAGGGTTAGAATTGCAACAAAGAAACAATGCCCCAGTACAGAAGTTGCAGGAACCCGGGGAGTTTGATTCCACCGTGTCTGAAAACGCAGCTGCTCAATCTTCATAAGGAATTCAAATGGTTTCTGCTTTGTTATCAAAAGCTGAACCCCTTTTAAATCCAGAAACTTCTGAATGTCACAATTTACTTCTTTAAAAATCTGTTCCAGCCTTTCCCTTTCATTTACAGGAGCAATCATTTCCAGTTCGCGCAAAGTAGAATATTTGTGGGCTGCCTTAAACACATGAGCTGTCAGTGCTAATTCAGAATCCATTTTGGTCTGACCGCTAATGAGATTTATGTATTCATTGAATCTGTCAAAAAGTGCCGGAGTATCAATTATATTTTTGTACTGTTCCAGTATCCATTCTGATAGTTTTTTATATTCTTCCGGATATTTGTATTTTATAATATTCTGAACAGGATTTTTAATATCAGACAAAGCGATTTTTCTAAGCAAATCAAAAAGAGATGCATAAATCATCCATTCCCAGTTGATTTTTTTTCCAGAAGCTTCTTCATACTTTCCTATAATATAAGCCAGGAACATTTTTTCAGCTTCTTTATCCATTTCTACCAGTTCAAAAGGACGTACAAGATCATTCCATCTGTTAATTGAAAAACCCTCAAAAAGTTTAAGGGCAAAATCTTTGTTCATTAAAAGAACTCCTTTTTACTTACTTGAACCAGACTTTTGATCGGCTTCCATCTTTCCTTTCCATACAACAGCTTTCTTACGAATTTCTTCGGAAGCATCATTGTCCCCAAGAACCATGGCAATTCTTCTAAGGGCAATTAAATAGTTAATGGCAATCCGCATATCGTCAATACGTCTGGTTGAAAGTTCATATTTATCACGATATTCCATTGAACTTTTATCTATAAGCTGACGGATTAAACGAACATAAAGAACGGTGTTGTCATAATCTGGAGATCTTGGTTCAAAATAATCCTTACAAGCCTGTTTCATGTCGATTAAGTTCTTTGCAACAACGGCATAGCGGCCGCGCATTTCTACAAAGGACCATTTCCATTTTGAATTATCACCAAAAGCCTCAACCAGCAGGTCAATAGCCATTCCCATTTTCCGCACAATATAGTAACGCTTTTCAATTGGAATATTTTTTATTGTTTCCAGTTTGCTGTCCAGATCACCATATGGACAATCAACTGTATTACTGACAATTTCTTCAAGATAAATGATAGCCTTGTAAAGAGCTTTACGGGCATCATTTAGCGAGTCATTATTTTTTGTTCCAAGGATCTCGGTAGAAAGATTATTTATCTGCATGTATAAAGTTGAAAGATAAATCTGTTCTTCACTAAGTGAAAACTTTTTATATTCAATTCCTGCTGAATTTCTTGATACAGCAAGTACATCTTTTTCACGTTGAAGAACTTCTTTAATACTTTTTTTTACAACTTCACTTTTTTCTGCAAACGATTCTCTGTCTTCTGTTGTAATAGCCATAAGTAAACTCCTTTATAACTATTATAACCCTTTTCCCGGAATATTCAAAAAAAATAAAACTTAATTTACTCCAGCGTTTGTCTGAAGAAGCCTTGCTGCATGTTCAAGTGACTCTTTTGACTGGGCATCACCAGAAAGCATACGGGCAATTTCTGCGACACGTGCTTCACCTTCAATAGGGAATACTTTGGTCTGAGTTGACTCTCCATCACTTCCCTTTTGAATCTTAATTTGATTATGCGCAAAGGAAGCAATACTTGCCAGATGAGTAATACAAAGAATCTGCTTTTTCTGAGCAAGTGCCTTCATATGTTTACCCAAAGAAAGTGCAATTTCACCACCAATACCTGTATCGATTTCATCAAAAATCAAAGTTGAAACTGTATCACCCTTTGAAAGGATTGTTTTCATGGCAAGCATAACACGGCTTAATTCACCACCTGAAGCAATCTTTGACAAAGGCAGCAGAGGAGAACCCGGATTCGCAGAAATAAGGAATTCAATGTCATCCATACCGTAAGGACCGCATTTTTGACTTACTTCATTTCCAGGTTTTTCCTGAAGATTTACCCTGAAGCGGGTATCCTTCATTCCCAGCTGGGAAAGAATAGCCTCAATTTCAGCAGACATCTTGTCTGATGCAGTCTTACGCTGACAAGAAATCTTTTTAGCCTTTTCGTAAACTTCCTTTTCAAGAATTTTTATTTCATTTTCAAGTGCTGATTTATCCTGGCCTGCACCGCTTAATGATTCCAGTTCTTTTTCAGCCCTTTCAAGATATTCATTTATTTCAGAAAGCGCTCCATTCTGAGAAGAAGCATACTTTTTCTTCAGTTTATAAATTAAATCAAGTCTTTCCTGAACTTCTGCAAGTCGGGCAGGATCATAAGTCAGGGAATTTTTATAGCGCGAAAGTTCTTCAGAAATATCATCAATTTCATAAAAAGCTGACTGCAGTCTGTCTTCAAGAGGTGAAAGGACTTTATCCATTTCAGAGGCATGAGGAAGAATTGAGTTTGCCTTTTTCAGGAGCTGAATAATTCCGCCTGAATCTTCATTTCCTTCAAAGAGGCTGGAAAGATTTTCTAAATCCTCAAAGAGTTTTTCATATGAAGTGAGGCGGGTTTCTTCTTCTTCAAGATTTTCATCTTCATTTGGAAGAAGTTTTGCTGCCTGAATTTCATTTATCTGAAACTCCAGCATTTCAATTCTTTCAGCCCTCTGATCTTCATTTGTATTCAGGGAATCAAGAATTTTTCTCTTATCGATTAACTGATTATAGATGCCGGTAAAGTTTTTTACTTCATCAACAATATCAGCATAAATATCAAGATATCTGCGGTGCTCTGTAACTTTCATAAGAGACTGCTGTTCGTGCTGACCATGCAAATCTACAAGGAAAGCGGCAAAAGACGCAAGGTCTGCTCTTGTTACAGGAGTAGAACCAATCCAGGCAGATGACTTTCCAGTATCTCTCATCAGCCTTCTGAGAAGAATTCTGTTATCTTCAGCTTCCATGCCGTGTTCAGTAAGCCATTCCAGCCCTTCTTTATTTTCAATTAAAAAGATACCTGAAACTTCAGCTTCATGACAGCCGGTACGAATCTGTTCAATTCCACCTTTTCCACCAAGAAGGAAAGCGAGAGATCCAATGAGAATTGATTTTCCTGCACCAGTTTCACCACTTAATACGGTAAATCCATTTTCAAATTCAAGATCAGCCCTGTCAATAAGGGCAAAGTTTTTTATATGCAGTTCTTCTATCACAGAGGACCTCCTGACCAGTTAAGTTTGCTTCTTAGTGCTGAATAAAAATTCTCCTGGGTTGCACCTGCTAAAAGAGCCTTGTTTTCAGGCACTTCCAGTATTACAACATCATTTGTCATAAGCTTGATTGAATTTTGACCATCTACGGTCAGACTAATATCAAAGCGGGACGGCAGAACAGTAATAGTAATTTCCCCATTGGAATTAAATACCAGTGGACGTGCAGAAAGGCTGAATGAAGAAATAGGTGTAAGGACCAGAGCATTCAGTGAAGGATCGATTATTGGCCCCCCTGCAGCAGCAGAATATGCTGTTGAACCAGTTGCAGTTGAAATAATTATTCCATTAGCCCTGAAAGGACCTAATACAGCCCTGTTGTATGCAACTTTCAGATTTATAAGTTTGCTTGTAGGTTCACTTGAGATTACAACATCATTTAATCCTGTAAAAATACCCAGGGATTTTCCATCCCGTAATACTTCGGCCTGGATTAAATGCCTTTCACTTATTCCCAGCTGACTGTTCAAAAATTTTTCCATTTCAATTTTCCAGCTGTCAACTGAAACTTCCGCAAGAAAACCAAATTCCCCAAGATTTACTGGAAAAACAGGAATCCCCAGCGGAGCACAGGTTCTGGCTGCAAAAAGAACAGTCCCGTCTCCTCCCAGAGTAACTACAAAATCATAGCCTTGAAAATTTACCCGGCTGGTCTCTTCCTTATCGTCCAGAGCAACTTTTCCATTATAGATAAAGGTCTGACATTCAACACCCTTCTCTTCAAGAAAAACTTTAATTTCCTGAGCCAGGGATGGTGCTTTTTCCTTGTACGAATTAACTAAAACCAGACACTTTTTCATTCGGCTGCATCCATATTTCTAAAAAATTAACAATTATAGCATTGTTGAAAGAACTTTTAAGATCTTATTTACATCAACCTGTCCCAGACGAGGATACAATGGGAACATGGCACAACGGAGAAGAAGGGAATTAGCACAAATACATTTCTTGGACAATTCCTCCTGTCTGTATGCTATAATTGAATTTTCATAAGCCTGTCTGATTTCCAGCCCCTTCTTATTTGCATAAGATTTAACATCCTTAAAACCGCTTCCTAAAACTACAGGGAAAGAGTAGATGGTAGAAGCATCATCTCCAGGACGGGCATATGTATGATGACGGCTTGAAGCAATTGCCTGAGAATAAGCCTTAAATAAATCCTTTCTTGCCTTTTCATTCCGGCCGAATTCCTTAAACTCTACATATGCGAGAGCGGCATTCATGTCAGGCATAATGTCTGTTGAAGGAGCCTGTTCTACAAGACTTTTCAAAACAGACCATTCCCTTCGTTTTGGAGCAAAAAGGAGAGCTCCCCCACCTGCAGTAACTATATCCCTGTCTTCCATAGAAAGAATGGAATAAAGACCATACATACCTGCAGCAGGACCTTTTGGTTCCTCAACAGTTTCCCCCTCTTTTGGAGCAGAAACTTTTTTTACAGCCATTTCTTCATCAAATGGATAATGAGCCAGAACTGACTGAGATACGTCTTCAATGACAGGTATATTAAATGCGAGAAACTCTTTAATTGCAGGTAAAATTCCCATACTTTCCGTAAGGATAAGAAGTCTTCCCCCTTCAGCGATTCCATCTTCAACTGCTTTTGGAGTAATAAGGCCAGTTTCTTCTATAACATCAAGAATGAGAGCCTTATAGCCCAGCCTTTCTACAGTAATCAGCTGCCATGCAGGAGCAAGGGCAGAAAGCATGATAAGTGAATCTTTTGGTAAATCGATGGCTTTCAATGCATATTCCAGGGCAAGGTTTGGACTTCTTAAAGCAACTCCACCGTCATAACCAATTAATTCTTTAGCCGTCTGCAGGAGTTTAGCATTCATTTCACCTGGTCCAAGTTTTTCATCAACCATACATGTTAATACGGCTTCCATTTCTTTACGGCGAATAGTTGAACTATATGTCTGAATCATTTTTAATTTCCTGTTTTACCTGCCAGCCCCTGAAATTTGTTTGAACGTCTTTTTTATGATAACTTCAAAATAAGTAAAAAAGAAAACATCAGGCTGACAATTCTTTATATATAATGTATAAAAAAAATATGTTTTCTGACAATGACATTTCAAAAAAAAATTGTCAGCGTCAGAAAACACTTATGAAGAAAGTTTCAAATATCTTAAAATAATTAACCTTCAACAATCTTCTGCAGTTCTTTTGCATTAAAGAGACGGCGGGTATCCAGAATTATAAGATAAGAATCATTCTGATTTACAACACCATGAATATATTCTGTTCCAATACCACTAAGCATCTGTGGAGGAGGTTTAATATCGCCCTTTTCTACAGGAACTACGCGCTTAATTCTATCGATAATAATACCGATTTTATTTCCTTCTATATCGAGAATGATAAAGCCACCTTCATCCTCTTCAAATTCATCTGCAACTTCTGATGCAAGTTTCTTTATGTGAAATCTCTTATGAAGATTGATGATAGGGATAATTTCACTTCTTAAATTGATAATACCTTCTACATAGTAAGGAGCATTTGGAATGGGTCTGACATCCTGAACCTTAACAATTTCTTTAACGTCCATAATATCTACACCATAAAGCTCTTCACCAAGCTGGAAAGTTACCAACTGAAGCTGTGTGTTTTCACCTGCCATATAAATTTCTCCTGATTGGTTAAAAAATAACGCCTTTCGGGCATCATCTTTATTATAACTCATATTTTACAACACTCAAGGCTTTCAGTCTACAATAAATAAAGAAATAACTTTTACATTTTTTATTCCTCCAGCCTTAAGAATCATTGAACAGCTTTCTGCCGTTACTCCAGTTGTAATTACATCGTCAATTAAGAATACCTTTTCCGGAAGATTTCCTTTTCTTTTAGCCCGAAGAAAGGCCCTGCTCAGTGCATAATTCTTTCCTTTTTCAGCAAATCTTTCCTCCCTGTCCAGTTTTTTCTGCTGAATTCTGGAAACTCTTTCAAGAGCCGGGAAAATTTTCCAGCCGTAGAGCCTGTTCAGATAGTAACAAAGTTCTTTTATCTGATCCCAGCCTTTGTGACGAATTTTTCCTTTTCTTGGAGGCACAGGTACAAGAAAAATATTCTCAACAGAAAGGTCCATTGATTCTTCTGAAGCAATGACCAGCCTTAAAGCCCTGTTAATGGCTTTTGCAAAAATAGGAGACAGGCTTCTAAGGTCCGCCATTTTCCAGTCAAAGAGAAGCTTTTTATTCCACAGGCGATAGGAATGGAGTGGAAAAACACCATCAGTGCTTAAAAGAACCTTATCAGTTCTGCAGTCAATGCACTGATCCTTTTCACTCACCAGTACCCTTCCACAGGTCTTACAACGGTCTTCTACACCTGGAAAAGCAAAAAATTCTTTTCTACAGGAAGGACAAAGATCATAGTTATAAACCCTTCCAGAACAAATGGAACACTTTCTGTTGAAGAATAAATATGAGAAGACAATACGTAATCCTCCCTGTAAAATTAAAAATTTATTAAAACAGAAGATTTTTATCCGCAGCCATTTACTCATACACTATTATTATCATAAACAAAGTGATAAAAAATACAAAAAAAATCCCGATTTTTAACAAAAAAACCGGGATTTATATTTTTTTCGGATTTTTTTCTTTATTTGCCCATAAGGGTCTTTTTCCAGCGGGTAAGAGCCTGCAGTGCTGTAAGAGGAGTAATGTTATCTGTATCAGTTGAAAGGATTTCATCCAGAATCATTTCTTCGTCAGAGAATAAAGCTCCTGTTAAAGACTGTTCCTGATTTTTTTCAGGCTTAGCTTCTTCTTTTTCTGGAGGGAATTCATAAACAGAAGAAACAGCCTTATTCTCAGCTTCCCCCTGAATTTTATGAAGAATAAACTGAGCTCTTTCAATAACAGGTGCAGGAACTCCCGCAAGAGATGCAACATGAATACCGTAAGAATTTTCACTGGCTCCCTGCATAACTTTACGAAGGAAAACAACCCCTTCGGCAGTATCTTTAACCGCCATACAGAGCTGAATCATATTTTTATGTTCCATTCTTGTCAGTTCATGATAGTGAGTTGCGAACAGTGTTTTGCACTTAATTTTATTTAACAGATATTCACTTACAGCCCAGGCAATTGAAAGACCATCTTCCGTAGAAGTTCCACGGCCAACTTCATCCATAATTACAAGAGACCGGTCTGTAGCTGAACGAAGAATACCTGCAGTTTCAGTCATCTCAACAAGAAAAGTTGATTCTCCCCTTGCAAGATTATCACTTGCTCCTACACGGCAGAATATCCTGTCAACAATTCCAAGCCTTGCACTTTCTGCAGGAACAAAGGAACCGGTTTGTGCCAGAAGAGAAATTAATGCATTTTGTCTCAGGTAAGTACTTTTACCTGCCATATTTGGACCTGTAATCAGGGCAAAAGTTATTCCTTCCTCATTCTCCATGAGAGTCAAATCATTTGAAACAAATTCTCCGGTAGGAATGTGAGCCTCTACTACAGGATGCCGGCCCTTCTTTACATCAAAAATTTTTTCTTCAGACATAAAGGGTTTTGACCAGCCATTCTTACATGCAGCTTGAGCAAGGGATGCACAAACATCAGTGTAGGCGATCTGTGTTGAAAGCTGTTTAAGGTAGAGAACCTTTTCCTTCAGGGAGTTTCTGATTTCAAGGAAAAGATCCCTTTCAAGTTGAAGGATTTTTCCAGATGATTCATTTAGATTCTCTTCAAGAGACTGAAGTTTTTCTGTGGTAAATCTCTGGGCATTTACCAGGGTTCTTCTTATCATGAAGTGGTCAGGAACTTTATCCAGTTTTCCCTTGGTTACTTCAATAAAGTAGCCCATATTTCCGTTATTCCGGATTCTTAAATTCTGAATTCCGGTTTTAGCCTTTTCTTCTTCAGTATATTCTTCAAGAACTTTATTGAAATTATTGTGAATATCCCGCCAGTGATCCAGTTCCTCGCTCCAGCCATCTTTAATGATTGAACCATCTGTAAGGGAAGTTGACGGATCATCCAGAATTGAACTTTCAATTAAATTTACAATGGAATGAGCATCATTTAAATCTATTGAGCCAAAGTCTGATTCTTTAAGATATTCACTTGCCTTAATCCAGAGTGATAGAGAATTTTTTAAAGCCTGCAGGTCTTTTGCATGAGCCCTGTCCATTGCAATTCTGCCGGCAAGTCTTTCAATATCAAGGATTCCGCTTAATGATTCCTGAATATGACGAAGCAAAGTTAAATTTTTTGTAAATAATTCTATATGATTTTGTCTTGCTTCAATCTGCTTAAGGTCTGTAAGAGGAAAGGACAGCCATTGTTTTAACATACGGCTTCCCATAGCAGTTGAAGTATAATTTACACATTCAAGCAGTGAAAATTCCCTGCTTCCGTCACGAAGATTTTCCGTTATTTCCAGGTTGCGGCGGCTGGAATCATCAATAATCAAATACTGAGCATCTGAATAAATACTGATTCCATTTACATGAGGAATATGGGAATTTGTAGTTTTCTCAAGATAATCCAGAAGGAAACCTGCCGGTACTACTTCAGGAGAGTTTTCAGTTAAAGAAAAAGCCCGTAAAGACTGAGTATTGAACTGTCTTAAAAGTCTTTTGTAACTTAAATCCTTATTAAAGTTCCAGTCCGGATAGTAAGAAACACTTACATTATTAAGGGACTGTATTGTATCCTTGACCAGTTGATCATTTCTTAAACTTTCAGGAAGCAGAAGTTCCTTTGGTGAAAGACGGCCTGCCTCTTTAGGAAAAGAATTATGCATTTCCTTTTTTGAAAAAGAGGTTGCCTTAAATTCTCCGGTGGTTACATCAATGAAAGCAAAAGCACAAGTATCCTTAACAATGCAGAAAGATGCAAGAAAATTATTACTGCTGCCTTCCAGGTATTCACTTTCTGTAGCTGTGCCAGGAGTAATAGTTTCAATAACTTTTCTTTCTGTAAGCCCCTTTCCGTGAGCAATTTCTCCAATCTGTTCTGCAATTGCAATTTTTTTTCCTAATCTCAGAAGTCTTGCAATATATATTTTTGCAGCATGATAAGGAATACCGCACATGGGAGAAGAAGCTCTGTGTGTAAGAGTCAAATTTAAAAGACGAGAAACTTCTACGGCATCGTCATTAAACATCTCGTAGAAGTCTCCCAGACGAAAGAAGAGCACCTCATTTGGATGCTCATCCTTTATACTCTGATATTGTGCAATAAGAGGAGTTGTTTCTTCTGACATTTATTATCTGATTCTCAAACCAAGATCAAGAATAACATCATTTGTAATATCAACTGAATTACTGTACCAGAGAATTGAAGTTGTGTCCTGAAGGCTTAAAACCATTGAGTAACCGTCTTTTTCTGCAATTCTTGCAATAGAAGCGTAAAGTTTCTGATAGAATGCATCATTTTTCTGAAGGTTACTCTTAAGATTTTCAAGTTCAATATTCTTAGCCTTAATGTAATCTGTTAAAGACTGAGTTTTCTTTGTAATTTCAGCCTGTGTAGACTTTACCATTTCCTGGTCGCCGGCCTTTTCATAAGTAAGCTTTGTCTGACGAAGCTTCTGCAATTCTTCTGTGCGCTTGTCAATTTCTTTCTGGAATTCGTTTTTCTTAGTTTCATAATTCTTTAAAGCGGAAGAATTCTTATAGTAAGACTGATAAATGCGATCTGTATCAACAACAGCAAACTTTGTAATCTGCTGAGCAAAAACTTTAGTTCCGGCAAGGGATAAAGCAAATAAACCAAGTAATAAAACCTTCTTTAAAGTTGAACTTTTCATGTAAAAAATCTCCTGTATGTCTTTCTGGACCCTTCAGTTAAGGATTCTGAAGAGCCATTATATTAAAAATCTTAAAAAAATCAAAGCATATATTCAGACGGAATTATCTGTTTGGAACAGAGAATGATAACTTAAAGTGTAAGCTTTCCCAGAAGTTATCAACTTCACTACCATATCTGTCTTCCCAGATAATACCATTTTCTCCAGCCTGGAATGTACTTGTAAAGAGCAGTCTGATTGGGAACTGCTGAATTGTAAATCTGATACTAGGTCCAAAACTAAAGTACCAGTCATCCAGATTACCAAAGTCTGTGAATACATCAGAAACTGAAGACTTAATCATACTTGCATCAAAGAAAAGATCCAGTGCAAGGATACCTGGAACAGCCGGATAACGAAGCTCTACAGTATTATTCCAGAGGGCCTTTCCACGTTTAATATTATATATATACCATCCGCGGCCTGCAAACATACCATCAATATAAAGCTGATTAGCCTTCTTGATTGTTGAATCAAATGCAGGGAATTCCATTGAAAGACCTGTATAGCCCATGAGGATCAGCTTGAAATTATAAGTATCTGAAACAGGAATGTTACAGAGAGTCTTATATGCTTCAGCCTTTGTATCAGACTTTAAATAGAACTGTGTTTCACCCCACTCTGGAGCAAATGGAAGGAAACCTTCAGGCATAAGTCCGTACCAGGCAAGTCTCTGACTTACAAACCAGCCGTTTGTAGGATCATAATTTACATCTCTGTCATCAATTGATACAGATCCGAAAATGGAATTACGAGGTTCCCAGTTATTGTTATAATCCGAAATTGATGAATCAATTGGAGTATAAAGGGTTGAATCGTAAATATTATTAATCAGGGAACTTGAAACACCTGTTGTTGCATTAATGATTGCCCAGTCAGGTGTCCATCTTCTGCCCACGCCAACACTGAAGGTAAAATCGTGACTCTGATATTCCATGTAATAGGTATCATCATCTGTTGTACCATCAGGCATTAATTCGTTAATAAGAGTATAATTGCTCTCATGAGCATATGAGAGGGAAGCCTGAAATGTAATTGGAAGACCAAAGAGCCAGTTCTGACCATATCCCAGGCTGGCTGACTGTTCAGTTGTAGAAAGATTCAGGCTTGCAGAAACAGAACGTCCCTCTCCAAACAGGTTTGAATCTGTAACCTTTGCAAAAATAGCAATAGGGAACTGTTCAGGATCAGATACACCAGAGAAAGTAAATCCAAAATCAAGGGTTGTTGTACTTGTTTCCTCTACATTAAACACGATATCAACAAGATTTGCTTCAGAACCAGGGGTTACTTCCGGCAGAACATTTGAGAAATACTGAAGGTTGTAGAGGTTTCTTAAACCAGTGTAAACCTTTGTGTTTGAGAAAATGTCCCCGTCCTCAATAGGAATCTCACGGCGAATTACATCTTCCTTAGTTTTTGAATTTCCCTTGATAATAATATGTTCAACATGGCTTCTTGCATTTTCAACAATCTGAAGGGAATAAGAAATCAATCTGTCTTCTGAATTTTTCTGAACATGAGGAATAAACTGATTTGCAGTATATCCGTTTTCATAATAAAGATTCTGAATTGCGTAGAAACTTTCCTGAAGTTTTGTTTCATTGTAAAGATCGCCTGCCTTAAGCTTAACGAGTCCCTGAAGCTGCTCAGTTGAAAAAATTTTATTTCCGGTAAATGTAATACCACCAAAAGTATACTGAGTACCTTCCTGGATTACGAAAGTAATTGTAAGCTCATCCCGCTGTTTTTCTTCGTTATAGTTTCTTTCCTGCTTAACATCCAGAACACTGGCTTCAATATAGCCTCTGTTATGATAATAAGAGTTAATGGTAAGTTTATCCTGCTCAAGGGAAGATTCCTGGAATTCCCCCTTCTGGAAAACCCCTGCTTCCTTAAGAGACAACTTACTCTTTAAAGTTTTTTCAGTAACAATAACATTTCCTTCAAACTTTATTGAAGCAACTACAGTCTGTTTTCCTTCAGAAATATTGAATGTAACTGTAACTCCTGAATCATTTTTGTCACAGACAGAACTTACTTTTACTGCAGTATAACCCTTGTTAATGTAATAATCTCTAATTGCCCTCTCATCAAGAAGAACCTTGCTTTCTGAAAAAATATCCTTTTCTTTAATTGAGGTAACTTCCTTAAGTTCAGCGATACGAACCTGATTATTTCCCCTGTATTCAATTTTTGTAACAGAAGGAGCTTCCTTTACTACCAGAACAATATTTACTGTATTACGGTTCTGATCACCAGGAATTGCTTTCGGTGTTACATCATCAAAATAATTAAGGGCAAAAACTCTGTTTAATAAATCTGCAAAAACATCTTCAGTAAGATTTTTTCCAACAAATGCACTGGTTATACCTTCCAGATCACTGTTTTTTACTGAACTTAATCCCTGAAATGTTACAGTTTTAATAGGCTTATTCCAGTACCAGCCTTCATCCTCCTGTGAAAAAGCAGGAAGGGCTGAAGCAAAAATCAAAAAAAGCTGAAAAACAAACAGGCAGAGACGCTTATTACGCATAAAAATCCTCTATATTGAATATTTTTTAATTACTATAACTCACAAATAGCAACTATTAGAATGACAATCTCCAGGAAAGTGTAATAGAATTACCGCTTACCCAGGAATTTTGTAAATCCCCCAGATCCGGTGCAAAATTCCATCTGATGTTTGCAACAGGAGATGAAAGTTCAAGACCAATTTCCGGATGGAATACAAGCCCTGTGGCAGAATCCCCGGACTCAGCTGCAAGTTCATCGTATGTCCAGTGCAGCATGGCGTCCAAATACAGCGATTCCCCGAAGTATTTGCCTATATAAACAGTCGAATTATCAAAATAGTTACTAAATGAATAAACCTTTTCATCGTTTGAATCCATATTAAGCCCCTGCTTAATTGCATTCTGAAGAATGGCTGTTCGAATAGAAAATATATCAAAATTAAACAAGTCACGCAATGCATTTTCCAGTTTACGCACAACAGTAACCTGAACACCGTAATCCAGTGCGGAAATCATCAGACCACCCACATCCTCTGCATCTCCAGCTGCAGCCTGTCCCAGAAGCTCGTAAATCTCGTTCAGGGATTTTGCAGGAGTTGAATACAGAGATGGATTAAAATTAGACACATGCTGTCTTATGGCAGACAAGGTAATTGTAACAGATTCTCCCTGTTCGTCATGTTCACGAGTCTCTGCACGAAGAGTGAGATTTGGATCAAAAGCATCCTGATTTTCATTAAGAATGATTCTTCCTTCTTTAAGATAGAAGTTTCTGTTCAGGTAAGACACTTCTCCACCCCTGAGTACAACGTCCCCCTTTACGGTCCAGAGATTTTCCGCAGTATTAAGAGTCAAATTAATAGGTGTACCTGGAGCAATAAGGGCGCGGACAATAGGATTTACCACAAAATGCACTTTCTGACCAACAATGAGGGTTACGTCCGCATTTACATCAATAGGATTTGGAGCAGGACTTGCTGCCTTATTTTCATTTCTAGGCTGCTGCTGACTGTCATTTTTATTTCCTTGCAGGGAACCCATTTTTGACATATCAAGAACAGTAATTTCAGAATTATCAAGACTTACATTACCGGCAACATTCAAATCATTTCCATTATATGACATGGACAAATCAAGGCCCAGATTACCTTTGGCACTTACAAGAGGAACTTTTGCATCAATAGGAATTCCATCCTTTCCATTTGTTTTTGCCGTAAACTGAAGACTGTCCAGAGACCAGCGGTCAAGAATTATTTCTGCATTTAAAACAAGATCTGTATGTTTTATATTAAATAAACAATCATCCAGCAGAATATTATCCTGGGTCATAGAGATTGAAAAAGATTTAGAAGTAAAATGTTCCGGAATAAAATCAGGAAGATTAAAATCCAGATTAAGAATATTGATCTGTCCGTCAAGATACGGATCTGTAAATACACCGGACACTTCCAGGCTGCCATCCAGCTGACCGGAGTAAAGTGAAAAATATGATGAATTAAAATACTTTGAAAATTTAGAAGCATCAAGATAGAAATCAGATACTTTAATATCCAGACTGTTCTTAAGAATATTAATATTTCCGGCCAGATTAAAATGCAGAGGCTTCTTTTCATTAATTCTTAAAGAAATGTCACCTTTGTCCGTAAAGTAACCATTGGCACCAATATTTTCATTTGTAGTGAAGGTCCACATTCCGTTCATCCGGATAATATCCACATTCAGAGGAATTTTTTCATTTAAAAGAGAACCTGTCATAGCAGGGCTGTTCAGATTGATTTTGAAAACTTCAGGGACAAAAGCATTAGATTGAGGAGAAAGATTCTCAACTGCAAGCTTCATTGGAATTTTCAAATCCTTTTCTCCCATAGTGAGCTGGGCATTTGCTGAAAAGTTTCCTGTAAATTTTTTAAGGTTCATTGAACCTTTTAAATCTGTCAGTTCTACAAAATTGTAATAAGCATAAAGATTTGTAAGATCCAGATTCCAGTTCTGATCATCCTTCATTTCAAAAGTTATGAGGCCGCCTGCATTAATAGGATAGCCGTTCAAATCCATCCGGAAACGCTGAATATTAAGGACTCCATAAGGATTACGTAAAGTTCCGTCCACACGGATAAAGGCATTTAAAGTGTCATCTTCATACTGATTGTCTATAAAGCGCCCCATGAAGATTTCAGATAAATCCCCGGTCACAAGAAGCTTATAGTCCAGAATATCAGGTACAGTTTCTCCCCTATTCAGATTTGCGCCATTTAAATTAGCCTGAAGGGAAACCTTTTCTTCTGAAAGAGGATTATCAACTTTCATATTGAAATTTATATTTTCGATAATACTGTTATTTAAAGTCCAGTCAGCCGTTGCACTTCCAAAGAGAGAAGAACTTTTATCAGTGTAGGAAATTGAATCAATGAAGAGTCCCTTGTTATCCATTTTTCCACCAAGAGAAATTTTCGGATCAAATGGGATTTTTCCACTATTTTCATGAATTTCAAAATTTTCAAGAACAATTTTAAAGGTATTTTCAAGAAAATTCTTTCCTTCAAGGGCGTATTCAAAATTAGTCCTTAAAGAAGAATAGAAAAGAAAATCCCCCAGTGAAAGAGGCATGTTAGTATATTCTGCTGAACCATACAGTTCTTTTCCAATATTGACCATTACATCAAGGCCATAATTACCTGTAATATTCAGCCAGTGACCTTCAGTAAAGGAACCGTCAAGATGATAAGGTATGGAATTAAGGTTAAAGTTTGTTGCAAAAAGAATCTGCTCTTCTTCCAGGTCAATATCAGCATTGATTGTTGCCTGTAAGGCAATTGCATTGAAAAGCAGTTCCAGCTGGCTTACCTGAACAGAAGACTGTGTTCCGTCAAACGAAAGCAAAAGAGCCTGCTTGTTTTCTTTTGTATTGGCAACAATTGTGTATGGTGAATTATAAGTTATATCCTTAAAATCCGTTGATAAATAAATCTGGGTACTCATAATAAATGGTGAAACCATGTCTCTTGCACCCATTAAAGAAGCAGCACTTTCTTCATCCAGACAAAAGGCTATTGCATCAAGAACTGAATCAGCAAAAAGATTTTTTACATCCAGAATTAACTGAACTTCCTGGCCAGCTCCCATCTGATAAAGACCTTCAATACTTAATTCTGCAGGAGTTGAATACTCATAGTGGGCATAGTCGCTCATGTTAAAGGAAAAATCAATCTGATTGTTGCCCAGACCAGCCTTTGCCTGAATTGCGGTAAAACTTTTATCTCCAAGGAAGAGCTGTGGAATAAAAGCCAGATACTTTCCCTTCTGCATTTCCACATACAGTTCCCCGCTGATTTGATTTCCGTTTGGAAGAGTAAAATGAGCCAGTTCTGCCGTAATGGAAGGTTCCAGCCGTGGAATATTAAAAGTACCACTGAGGGAAGCCTCAAGCATTTCTCCGTACGCATGGAGGGAATTTATAATAACATCATTATTATCACCCCTGGCATTAAGGACAACCCTTTCCCCTGAAGGAATTAAAGCTCTTGAAAGCATGACAGATCCAATGGCATTCCATTTGTAATTCAGAGTTTTTGTATTAAAACTAAATCCACCATCAAGAGAAAGGCGGCTGCCGTTAATCTTGTCCATAGGACTTGGAAGAGGAGGCATTTTTACCAGGGCAAAAGGATTCAGATTATCCGTAGAAATTTGAACATCGGCCTGAGATTTATTCATATCGTAGGAAAATGAAATATCGTAAGGCAAAGTCTGCTGAATGGAGTTCAGATGAAAAATTCCATCTCCATAACGGAAAAGATATTCCATTTTTGCCAGAGAATAGTCGGCCCTGGAATGAGTATCAACACTTAAAAAAATAGAACTGTCCTGAACTCGATTTAAAATCTTTGCATTGACATTATACTTTATTCCCAGAGACTGATTATTCAATGCCCCCAGTTTTGCAAGAACATCCCCGTTAATATTTGTGGATATTGCAACTCCACCCTCTTTTATAATTTCAATATTATTAAGAACAGCTGAAATATCGTTTCCTTCAAAAGCAAAGTGAAGTCTTGTATTTCTAATCTGCACATTAAATGGAAGAAAAAAAAGACCGTTTTTGATTTGATTTACCAGGTCCTCCGTAAATTCAACCATTTCCTGTTCCTGCTCCTGATTCTGGCTGAAAAGTTTCATAAGTTTTTCAGTTACTTCAGGATATTTTTCCCCGGAATAATCAAAATTTACATCAATAATCTTAAGCTTTGTAAAAACATGTGATAAATCTTTTTTTAACAGTTTTCCTAAAGAATAGCCGATTGAAACTTTTTTTATGGAAAGAATTGAATCTCCGCTTGACTTATCATAAATTTTTACCCCTCTTAAATTAATTCCAGAGAGAATGGAAGGAGAAAGTGATTTGTAGGATACCCCCAGACCAGTCTGTTCGTAGAGAAGATTCAGATATTTTTCTTCAATCTGCTGTATTTTCTCCGTAAGACGAAGATAAACTGGCCTTACAAGAGCCACTGTTCCTGCAGAAAATAAGAGAAAACATGAAAATACTATGATGATTTTTCTGATTTTTGCCTTCATGCCTTCTTTATAGACCTCTATATATTAACATCCCTGTAAAAATTTTTAGAGAGATTGCCTTCTTTCTTATTTTTCGGTAAATTTCTTTAAAAATTATCCTATAATATTCTATTGAAATAACATCTTAAAGTCCATTAAATAACAAAAATAGATTGTTTATACAGGGAAAAATTATGATACTGAAGAATTTTATTGTTTTTGAAGGAATTGACGGCGCAGGAACATCTACTCAAACAAAGGCCTTGCAGGCACTTAATCACGAAAAGCTTCTTTTTACTGCAGAACCAACTTCTGCTCCCACAGGCAAATTTCTCAGACAAATGTTAAAGGGGGATGTAAAAGTTTCTCCTTCTACAGCCGCTTTTATGTTTGCAGCAGACAGAAACGAACATCTGGACGGAGAATTGCAGACGGAAGGCAGTAATTTAGTTACAGGTGTAAAAAAGGCCTGCCAGGAAGGTAAAATCGTAATTTCAGACAGATACCTCTTTTCAAGCCTGGCATATCAGTCTACAGATGGAGATGCAGAACTGGTCCGCCACCTGAACAAGTTTTTTCCTCTGCCACAGCTTCTTTTCTACTTTGACATAAAACCTCAGGACTCTCTTAAGCGTATTCAGGGTCGTGGAATCAGGGAAATATACGAAAAAGAATCATTCCTTAATAAAACTGTTGAAAATTACAAAAAGGTGCTTGATAAATATTCTTCTGAAAAAGAAGAGAATGGTATGAAAATCCATATTATTGACGCAAACAGACCTGTAGAAGAAATAACAGATGAAATTATTAGGGAAGTTGAAGAAACTACCGGGATAAAACTTAAAAATAATTAAGTAAAACTTAAATTCATACTTATTGTTTCCGATAATGAAGATGTGAAAAACTCTAATAATAAGTTTGAATATAATTTCTTTACAATAAAATCTCTCTTGAATCGTGGAGCTGCAATTCTTTTACTTGCAATTATTTTTGTCAGCAATGCCTCAGCTTATGTCTGCAAGTATAAGGAAGATTATTACAAACTCTATCACATCCATTATGCCCAGACCAGTGATGACTGCATTGAAAACATTTACTGGCTGGAAAAAGCTGTGGAAGCTCCATTTGCAAATCCTCTTTATGCCATGGCTAAAATTGAAGATGAAGAGCACTGGGAAAAATACCGCTATCTTTTTATGATGCACCTGAATCTTAAACTTCTTGAACAGCACCTTAGACTTGGTAGAATTTATGACAAGGAGACTGCTTATTTTTACGACGCTCCCTGGAAAGACGAATATTTAAGGAATCTTGAAAAAGCAAAAACTTTTTATGAGGCCGGCTATTATTACTGGCAGGAAGCTCAGCTCTGGGCCGAAAAAGCAAGTACAACAAATTTTAATTTTCTCTGGATTACTGATCTTCAGAACTGGGAAGATGAACGTTACAAAATTGTTACAGGAGAACTGGATTACAAAAAAACACTGGACAGAGAACTTGCAAGAGTAAATAAAGTTATTGATACTTACGTTGCAATGGATTCAAAAAATTATTAAAATAATATTTAATATGAAAGAATCAAAGTTTATCCTCCAGTATCCTGAAAATTCAGGCTATGACAAAACCGAAATTAATTTTTACAAAGGAAATCCAGATCTTTCTTCAGTTTTCTTTGCTGAAAAAAGTGAACAGAAGAGATTATTTATTTCAGATTTAACAATCACCAGACTGGAATCTGCAGAGGATTTCTTTAATCAATTCACAAATAAAAAAATCCTTAATGAAAAAACAGGCGAATACATTGCTTTTCATGAAACAGATATTCTTCTTGTGCTTGGAGCAGGAGAATCCTTTAAAACAATGGATTCAGTTCTCACAATTGTAAGAACTGCACTTGAAAATAATCTGGACCGAAACTCCCTGATGATTGCTGTTGGCGGTGGGGTTTTAACTGATATGGCAGGTTTTGCGGCATCTATATTTAAGAGGGGAATTGATGTAGAATTTGTTCCTACAACCCTTCTCAGTATGGTAGATGCGGCAGTTGGAGGAAAAACCGGCTGTGATTTTGAAGGATACAAAAATATGCTGGGAGCCTTTCATCCTGCAAAAAAACTATACGTATGGCCTTCATTTGTTCTTTCCCTTCCTCATAACGAATACATTTCCGGACTGGGTGAGGCAATTAAAACTGCCCTCCTCTTTAATCAGGAAACTGTTAAAATGTTTGAAGAAAATCCAGATAAAGTTCTTGCAAGAGACTTAAATCTCCTGGAAAAAATTATTGAAGAATGTGTAAGGGCAAAAGCTTCTATCGTGCAGGAAGATTTTAAGGAAAAAGGAAGGCGGGCTTTCTTAAACCTGGGCCATACTTTTGGACATGCACTGGAAGCAGTTGCAGGACTTGGAAAAATTACCCATGGAGAAGCAGTTTGCTGGGGAATGATGAGGCAGGCAGAACTTGCAGACAGACTTAGTATTTGTGAAAAGTCATACCCTGTACGAGTCCGGAATCTTCTTCAGGCATACGGATACGACACAAAAGCATTTCCTTCAGTTCTGGAAGATAAAGCCTGTAAAAAAGAGAATATTATTCTGGAACTTTTAAAAGCAATGCATAAGGACAAGAAAAATAATTCAAGCGGATTAGTAAGATGTACAGTTCAGGAAGATGTTTGTAAAACACAGATTAAATCTTTTAAAGACGATGAACTTATACCGCTTTTTACAGACTGATTATTTTTCGTTTAAGATAAAGGTAAAACCATGGAAAAAGAACATTATTTTGATTTCGCAGCAACTTCACCGCTGGATGAAGAAATCGCAAGGGAAGCACTTGAACTTTCAATAGAGCACTGGGGAAATCCTTCCAGCATACACAATGCAGGAAAAGATGCCAGAACAATACTTGAACAAGCAAGGGAAAGAGCAGCAAAAGCGCTGGGAGTTAAAAGTTCCTGTCTTTATTTTACTTCCGGGGGAACCGAAAGTGATCACATTCCTCTGCTTAGCATTTTAACAAGACCACAGAAAGGCTCTGTGTTAGTATCTTCAATTGAACACCCTGCAATCCGCGAAATGAGTAAAATGCTTACAAATTGCGGCTGGCAGGTAATAAAAGTAAATTCAGATAAAAATGGATTTATTACAAAGGAAGCCGTTCTTGAAAAACTGCAGGATGATACAGTCTTTGTAGCCCTCATGGCGGTAAACAATGAAACAGGTGCCGTACAGGAAATCTATAAAATTGCAGACGCCCTCAATGAAATTGGAAAAAATAAAAGAAAACCTTTTTTTCATGTGGATTGTGTCCAGGCAGCAGGAAAAATTCCCCTTGATCTCAATCATAAAGGGATTGATTCAGCAGCCTTCTCTGCACACAAAATCTGCGGTCCAAGAGGCATAGGACTTTTGTATCTGTCTAAGGAAATTACTCCATTTTTAAGAGGCGGCGGACAGGAAAAAAACATTCGCTCCGGCACAGAAAATGTCTTTGGAGCATGGGCACTTTCCCGCTGTCTTGAAAAATATTACATTTCAGATTCAAACCCTGAGATGAAAGACCGCTACAATAAACAGATTGAATATACAGACGAACTTATGGAAAAACTCAGTCACTTAAAGAACTGCACTATAATTCCAAAAATCCGCCTGGATAAAAAAGCCTGTCAGGAACAGAATCTTAGTTTTTCTCCATGGATTCTTCAGGCCAGCTTCAGAGGAATTCCTGGGCAGGTAATGGAAAGAGCCCTTAGTGAAAAAGGCTTTTACATTTCAACTGGAAGTGCCTGTTCTCAGGGCCATCACGAAAGACCTGTTCTTGACAATATGGACCTGACTAAAGATGAAAAGGAAAGCGCTGTAAGATTCAGTTTTGGAGTTTCTACAAGCAGGCGGGCTATGGAAGAACTCTATCAGGCCGTGGAATCTGTTTGCAGGGACTTCTCTCAAATATAAATGAAGGACAAATGCTCCTGTCATAAATTTTATGTAAATCGCAGAGGTTAATTAAATCCGTGAACACGCCTTTCAAATAGTAAAAAATAATATATTGTTATGTTCAAAAAGAAGCAACTTTACATAACCTTTAAAAAAAGCCTTTACAAGTATTCTATAAAATGGTATATAATCTAAATTATTAATACATCTTGTAGAAACTCGAAAACTTTGTTTTTCGAAGTGACTTTTATAAAAATCCACTTAAATTATTAGGGAAGGAATAGCAAAAGCTATAAGGAAGGACAATTATGGGAACAATTCGTGGTGAACTTTTTACACAGCAGGTTAACCTTGACAACCGTTCGTATTTCTTTAACGTAAAAGAAAACCGTAATGGAGATATTTTTCTTCAGGTTGTAGAAAGCAAGATTAAAGACGGCCAGGATGACAGACGTGCTATCGTCATTTTTGCAGATGACATGCAGAAATTCTTCGGCGGACTGGAAGAATCCCTCAGCTTTATTGAGAAAGAGCAGAAGGATAGAAAAAAGGCTAAGGCTGAAAAGAAGGCTGCAAAAGAAGCAAAATATGGTAAATCTTCTGAAAGCAGCGATGGAAAAAAGAAAATTATCCGCCGTAAGGGAGAAAGCCGTCTTGTTGCAAACAGAAGAGCCGAACGTGAAATGGAAAAGCAGCCAGATGGAATTAAACGCTCAGGAAAAGTTCTTCATGTTGTATCAAAGAGAGCAGATTCATCATCAGCTCCGGAAGAATTCTAATTCATACAATCCTGATAAAATAGGATAATTTACTCTAAAGAAGTGTACCCGCAATTTGATAACAATTACAGGGTACACTTTTTTTATTTATACATTCTTTTTCATCATTAGTGAACCGCCGGGATAACGCTTAACTACATCAAATCCAAGTTTTTTATAAAAAGCGTAACCGGCCGTTTTTGAGTTCATGGTTACAAGATAAAGAAATTTCTTTCCTTTCTTTGCGGCATTTTCAAACATACAAGTCATAAGCTTTGTTCCAATTTTTTTACCCTGATGGTTGTGATCAATATTAATGTGAAATGCAACTCCACCGGCATTGTCCTGCTTTTTATTTACTGCAACACATAATTTATGAAAAGCGCCCCAAAGCTTGCAGTTTTTATTAATTTTAGGAATATAAATCTCATTCATCTTAGAACTAAATAGATTCCAGTCAGTACTTCCTACAATAAATCCGCATGGTTCACCATTATCTACCGCAACAAAAACATTTTCCGGTTCAAAATCAAAATAGTAATCGCAGTACATGTAGCAGAGACATTCTTTTTTCTTTTCTGATCCCCCGCCATTTCGTTTTGTGGTGTAAGAAGCTTCATTCTTTAAAATTCTTTGAAGTGGTTCCCTATCGGATTCAATATAATTTCTGATAACAACTCCCTCATTCATAATAAACTCCCATAAAAACTCCGCGTTAGCGGTCGTGCCTCCTATATATTTAATATTTAAATGTCAGTCGTTGAATTGGACTTGGCCCAATTTTTCTGCAAATTTCTTTATGAGCAGGCGTAGGATATCCCTTATGTTTTGCATAACCATATTCAGGATATTCCTTATCGTATTCCATCATCAGCCGATCTCTTCCTACTTTGGCAATAATACTTGCCGCCATAACAGCTGGATATTTTCCATCAGCTTTTACCTCACATTTAACCGGGCACTTTATGTCTGGAACATAAATTCCATCAGCAATAGCCTGCATGCTGGAAATATCAATTGGAGGAAGATTATGTTCCCTGCACCAGTCATCCTTTTTTAATATGAGCATTTCCCATGCAAGTTTCATTGCCTTTAAGCTTGCTTCAAGAATATTAATACGGTCAATTTCTTCATGACTTACAAAACCTATTCCCCATAAAGCTTTTTCTTTAATTATACCTTCTGCTTTTTCACGTTTTTTTTCAGTAAGCTTTTTGCTGTCATTTAATAGTTCCAGTGGAAAATCCTCAGGTAAAATTACAGCCCCTGCAGAAACCGGTCCGGCAAGTGGTCCCCTTCCTGCTTCATCAAGACCACATATATATATATTATTCATTTTAAAACCCTTTTTCCATGTTATTTGAATATTCTATAATACTTGTAGATTTGTCTTTGTAAAATGCTCTTGGTGGATTTTTTGAATTATTATCAATTTTTTTATATTTGTTTTTTGTAAGGACAAACTTATTTGATGAAAGTGAAGACGAACATTTTTCAAGATGTATGCAGTCACCAGAACTGCAGTCCATAACAAATGTGCTGGAAATAAAAATACCCACTGAAGAAATTAAATAAATACCATTAACTTTTCCAGCTTTAGCCGTAAGGTTTGCAGACATAACAGAGACTTTGGAATTTTTTCCCCAGATAAAACAGGCTTCGTCATTGCCGTTAATATTGAAAATGCAGTTCTTTACATCAACTTCTGAATTAGTTGAATTGATTCCATACAAATTTCCTTTTGCACCAGACTGTAAAGAATAATCAACTGTTACGTTTTCCAAAAAGACAGAGCCGTTTTTTACGGAGATAAAACTACTGTTTCCAGATTTTACACTTTGATTAAAACGGATATTCTTAAATTTTACTGCAGCATTTGAAATCTGAATTTTTGAATTTTCATCCAGAGTAATTCTGCTGTTTATTCCTTCCAGAGAAATATCTTTTGTTAAATTAAGATTATAATTTTTCAGTGACAAATCACACATTACATGAAGGCGGAGATTTGATTCATTGTTTACATAATTTAGTGCAGTAGTAAAATCAGTAAATGGATTCTGATAGCTTCCAGGAGGATAGGAATCATCTTTCTTAAACTTTTTTGATGGATTAAAAAAATAATTGTACTGATCAACTATAAATTCAATAGTTTCAATATTACTCTTAATCCCATTTTCATCTACAGCATAGGCCCGTATCCTATAGTAACTTGCATCTTTGTTTTCAGAAAATAGATAAATTGTTTCTCCCTGATAAAGCTGAAAATCTCCATCTTTAACATGATCAAAATAACTTTTATCTTTTCCATAGAAATCATCAGATCTGGAAACGGAAGGACTTACAGAATAATATATTTCTTTTTCTTCATCACTTTTTATGGTGAGATTTACAGCCTGACGTGAAAATCCTGCTTGTGCAGAAGAAATAAAAATGGGATTACCGGCAGCCCTTTTATCAATAAAGGAATTAAAATTAAGAGTTCCCTGATATATTCCATCGTAAAAAATTTTAAGATTTTCGTTAAAATAAATCTGGTCAGTTTCCATTAAATCTATGCAGAAACTTTTAACAGGAATATCAATAATTTTATAAGATTTATAATTATCTTCCTGTCCGCAGATAAAATAATTTTCATCAGATGATATAAGCTTAACTTCAAGGGAGCCGTCATTTTTTCTGGTCCAGTCAAGTGCAGGTATCTCTTTAAGAACAAAAGAGCCTTCTTCAGTATCATCAGAGTTATCAGATTTTTTCCAACTGATTATATGATTTTCATCGCGATTAACTTTTACAGATTCCGACTCAACTTTTTTATTGTCCAGAAAATAGTAGTAAGTATTATCAGTAAAAATTATTTCATTCCAGTCATTTATTCTAAAAGGGATTTTTTTTCGATTCCATCCTTTTTTGATCAGAGGTACCATTTTAAGTACATAAGAAAAAGTATTTTCACCATCTGACAAAATAAGATTTGTTTTTTGAGAAAGAAGACTGTCCGGCTTAACTTTTATGCTTTTTATATTCTGAAGAAATTCCTTCTTTCCTCCAAGACATGCTTTTAATCCTTCCGGAATATTTAAGGAATATCCATTCCATAGAGTATAAAGTGGACGCCTGTTAAGTTCTTCGATAAAGTTCCTTCTGGCATCTCCTTTTTTATATCCTGAAAATTCCTTTACAGTAAATTTTCTTTCAAAATCCTGACGCTCTCCTGCACGGTTAAAAACAGCAATCTTCAATGTAATATTGCCACGAAGGGGGAGAACAACTTCCTGCTGATAAACAAAACCTTTTTCATAAGGATCTGAATTATCAATGGAATAATAAATTTCCCAGTCCTCAGGAGACGGATTTAATGATAGAGTCTGTAAATTACTCCACTCTCCTTCTTTAGGACTAATAATATCATCCAGGCTGAATGCCCCAACAGATGAAATCAATCCTAAAAAAACAAGAAGAAGAGAAAAAAACTTTTTTAAAATCATCGCACTTATTTATCTAAGTCAAAGATTTTTGAAAGAGGTTCCTTCAGTTGAGGATAAGGCTTAAAGTACCGCTCTTCCAGTTCCTCTTTTGTAAGGCCAACCATTTCGTGGCTGCAGTAGTTAATCCAGTTATTCTGATCCGGGCTTTCAACTTCAAACTTACGGCAATAATAATCAGGCTTTACAGGTCCCTGATCCTTATATTTGTATACTTTATAATCATGAACAGCAACTTTAATATCTTCCCTGGCAATTCCCTTCTGAAGAAAAATATCAACCAGGTAATTTAAAGTGCGGCCTGAATCATAAATATCATCAACAAGAAGAATCTTATCACCAGTACGGAGATAGTCAGGTGAATAAGTCCAGCCGTCAATTCTTACAGAATCATGCTTTCTCACATCTGAATAAGAATGAGCAACAACTGCTGCATACAAAACAGGTTTATGATCTTTCAATGCGATTTTATAATATTCACTGAAAATATTTGCCATGTATGCACCACCTCTGAGTGAAGCATAAATAACATCAGGAACAAATCCATCCTGCTGATAAATTTTATCAACTAATAAAAGTGAATCATTTCTCACCTGATCATATTCCAGAAATTCTTTCATATACTAAGCCCCTTAATTTTTTTAGTTGTCTGCAAGAGTAAAATCTTTTTCAAGAAGTTTTACATCATCTGATACCTTCTTTGAAATGCCGGAAGAGTCTGCTTTTTTTGACCGGCCTTTTTTTCTTGCAGATGAATAAGAGTATTTTACAGTAATTTCATCATTTTTGTAATCCACTGTAATTACATCTTCATCTTTTCTGCTTTCTGAAAGAAGTAAGTTTGCTACCTGATCTTCAATTTTATTTTGTAAAAGACGACGCATTGGTCTTGCACCCATTGACGGTTCATATCCATTGTCAATGAAATAATCACGGGCTGCTTTTTTTACTTCCAGTTTAAGACCTTTTTCTTCAATACGACTTTCAAGGTCTCCGATTTGAATATTAAATATTTCAGAAATTTCATCTCTCGAAAGTGCATTGAAAACAAGAATATCATCAATACGATTCAAGAGTTCTGGTGTCATAAGACGCTTAAGTTCTTCCATTGCAGATGATTTAATTTCACTGTATGAAATAAGACCTTCCTTTGACGTAGCAAAGCCCATCTTATTTTCCTGAGTAATTTTTCTTGCACCCGCATTGCTTGTCATAAGAATTATTGTGTTTCTAAAACTTACGGTATGCCCCAGATTGTCAGAAAGCTGACCTTCTTCAAGAATCTGCAAAAGCAGATTAAAAATATCAGGATGGGCTTTTTCAATTTCATCAAAGAGCACGACTGAATATGGATGCTGCCTTACCTGTTCTGTAAGAGAACCGCCTTCATCATAACCAATATATCCTGGAGCGGCTCCTACCAGACGGGAAGCATTGAACTTTTCCATGTAATCGCTCATGTCAATTCTTATAAGGGCATCTTCTGTTCCAAAAAGGAATTTTGCAAGAGTCTTGGCAAGCTGTGTTTTTCCAACGCCTGTTGGTCCAAGAAAAATAAAAGATCCCAGAGGTCTCTTATGTGATGAAATACCTGCACGACTTCTTCTTACTGCAGAGGAAATTGCTTTAACGGCCTCTTCCTGACCAATAACTTCCTTATGGATTTCATCTTCCATCTTTAACAGACGATGAGTTTCATCTTCATTCAATTGGTCTACTGGAATACCTGTTGATTGAGCAATAATTGTACAAACATCATTTCTGGTAACATGAAGTTTATTTTTTCTTGCATTGTCTTTCCAGTATGAATTGAATTCATCAATCTGTTTTCTAATTTCCAGAACCTTATCCCTGACTTTTGCAGCATTCTCATAATCCTGATTTGCTACAAGTTCATTTTTTTCTTTTGTCAGTTCTTCAATTGTTTCTTCCAGATTTATAATTTCTTCAGGCTTACTTTCAGTCTGAATTTTTTTCACCGCTCCGGCTTCATCAAGAATATCAATTGCCTTATCAGGTAAAAATCTTTCAGGAATATAACGCTGAGAATATTTAACGATAGTTTCAATAACATCATCATCGTAAATAACATTATGATATTTTTCGTAACTTGCTTTTATGCCGCGAAGGATTTCTTCTGTATCAGAAGTACTTGGCTCTTCCACAACAATCTTCTGAAACCTTCTTGCAAGTGCTGCATCCTTTTCAATATATTTTCTATATTCTTTAAGGGTTGTTGCACCAATAATCTGAATTTCAGCACGGCTTAATGCAGGCTTGAGCATGTTGCTTGCATCCATAGATCCTTCCGGACCACCTGCACCAATAACAGTATGAAGTTCATCAATAAAGAGAATTATTTTTTTATCTTCTTTTATTTCCTTAATCACTTTTTTCATGCGCTCTTCAAATTCGCCACGGTATTTTGTACCTGCAACAAGGGCACCTAAATCAAGGGAAAGGATTTTCTTATTTGACAGACCTGCAGGAATTTTTCCTTCAACAATGGCCTGTGCAAGACCTTCAACAATTGCAGTTTTACCAACACCAGGTTCACCTACAAGAACAGGATTATTTTTTGTTTTGCGGCTCAAAATCTGAATTACCCGCCGGATTTCATTTGAGCGACCAATGACAGGATCCATCTTCTCATTTTGAGCTTCCTGAGTTAAATCTCTAGAATACTGGGCAAGGAAACTGTCATTTACAGATTTCTTTTTTTGATTTGCCTTGTTGTCACCGTTAAGCTGGGCTGAAAGATTACTGCCTGGAAAAAGATTTGCCATTTCCATTGGAACACGTTTATCCTCAGAAGTAAGGGCACTTGAAGGAATTTTTCTTTCAATTGTTTTAACCGCATCCTTAACTCCATCAAAAGTAATCTTTGTTTTTTGAAAATAGGATTCCATTATGGAGCCTGGTTCACGAATTGATGCAAGAAGAAGATGTTCCGTACCAATGTAATTGCAGCCCAGAGAAGTTGATTCAAGTAAAGCTGCATCCAGCAGTTTCTTTAAGCGGCCGGACATTGGAAGTTCAACCAGTTCTCTTGAAGGAATTCTTGCAGGCATACTTTGCTCAATAGCAAGCTGAAGGGTTAACACGTTTATTCTAAGCTGTTTGAGAGTTAAATATCCCAATCCATCTGCACTTTTCAAAAGAGCAAGAATTACATGTTCCGGAACAAGACTTGTACTTCCTAATTTATATGCTTCATCCTGAGCCAGAGCAACAATCAGACGCTGGGCACGTGGTGAAAGAATCTTTGTCATATTTCCTCCCGAGAGCTTTTAACTCATACCACAGAAACTTTTTCTACGGCTTCCTGTAAAATGAGACATCTGAGACGTTCATTTTTTTTCACTGAATCTTCAGCAATATCTCCTGGAAAATCAAAATCCCCGTTTTTTAGTACATACTCCAGGTGACCATCCTGAATTCTATATAAAAGAGCATTCAGTTTATTATCGTCAATTCCATTCAGCAGGTTTAGGTCTTTACCCAACTTGATGTTTGAAATGACTTCCACAGATTCCCTGACTGGCATAAAGAGACTGTATTTTGCCAGGGCAAAAGCTCTATATACCATATCTTTTATTAATGACATTTTGTTATATTCACATTCTTTACGGGCTGTCTTTTCCATTTCAATTACTTCTTTTCCGTAATTATAAAAGGCAGCTATCTGTTCTTCTTCACTGCCGGAAAGAGAATTCATATTTGTAATTGTATAGTATGACCCCAGTGACATACCCTGTTTTCCGGCTCCATAGGTTGAACTTAAAATGTAGCCCCTTTCCCTGCACTTCTGCATAAAGGACCAGATTTTTCCCTCCAGAGAAAGTCCCGGCAAATGAAACAGACTGGAAAGCTTCATTCCACTTCCTGCCTCATCAAGACAGGAAGTAAGGTAACCGAAATCCCAGCTTGCTGCAAATTGAACTTTTGTCTGCATCAGGTTGTCCAGATCCTTTGATTCCTTAAAAGTTGATTCCGGATCAAAACCAGTTTTATATGAAGAAATACGGATATGATCCCTGGAATTAATCTGACAGCTGACTTTGCCGTCATTTCTTATTACAAGACCTGGATTTTGACCATCAAGTGTCTGCAAAACACCTCTTTCTTCAAGAATTTTCTGCCCCAGATTATCCAGGTCAGAAACCTTTATAGACTGAAATCTTTCGGCATCATCAAGATGATTAAATACATCATAAATTATGGAAAGAACCCGGTCTACCTGCTGACCTTTTTCATATTCAGGAAATGGAAAATTTGCCAGATTGCGGCTTAACCGAACTTTTGTGGAAAGAACCACATCTTCATCTTTTCCCTTCTCTGTGTACCAGGCATCATTGGCCTGAGATTTATTTTTTCTGCTTCCTGCAGCCATATATCATTCCTATCAAAATCAATTTACTTTAGTTTCTGCTGAATCTCCGTCACTTGTTACACTTTTATTTTCCAGTGCCTTCAAATAATCTCTGTATATTGCAGCTTTTTCGTAATCTTCCTTTTTTAAGGCCTCGGAAAGCTTATTTTCAAGAACAATTCTGTCATTCAGCACAGAACGAAAAGATTTCAGACGATTTGGCAGGGTTCCTGTATATTTTCCGGAAATGCTTTTGTCTGCCAGAGACTTACTGATTTCCTCCTTAAAAATAGAATAACATTCAGGACAACCGGCAGCATTATTTTTAATAATAGAATTAATGCTGGCACCACAAACAGGACAAGCTTTACCGGAAGTTTCTTTTTTTTCTTCTCCCTGCCCCATTCCTATTTGGCGAAAGAGCTCAGATATTGAAGCTTCAATGTATTTTGGGTCTGTACTAATTCCATGATTCACGGCACATTCATAACAAATATTCAATTTGCGCCTCTGCCCCAGGGAATTATGCTGTTCGAGAAAAATTACAGCAGGTCTTTCGTGACAAAAATCACACATCATACTCTTGTTGCTCCTTTATATAAGACAAACGCATATTATTTTAAACTCTTTTATATTTTGCGTAAAGTCTCTATTGGTTTTTCTTTTCCGGCTTTTATTGCAGGAATTGCAGAAACAATAAGGGATAAAACCAGAGTACCTGCTGTTATCATAAAAAGTTTTCCAAAAGGGATGTGAATTGTAAAATCCTGTATATAATATGCAGGGTCAAGCAAACTTACATTTCTAAAGGAAGCAAGATTGTGATTTGCCAGCAAATAGAAAAACCTTGCAAACAAATTTACTACTTTTTCTGCAAAAGTAATAATAGAATTTACGTTTACGGCACATAAAAGTCCAACAGGAATACCAATTAAAATTCCTCCTAAACCACATGCCATACCTGTAAAAATAAAACTAAGGGTAATCCCCTCGGACGTTGCCCCAGTACTTCTTAAAATGGCAATTTCCTTTTTTCTTTCCATAACCAGCATTATCAGGGCAGATGCAACATTTACGCTTGCCACAATAACAATCAGAAGCATAATAAGTAAAAGAAGTATCTGGGTTGAAGAAAAATTTGCATACTGGGATGAATTAAGTTCCTGCCAGGAATAAACATTTGCTCCTTCGATAGCATCTCCTTCTCCAAATCCTGCCACTTCATTTTTCAGAGCTCTCCGGATTTTGTAAAGTTCGCTGCTGAAAGGATCTGCAGTTGTCATAGAAATTAAATATTGAGCAGTATTGATTGACATTGATTCAAAGGCTTTTTTTAAGGGGATAAAAACCCAGAGTGCATCCAGTTCCTGATAACCGGATGAAACAATACCGGAAATTTTATAGGCAGTAAATTTTGGAAGTACCCTGCTGCCAGAACCAATGCTTACATTTATAATCCTAAGGGTGTCTCCTGTATGAAGGTCCAGATTTTTTGCCAGATATTCTCCTATTACACAGGAATTACTTTCAGAGAGATTTGTTTCTCCTTCCACAACCTGAAACAGTTTTTGATAACTTTTGTTTTTAGTAAAGATTTCAGGATCAACCCCTCTAACAGTAGCACCGGTTCTACCCTTTAAACCAACCGCAAGGGCAGTTCCCTGAATTTCCGGGAAAGCCTGTTCAACCCCTTCAATTTTCAGCATCCGGTCTGCGGTAGAAATAAAATCATCATAATTTTTCAATGTATCAGATCTGGCTGAAAATCTTACTTCCAGATGACCTGATGACAAACCTATTATTCTCCCCATCATACCTTCAATCATTCCATCAGATACAACTAATACGGATACAAGAGGAATCAGGCTTATTCCTATACAGAGCATTGCTCCCAGAAGCGATTTTCTTCCATGGTTCTGTTCACTGAATTTATCCCTGGAGAAAAAAATTTTTCTGGCATAAAGAAAACTGGCTGCTATTCTCATTTTTTTGCCTCAACCAGGGAACCTTTTTTCAGGTAATATTTAACATCACCTTTTTTTGCAATATTCATATCGTGGGTTACGAGGATAAGTGTTTTGCCATAGCGGTCTGTCATATCAAAAAGCAAATCTGAAATTCTTTTTGCATTTGCAGGATCCAGATTACCTGTGGGCTCATCAGCAAGAATAATTTTAGGATCATTTATCAGACTTCTTGCAACAGCAACTCGCTGCCTTTCACCTCCGGAAAGTTGAGACGGAAGATGATCAGCCCGGCTCTCCAGATCCACATCACACAAAAGCTGTCGGGCTCTTTCCATTGCTTCTTTTTTCGACAGCCCTGCCATATAAGCAGGAAGAAAAATATTTTCCAGAGCAGTAAAATCTTTTAAAAGATAATGAAACTGAAATATCAGTCCAAGAGATTTTTGGCGGAAGGAAGTTAAAGCATCTTCACTCATTGAAGAAATTTCCATTCCGTCAAAATAAACAGAACCTGAACTGGCGTAATCCAGACCTCCAATAATATTTAAGAGAGTTGATTTACCGCTGCCAGACTTTCCAATAATTACGCATTTTGTACCTTCTTCAAGATTAAGGTTCAAATCCTTGAGTATTGTTAAATTCTCACTTTCACCAGAATAAGTTTTTTCCAGATTTTTTATTTCCAATATACTACTCATCGTGTAAAACCTCAGTCACAGTCAGTTTTAAAATTTTTCTTCCTGCAAGCCAGGAAGCGATTAATGCAGAAAACATTCCAAAGAAAACAATAAAAACTATTTCAGGGACTTCCATTCTTGCAGGAATACTGGAATAAATCCTGAACATTTGATTTTCACTTACATATACAAGACTTGCCCTGTTAAACAAAGCAGTAACTCCGTACTCAATAAAATATTGAACTTTTGCAAGAATAATGAAAACCTTATCCATATTTATGCTAAGAAAAATTCCACCAATAAGGCCTGGAATAGCTCCAAGGATTCCAGTTGTTAGTCCTTTTAAAACAAAGACAGACTGCACATGTATTTTTTTTGCTCCCAGTGCCGTAAGAACTGCAATTTCCTGACTTCGTTCATAAACCATTCGTCTCATACCGTTGTAAATATTTACGCAGACCACAAGAAAAATCAGCAGAACAAGAAGAAGCATAATGTTTTTTTCAATTCTAAGTGCGCCAAAAAAAGACCGGTTATAATTTCTCCAGCTTTCACATTCAATCTGGGGAAAATGATTTTTTATTTCCTTAACAATACTCTGATCATTATTATAGTTTTTAATTTTAATTCCGTATTTTAATTCTGAATCTTTACCAAAATATTTTTTTCCATCCTGCAGACTAATAAACGCATAGGATGAATTAATATCTGAATACCCCGAAGAAAAAATACCTGTAACAGTAAATACCCTGTTTTCAGAAAAAAGTTCAACATCGGAAGATCCGCTTAATGCAAGAATATTTACCCTTGAACCAACATGACATCCAAGCTGGCGGGCCAGACTGCTTCCCATAACAATAGAATCTTCCTCTTCCAGTTCAAAAAAACCGGAAATCATTTTCATTTCCTTTCTGAAACCAGGATCGTCAAAAATTACGTCAGATGGAAGAGCACGAATTAATGCCGCACACTGGCTTGTTGTAGAACCGACCAGTAACCCCTGAGCTTCATAAAAAGGAGTTGCACTTATAATATTTTTATTTAACTCACACCAGTTTTCAAAATCTTCGTTTTGATTTATTTCCTTATTATTTACCCTGACATGATATGAAGATATTTCCATTATTGCATCGATGAAACTCATTTGAAAACCATTCATAACACTCATTACAACAATCAGAGCCATTACACCAAAAGCAATTCCAATTGAAGCAAGCCTGCTGGTTACCGAACTTGAACGACTTTTTGCATCCACCTGATTAAATCGTCTTGAAACAAAATGTATCCATTTTAATTCTGAAATTATTTTTTTACTCATTAGGGCTGCTCCTCTTTAATTCCAGATCACCAGCAAAAAACTGTTCCAGTACTTTTTTATTTTTTTCGTAACGGCACACAACTCTGTATTCATCATCGAAATAAATTGTTTCAGTATAAACTTCATTGGATTCGTATACGTCTTTTATGCGGAGAACATTATCTTCATAAAATTCATAGTCCGGCAAATCAGCTTTATCAGTATATTTGTAAACATTTTTTTTCCGTGAAATTTTGCTTCCATATTCCACAGTTTCTTCACTGGTAATCTGTCTGTCACTGTTATAGCTTCTGTTTATAGTTTTAAGAAGTTTTTTTCCAGAAGAATTTGCCTGATATTTATTTATAATTACAGGATTTAAATTTTTATCATAAACAGTTTCCGTCTGAACATTGCCAAGAAAAGATTCTTCATTTACACTTTCCAGCTCCCACTTATTTTCAACAAGCTTATACAAATAAGATGCTCTGGAAATCATGTTCATTTCACTTGTAGATTTATCAGAATTTTTCCATATTGTTTTTTCGGTCAGATTATAATTGTCATCATATTGAGTCAGAGTAATAATATCATAATTAACATTTACGATTTGTGTACTTGAATCAGGGAGTTTATTCAAACTTAAATTTTCAGAACCATATTCAAACTGCCGTAAATGCATTAAGGAATTTAAGAAAACCTTTTCTGAAACAGCTTTACCGTTTTCTGTTAGACCTGCAATAAAGGAAAGACCTTCACTCATACTTTCGAAAGCAGGATTTTCCAGTTCCTTTAAAACCCATTTCTGATAATCTTCATTATAAGAATCTGCTTCACCTTGAATCTCCGGAAAGAAGGGCTCATTTTCACTATCAGGAAAATACTGGGCATATAATCGTGCAAGTTGATTTCTGGAATATGTAACATCCTGAAAAACATAAGAGTCATTCTTCAATGCATAAATCAACTGATCCTGCATAGGATTAAATGAGGGAAAAAGTAAATATAGTGAAAGAAGAATTGACTCAAATGTCATAACTTATAATCCTAAAAACTCGTTTAAATATTCTTCTTCATCAAAGGCTTTTATATTTTCATATTTTTCACCATTACAGATAAAGAGAACCGGTATTCCTAATTCACGTCCAATTGTGATGATTTCTCCACCTTTGGCAGTTGAATCATATTTTGTAAGAACAAGAGCATCTACACCAACCGCTTCATGAAAAGCTTCTGCCTGACGAACTGCGTTCTGCCCGGTTGTGGCATCAACAACAAGAATCTTTTTATAACATTCAGGACTGGCTTTTGAAGCAGCAACCTTGTCGATTTTCTTTAATTCATTTACAAGATTTTCCTTATTATGAAGACGGCCTGCAGTATCAGCAAGAACAAGTCCGCCCCCTTTTGCAGTTACACTTTCAGCTGCATCAAAAACGACTGCACTTGGATCGCTTCCCATCTGATGTTTAACAACCCTTAATCCCAGTCTTTCTCCATGCATGGAAATCTGATCAACTGCAGCAGCACGGAAAGTATCGCTGGCTGCAAGAACAACATTTGAACAAACCTGAGAGAAGACTTTTCCCATCTTTGCAACGGAAGTTGTTTTACCAACGCCATTTACTCCCAGGACCATATAAATATTAGTCTTACCTTCCTGAGGTTCAAAGTAGATTTTTTTTACATAAGGCTTAATAAGATTTTTAAGGACTGTATAAATTTCTTCTTTGCTGGAAATCTTTTCTTTTTTTACAATTGCCTCAAGTTCATCTGTCAGCTGCATGGCATTTTTTGCACCAACGTCACCTTCAATAAGTGCATCAGTTAAATCTTCAAAAAATTCACTTTCAATTGTCTTATGAGATGAAAAAAGATTTTTTAGTTTTTCTGCAAAAGATGTTTTAGCCATATTTACTCCAGATATATAGAATTTAATTGTGTATTTTATTGAGGATTTGATTCCTCTGTAATTTCTTTATTTTCTATATTAACTCTTTCAGATTCAGAATCTTTTGTTTCTTCAGATGTTTCATTTTCTTCTTCTGAAGGCACGCTTTTTTCAAAATGAGGAATTTTTTCTTCACTTACAGGATAAGCATTTACAGGAAGAACTCCGGAAGCCGCATTCAGGTAGCGTACAAGTTCATAGATGAAAAATCCTGCACTGGCAACAGTTGTACCAATAGTTATATATTTTGCCGTATTCCAGAAAATTGCCGTGCTGCTGTCCTCTAAACCTGAATTGTAGGCATTAACAGTTGACTGGGCCATACCATTTGCAATCATCATAACTGGAACTGAAATTACAAAAGCCGTATAGCCCCTGTACATCCATATACGCCGTTTATTTATCATTTCATTTAAATCATTTAATTTAACATTAACAAGCAAGTTACTGTCTTCAACAAGAGCACTTTTTGGGATGTAAAAAAATGTTGAATAAGGTTCCCCTTCTTCTTCCACAAGTTCCGTAACTTCTGAACCATCTTCAAGAGTAACTTTTTTTTCTTTTAACACCTTTTGTTTTTCATTGGAAATAAACTGACCTATAACAGGATTTCCATTTATAGAAATACTGGTAAAATAATTTTCATTTGTATTTCCTTCATTTTTTCCGTTGGAATAAAAAGATCCTTCCAGTTGATTTTTCAAATAAAGATTTAGCTGACCGTCAATTTTTTCTGTAAAAGGCAGGCTTATGTAAAAAGCTGGATTATCTGAAAAATCATAAGTAAAGGCAATTTTATTGGATGAAGGACAATCAAACTCAAGAGAATGAAGTCCTGATTCCACAATAATTTTTTCCGGACAAGGATTGTAAATTACCCCATCCAGGGAAAGAATTACGGATGATTTTTTTTCAGCAGGGAAGATATCAAAATAAAGTTCTACAGGAAGAGCATTTGCAATTTTCGGCATCAGTTCCTGAACAAGATTCGAGGTAATTGTCTGAAGATTTTTTATTGTCCCAATATCAGTAGCGGCACCAAGAAGACTTCCTCCGGGATAAGTTCTGATTTCTACATTGACCATAATATAGTCACCGTAAGAAGTTATTCTGCCTGTTAGAAGGCCGTTTATCTTTGCACTTTTACAAGCCTTTTCAATTTCAGAAGGAGTAACTTCCCCGGATAAAGAATCTATTTCAAGAAGAGCATCATAGCTGCTTTTATAGAGAACAACATTTTCACTGGTAACAATTTTGTGAGGTGAACCTTTTTTTTCATTAAAAGTAATGTCAGTTTGATTTTTTGCCGCTTCTTCCTCAGCCTTTCTCTCATTTAAAAGTTTTTCTTCTTCCACAAGATTTTCTTCAATTTCTTTTTGAATGAGGGCAATTTTTTCATCTTCAGCTTTAATAAGTTTTTTTAATTTTGCAGGATTCTTTTCTGTGAGTAAAAGAGAATCCCTGCTTTTAATTTCTTTTGACAACTGAAGAAAAAGAGAAGTTCTTTTAGCTTTAAGTGACTGATTTTGTCTGTAAAAAAGTTCCTCAGCTCCGGGAAGGTGTTTGGAGCCGACAGAAATCTGCTCAAGAATCAGGGAAGGAATAACTTTGGTCAATCCTTCCTGAGTTGATGTGAGAGAAGTCTGTTTTGCATATGTAAACTGCGCTGCTCCAAGCACCCAGTCGTCAGCAGAGACGTTCTGAATTAAATTGAGTATGCAGAAAAGAATTACAATTATTTTCCGCAGTTTCAATTTATTCTTCATCTCCTAAATCGTCATCATCGTCTCCTGAAACAGGGAGCCCCTTCCATTTAACAGAAAGCCATGAATCCAGGAAACCATCAATATCACCATCCATTACACCCTGAATATTACCTACAGAATATTTAGTTCTGTGATCCTTTACCATTGTGTAAGGCTGGAATACATAAGAACGAATCTGGCTGCCAAAAGAAATATCCTTTTTTTCTCCGGCAAATTTTGAGTTCTCTTTTTCCTGCTGTTCCTTATAGTATTCGTAAAGACGAGACCTTAAAACACTCATTGCAGTCTGACGGTTCATAAGCTGAGAACGTTCACTGTCACAGGCAACAACTATACCTGTAGGAAGGTGTGTAAAACGAACAGCAGATTCAGTTTTGTTAACGTGCTGTCCACCTTTACCTCCAGAACGGTAAGTATCAACTCTGAGATCTTTTGGATCAATCTTTACTTCGATTGAATCGTCAAGAACAGGGAATACATAAACTGATGCAAATGATGTATGACGTCTTGCATTAGCATCAAATGGAGAAATGCGTACCAGACGGTGAACTCCAGCCTCTCCCTTTGTATAGCCATAAACATATGGTCCGGAGATTTTCATGTTAATGGATTTTAAACCGCCTTCAACTTCTTCTTCTTCAAGGACCTGAACTTTATAACCGTGTCTTTCGGCCCAGCGCTGATACATACGGCTGAGCATAAAAGTCCAGTCACAGGCTTCAGTACCACCAGCACCAGCGTGAACACTTAAGAAGCAGTCATTCTTGTCAACCTCATCACTTAAAAGATTGAGGATTGATTCATGATCATACTTTTTCTGAGCTTCTTTCAGCTGTTCCCTAAGTTCACTTTCCACGCTCTGATCATTTTCTTCCATTCCCAGTTCGTAAAGGGTTTCCAGATCATCAGCAGTCT
>JAEEGF012098071.1_pt1 | contig 60031 bp, 57 predicted proteins | sample 9134171 | NCBI WGS metagenome assembly JAEEGF01 (sample SAMN16246542, study PRJNA631951) | gut metagenome | biome: gut microbiome; feature: rumen; material: AP-attached | host: Bos | place: Iran: Karaj | collected 2018-10 | reverse complement strand
TTATTCTATGCTAACACTACAGTAGATACAGTTACTAAAGGAGACTTTGCTAGTTTATTAACTAGACAAAACATTGTTGCAATCGTTGTATTCTCTATTTTAGTAGGTGTTGCTATCAGCCGTGCTGGTACTGGAGCTGAAGCTTTCTTAAATGTTTTAGAATCTGCTAATACAGTAATTCTAAAATTCATAGATATTATATTTATCTATGCACCTATTGGATTAGGATGCTACTTTGCAGCATTAGTTGGAACATTTGGTAAAGAAATAGCTATTGGATTTGGTAAAACATTTATCATTTACACAGTTGTAGCTTTATTATTCTACTTTATTGTTTATTCACTATATGCATTAATTGCTGGTGGTGCAAAAGGATTAAAAGCTTTCTGGGCTAACATCTTACCTGCAACAGTTACATCAGTATCTACATGTTCATCTGCAGCATCTATTCCAGTTAATATGGATTGTGCTAAAAAGATGGGTGTATCTAATGATATAGCTGAAACAATGATCCCACTTGGAACTAGCTTCCATAAAGATGGATCTGTTATTGGTAGTGTATTTAAAATTATGTTCTTAGTTTACTTATTTGGTACTTCACCAAGCGTATGGACAGTTGTATTAGTTGCATTACTTGCTACATTATTAGTAACTGCTGTACCAGTTGGTGGCGGAACTATTAGTGAAACATTAATTTTAACAATGATGGGATTCCCATTAACTGCTTTACCTATCCTAACAATAATTGCTACAATTATCGATCCTCCAGCTACATTATTAAATGTTGTTGGTGATACATCATCATCTATGTTAGTATCAAGAGTTGTTGATGGACCAAATTGGATGGATAAAGTTCAAGAAGCAGAATATAAAGAAACAAAAAAATCTAAAAAGAAATAATAAAAAAAAGACCTTAAAGGTCTTTTTATTTTGGATTTATTTCATAATTAACTAATAAATACTTATCATTTACTTTTTTAAATGTATACTCATAAATATATAAATCATCAAACGCTTCCATTTCTTTTAAAATATCTTTATTATAACTACCATTGTAAGTTGCATCAAATAACTTATTTTCTTTACTAGAAGCTTCATTATAACTACGATAGAATGATTCATTATAACTTCTATTTTCGTTTAATATAGAAGAAAAAACTTTATTGACTCTAACAATGTATTTATCCCCTTCTACTTTACCACTTACATACTTATTAAATACATCACTACCAAAACCATTTTTAGGATGATAATTATGATTTTCATTTAAACTATATGTATCATCATAGATACTATATAAATACAAATAATCACTACCTCCTAAGATATTAAAATGGGTATTACAAAGAATGTTTTCAGGTTCCAAAGGAAAATCCAAGTAATTACCTAAATATTCCTCTAAAGAGCTAAAATTGATGTCATTTGCCACATTATCTTTATATAAATAAAAGATAAACTGTAATACCTCCTGATTAGTTAATTCATTTACTTTAAAACTCTTAGCATAATAATCTAAATATTCCAAATCATCTATCTCTTTCATTAGAATATTCTTTTCATCTTCATTAATATCTCTTATTTCAATATTTCTCTCTGGTTCCTTAACATTTTCATTAACTCTTTTACCACAACCACACAAACATAGTATTAACATTAATCCAATAATTATCTTTTTCATACCATCAAAGTCCTATCTATTCTTTTTCTAACAAATTCATTATTTAATAAAATATACCCAACAACAAAACCTAACATATTTAAAATATAATCATCTATATCAAAAGAACCACTATTAGTTACTAATTGCATAGCTTCAACGAAAAAGATACATAAAGTTACAAAGATAAAATACGTATACCATTTTTCTCCCTTAAAAATTCTTGGTAAAAAGAAAGCAAATGGAACAAATGCAGCTATATTACCAGCAATATTATAAGAAACATTTCTAAAAGAAATATTATTGTTTCTAAACGCTAAAAAATAATTATTAACAGTCTTAAAAGGAATCATATTAAACTTTAAAGTAAAATAAGATTTAATACTAGCAGGATCATAAGCAAATACTAATCCCCCACTACGACCAAAATAAGAATCAAACAAAGTTAAGTTTAATAACATAACTAAATATAAAATAAACCAAACATATAAATTAACTCTATTTAAACGTTTAAACATATTTCCGCATTTTCTTAAATATAAACTTCCCAAATATGTTAAACCAACAATTATAAATAAAACAAACAATCTTTTAAGTGGTGAACATTCTTCATACATTGAAAACTCTATTATCAAATAATAAAAAATTACAGCAAAAGAAATGATATAAGAAACCATACCAATAATTAAATTATTTCGATTATCTTTTTTCATACTTTCACCACCTTATTGTAAATAAAGTATACCATAATTTAAGGCACAAAAAAAGCATAACGGCTGTCACAGTTATACTTTCTTTTAATACGGATTATATCATACTAATCTGACAGGATCGTATAATACTCATTGAATATTTCAAATCCGCATGTACGTACGCCTCAATAGTCCAATGAGAGGTAGCACATTACAATGTAGATAAAGGTAAAATACTAAACAAATAAATGAATAGCAAATAACAATATCTAACAAAGCAATAATTACATTTCTTCCCAAGAAACATAATTATAAGTTAAGATCACTATCCCAGCAATTAAATGTAATTAAAATCCGAAGATAGTAATTAAAATAATTACTGCTACATAGTATATCTAGGCCAAAGCTATATCAACAATTATCATCCAAAATATAATATCCGTTATAGCTAACGCTATACAACCTAAGGATAAAATATAAAGTAATGTAAGAATTAAATATAACTCCTCCTACAACCTTAAACTTTCTATTACTTTCTGCCAATGATTATTCATCACAAGCATTCGGTAACCTATAAGATAGGAAAAAGGAACAAATAATAAAAACGTAACTAGAAATAAATATTACCGAGATAATAAATAATTTCTAAAGAACTATATCGTTCTCTGATTAAAAAGGTATCTTTCAACCATAGTTTAATCAATAAATTGGAAATCATAGAAATCCAAGATACGAAATTAAAACTAATTCCAAGAACCTACCTTGAAACATGAAATGTTTCAGGTTGCTGTCAGGGTATTTAGTACCCTCACAGCAACCTACAGGGTAAGAAATATAAATCTCATGCTGCCTTACTATTAAGTAATTATATTATAATATGTATTTTAAATAGTGTCAACACTTTTTACAAAACTTTATAAACTTTGCAGTTCTTCTTCCCTAATTTCCTTTAATTTAGCCTTTACAAGTAAAATTAATTCCATACTTGCATTTACACGTGGTAAGACAATTAAGGCATCCTGAAGCTTTGTTTTAAGGGATAATTCCTTCTCTACCTTCTCTGCTTCAGCACGATAATCAAATCCCTTTACATAGTTCTCCTTTACATAATTGTGTATATACTCTTCAATATCTTTTAAAACATACTCTTTTAGATCATAATTATCCATTTCTCTTATTCCATAATAAGCACCAACAATATATCTAAAAGTATCTATCGATTCCATATAATCACCTCTACAAGAAAAGAACCTTTTAAGGTTCTATCTACTTTGATAATCTTTTTTATCTTTTTCCCAAAGATTTGGTTCATAAACAGTTCCCATAAACCATACATCTTTTGTTTTCTTATCTCTAATAACATACATAAATGGTCTATCAAAAGTTATATTAATAGTTTTCTTTTGTGGTTCAATAGCTGATTTCTCATACATTATTAATACTGTAACAGCAGCTGCTTTTACACCCTTTTCACCAAATTCAATCTTAGCTTGATGAATACCATCAGAAACATATAATTCTTTAGTTGCCATCTTATTAAAGTTTGCTTTCTTTTCATCAAACATTTCTTTAAGTCCAAGCTCAATTAAATTATCTTTAAACTTATCCATTGTAAAATTATATTCATATTTAGGAATAGCTAAGTTAACTTCTGATTTACTATCAACAGTTCCTAATTTATCAAATAACTCATTTAAATCATTATCTTTTAAATCGTTAATATAATCAGACAAATCTTTTTCTGGAAGAATTGCAATATATTCAAATTGTCTTCCATCGTATTCTTTTAAATCTTTACTTATTACAGATACATCATCATCTTTATAATATTTGAAATCATCATAACCACTATCTAATTTAGAATGCATCATAGTAACTTCTACTTTACTACCATCTGCTTTAGTAAATTCTTGTCCAGATGTTCTTACCTCATCGAAAGAATACTTCCATTCCATATCAATTGCTAAAGCATTAACAAGTGCCATTCTAAAATCTGGATTCTGAACAGTTTTATCAGGAACAACATCTTTAAGCATATTAAATGTTTTATCTTCAATCCATTTATTAATATTTTTAGCATCTACAAAATCATCATATAAAACTTCTGAATTTAAATTATTTCTTACATCATTTAAATAACTATCTAAAACAAAGTCTTTAAAATCAGTTTTAATAAATACTGCATTTGCTAAACTTAAATGGTCTTTAATATTTTCATATTTACCTATTTGACCTTCTCCTAGTACTTTATCAAATTCAGCTTTAGTATCACCATCAGCCCCATATCTAGCAATATTTAAAGCATATTTAATAGATAATGGACTATATACCATATTTTGTTTTTTGTTCTCCAATTTAAACATCATAACATCAAAATTACTATTGTTTTTAATATCAGGAGTTACTACTTCTTGATTAGAACCAGGATCTTTCTTATCATCATCCTTATTATATTTTTTCATAAAATTAAGTCCTAATAATACTCCTACTACAAATAGTAATAAAAACATTATTATAAGTATTTTATTTCCCTTTCTCATTCTATCACCTTCTTAAAAAATTATATCATAATAAAATGCAAATAAAAAGGATTACAATTAATTGTAATCCTTACTTGTCTAATAAAGTTGATATAAACTTTTTACCTGATTCAGGTATATATTCATCAATATATAAAGCACAAACATCTACTTGTGGTAAATTACCATTAAAAGATAAAACTTCAAAATTATCTTTATCATTTTGAATATCAATAACGTTCTTTAAAAAGTATCCAATTCCTACTCCTCTTTTTACCATTTCCAATGTCATTTCTGTCGTCCAAGATTCTAAAACTGGATTTAATGAAATGTTTTTATCACTCATAAACTCATCTAGTTTTTGACGACTTATTAAAGTATCACAAGGTAATACTAAAGGATAATTAGCTAAATCTTTTAAATCTTTTATTTCTATATCAGGAAATGAATCCTTATTATAAGCAAAACAGTTTTGTAATTTTTCTAAAGGTATTTTCTTAATTGGTGATTTAGAATTAATAACCGGTGGTACATCTACTATAAAATCTATTTTTCTAGTTTCTAACATTGTTAACATACTAGAAATAGATTTACTAATAATCACAAAATTAATACCAGGATATTTTTTCTTAAAATCAGAAATATATTTAGATAAATAGAAAACTCCAATATGAGACGGTGTCCCTATTCTAATTGTACCTGTACTTAAACTACTAAGATTTTTAAGATGTTCTTCGCCATCTTTCATAATACTAAAAGCTGTTGAAATATAAGAATATAATTCATTAGCTTCCATTGTTGGTTCAATACCTTTTGAATTTCTATAAAACAAAGTATAGCCTAATTGATTTTCCAATTCTTTCAAATTATAGCTAACTGCAGGTTGCGAAACATATAGTAAACTAGCCGTTTTTGAAATACTCTTTTGTTCATATAAAGTTAGAAATATTTTATATAAATTATAATCCGTATTCATGTTTGTCCCCCTATTGCCATGTATTATATGGATGATTTATATCTTTGTCAATATCCATAAATCATTTTTATAATAAAAAAAGATAATAAATTAATATTATCTTATATCTTTTATCATTACATGCATTCTATTATGATAATTTTTCTTCGAATAAAACTTAATTGCATTATCATTATAAGCAAAGACATCAACTAAAACATATTCACATTCTTGCTCCTTAAAATACTCTTCCATTTTATCCATTAATAATTGTCCTATACCAGAACTTCTAACTTTAGAAGATACTATTAATTCTGTAATTACTCCTCTTCTAGGACATTTATAATCTAAATAATCATATTCATCATAAGGAGGAATACTTCCCATAATTAGACCAAGAGCTTTATCATTTTCAACTGCTAAATAACATTTTCCATTATTATCTTTAACATCCTTTAAATCACATAAAGCCATCTTCTCACGATAGTCAGGATGTAATTGATCTAACTCATCTTTATCTATTGTTAAAATATACTCTTCTAATTCAACAAGTAAATCTCTAACATCTTCTAAATATTTTTCTTCGTATTCTCTGATTTCCATACTTTTTGTAATCTAACTTTCTCTAATATTTTTGCATCAAATTCACTTTCATTTCTAAGTGGCAAACCATATGTTGCTCTTGTTTCAAAAGAGTATTTCTTTTCTTCTTCTACTCTTCTTTTAAATAGATAGTATTGATGATACATACCCATTTTTAACAAGTATTGATATGTTGGTGCATCAACATAAAAACCATTATCGTTATATCCTCTTACATATGAATAATAAAGATTACTTCTTGCTGATAACAAATCAGGAGTTCTTCTTTGATTTTTTAAAAGATTAACTAAATATTTCCAAGATCTTATATCTACTAATCTTTCTTCTGGATCAAGATTTCGATATTCTAACTTTCTTCCACCATAAGTAAGTGAGAAAAAATCTACTTTGTCAAAAGGATCCCATCTATCAAGACCATGCTCTAAAGCATATGATCTTAAAGAATATCTTATAACTGTTGATTCAATATCATCACGACATTCATGTAATCTTTGAATATTTCTTGCATGTTCCATCATTTTTCTAATAACTTGTAATGCTAATATTTTTTTATTTGGAACATAATCAGGACTTGTAGAAGCAATATTCTCTCTATTAATTTGAATTACTCTAGTATCTGTTGAATATGCTCCCAGTCTATAATCATTATCATTTACTACTTTAAAATCAGTAATAAATTCGTCTAATGATTCTTCATTTTCCATCATTAATTCATATGCCGCATTAACAAAATTATCATCAAGTTCCTTACCTTGATAACTCATTAACAAACTATATAATGTCATATAATTCACCTACTTATATTTAGTTAACAAATAACCATATTCTTTCATAAAAGTTTTTACAACTTCTTTGACAAAACTATCTAATTTATTTTCTTCAAAAATAAATAGTTCTTCCTCTTTCATTCTATCATATACTTTATCAATTCTATCAAAAACATCATATATTTTATTTAAATTAACTTCTTCAACATAACAATTGAATCCTTTTTTAGCAATATATTCACGATAATAATCCGTGTCTAAATCTAAATCAAACTTCTTAATCAAATAGCTATTACTTCTAGCATACTCTTTATATAAGCTCTTCTTACTCAATTTACTAAAAAACGCTTTAGCTTTTACTACTTGATCATTCTTATTAATTTTAACAAAATAAAACCCATTTCTGACATCTGTTGGTACGCAATCATAATCTAAGAAAGTAATAACAGATGGTAAATAGAATTTAAAATAATAATAGTCGGTATATAAATGAAAAAAATATGCTAAAGTTTCTATATGTCTTTTAACTTCTTTTTCATACTTTTCTAAAAATAAACGGCAATGTGGATATTCCAAAATAAAATCTGTTTCTTTTCTAAAATGTGTTATTCTTTTTGACCTTTGAATATTCTTTTTATTAACAAACTCATCCAAAGTATAATCTATATCAACTTGTTTAATATCAGGAATTAAATTGCCTATCATAAACTTCGTTTTATTAACATCGCTTAGTTTTAATTTCTTTAATAACTCTTTTGCACAAACACTATGACCAATATAAGATGGCATTTTATCACTTCCTATACTCTTTATTAATCCAAGAAATAAGTAAGTAGACAATATAATTAACTTCGTTATCCGTTAATTCTCTTCCTTTAGGAATATTATGCCACTTTTCTAAGCACCCTCTACAACAACACCCACAAGCGTGCATAGCAATAAAAACCGGATGTCCCTTCATTGGTGTCTGCTTACCATCATTTAATGGATTTGCTGGTTTTAATTTATTATTAACAAAATCATAAGCGTGATTCTTTATTACTTCCATTCCTTTTTCATCAATATACTGAATCATATATTTACGAAGATGAAAAGAATTTCTAAACTTTGATTTTGACAAAGATAATAATTTATTATTTATAATATTTTCTTTACTCATAAATATCACTATTAAATTATAACATAAAAAAAGATAGTTTTACCTATCTCAAAGCACAAAAAAACTGGCAACTACCTATCTTCGCAAAACTATTTTCGGCGTTTAAGTGCTTAACTACTCTGTTCGGGATGGGAAGAGGTGTAACCACTTAGCTATCGTCACCAGTGAACTTATTATAACATAATAGCATTAAAATGCAACATCTATTTTTCTTGTAAAATAAATTTTGGTTTTGAATATATTAAATCAAAGAAATCTAATTTTAATAAATAAGTTTCTCCATCTGCCATTTTAATATTTACTTCTCTTTTACCTATTACCTCTATACTATAAGAAAAAACATGTTCTCCAGGTATTAAAGGAATAGTTAAAGTTTTACCAGGTAAAATATTATACTTAACTCCATCTATTTCAAAATTTAAATCTACAACAACTCCAAAAGCATTTCCTGTTCTACTAACTATTAGAGTTGCCATTTCTCTTTTTTCTTTACATTTAGGACAATAACCATCTTTTAATTCTTCTCCACATTTTATACAAAACATTTTAATCTCCCTTTCTCTTATCTACAGGATTAACATGTATAACTGTTAAATATACTTCTGGTACTTTTTTATCTATTTCTTTTTCTAATCTATTAGCTATATCATGACTATCAAAAGTACTTAAATTACCATCAACAAATATAGTAAAACTTATATGATATCTATAACCTACAGGTGTTGAATTAAAATGATTTACTTTATATATTTCTTCATGACTATTAATTATTTCCATAATTTTATCTTTTAACTCTTGTGGCATTGTTTTATCCATTAATACATCATAACTTTCTATAAATATTAATACACCATTATAAACAATCCATAAAGAAATAATCATACCAACAATACTATCTATATAATTAATATTATAATAACTAAGTATTACTGATAATAAAGTTAAAGATGTAAGTAAAACATCATTACGATGATCTTTACTACTTGCTTCAACTAATAAATTATGATGTTTTTTACCTATACTACTTGTATAAATAAATAAACCTATTTTAACTATAATAGTTATTGCACAAACAACTAATAACCATTTACTAAATACATAATAATCTTTCTCATATAAACTAAAAAAAGAATCCTTAAAAATAGTAAGACCTAATAAAATCATTGTAATACTTATTAACATTGAATAAATATATTCTGCTTTACCATGTCCCAAGTTATGATCTTCATCTGCTTCTTTAGAAGAAATCTTACTACCAACATAACTAATAACAGAATTAAATATATCAGAAGCGCTATTAAAAGCATCTGCTATCATTGCTTGACTATGAGATACAAAACCTACTACTACTTTTATAATAAATAAAAATACATTACCAATAATACCTACTACACTAGCTTTTTTAGCTAACAAGTATCTTTCCATATTATCTCTCCTAAACTAGAAAAAGTACCTAAGTACTTATATTTCTATGATATTATTATTTTCATCAAAATGAACATCTATAACTTTTCTACTTCCTAAATAATCACACATATGAACAAATTTCTGTTCTGGTGTTTTCGGAATAGGTAGAATAACATCACTATATTCACTAGTATTAAATCTTCCCATATGACTTGAAATACATTCATATACAAAATCAATATCTTCATCAGTAAGACTTAATTTATCCTTATTCTTCTTAACGCTTTCAGCTGCTAAGATAGGATGATCAAATCTTGTATATTTTTCTTCAACTTCACCTTTTTTCAAAGTGTCATGTAATAAACAAGCCATAATTATTAAATCCTTAGTTCTTTGTGGAAATTTATATATTCCAAATAATTCATGAGCCATTCTTACAACTACTTTGGTATGTCTTAATAATCCACCATCACCAGTAGCATACGTAGGATGATACTTACCTGTTGAACTAGCAGGAATATGAAAAAAATAATCAGGAATCATATCTATCATTATTGCTAATGAATCTTTAATATCCTTATTAAAAATAAAACTTAATTCGTCTTTAAATATTTCTTGCTTATTCATAAATATCACCATAAACATTATAACATAAAAAAAGCAGTTTTAAATATTCTCTGCTTTTTCTTGTACTGCCACCAAACTTTTTTGAACATCTGCTAAATTTTCATGAGCTTTAGCTGCTTTTTGTGTTATCTCTTCTGCATACTCTTTAGCTTTATCAGCAGTATGACCTTTAAAAGTTCCTGGATTAGTAATAAGTTTAGTTATAGCACTTATATCTTGAACACAATCATCATTAATCTGTCCTAATAACGTTCTCCACGTCTCTACAGACACCAAATCAACTCTTACATCATTTGCCATAAATACACTCCTAACTAAATTTTGTTTCGTTATCAGTGAAATTATTTACTTTAGATTTCAAAAATGCACCGTAACTTCTCAAACTTATACTAATAGATTTATATATTTCTATATAAGAATTCAAATAACTAATAAAACTAGGTTTAACAGTTTCATCTATCCAATCAGTAGAAGCTTCTATTTGTTTAGATAATGAAACTAATTCACTAATATGTGAATCATAAGTAGACAACTTATTATCCAAATTTCTAACAAGTGTTAATAATTCTTCAGGATTAACTTCTAACATATTATCCCTCCCTATTGCAATCTTGCTATAACAGTATAATCATTTTCTCTAGCGAATTCTAAGAAACTAATAATTAAACCTAAGGCATCATCAGTTTCATCAAAAGAAAAATCTGGAGAAAAAACATATTGTTTTAAATCTTCTAAATATTCATTAGCATCTATAATATCAAATGAATTACTTTTATAAGGACCAATCTTTTGTGCCCAATCTCTTGATAAACCAATAGTTATATCAGTGTTTTCTGCTTTATGATTCATAATATCATTAATATATCTTGACCAAATAGTAATAGCATAACCTGGATTTTCTTTAATCATAAATGTACATTCATATTCCCATTTATTACTAAATTCATAATTATTTATAAACTTTTCATTTTCCATAATTACACCTACTTCTTAACCGTATAAGAATCTTGAGTTAAATTCATTTGAATACCAACCCATTTAGAACCATAATCACCTAAACTACGTAAATTATTATTCTTTAATTCTACACGATATTTAAAATTACCACCATTAGTGAATCTATGACCAGCATCATATAAAACTACAGCTACTGTTTCACCTGCTGCGTTCTTTTCTACTTCACCAACACAGCATACATGATACCAACCATATTCTTTTAAATTACCAGCATTTTCTACTGTTGCAGCACTTGCTGGAACATTATTTCTATAACATTCGATTAAATCTCCAACTTTTAATTCACTTGCATTAGTAGTAACTCCACCGCCACGTTTTTTAGCATATTTAGCTAAAGAACCAACAGCACATGAACTACTAGGTGCTCCATCTACTCCTAAAATACCTGCTTTATGATATAAATAATCCATACCATAATTACAGTTAGTAGTCATATTTATACCATCTTCTTGAGTACCAGCACATATCTTATCAATATTCTTCGTATCAGTATTATTGTTTTTACCTGCTGAATTATAAACTCCTTTAGGATAGAAAGCATTAGTTGCTACATCAGCATTATTGGCTCCAAATTTACCATAATGATCAGGATCTCCATTACAATAATCGAATCCATACATTACCATTAAACCAAATACATATTCAGATATTTCTTGGAACTCTGATGCTGTCTTACCTTTACCTTTTTTCTTCTTGCCAGTCCATTTAGCAAAAACGCCACCTAGGACTTCTTTACAATATTTTTCAAAGTCCTCATCATTCTTTATATATTGTCTAAAGTTACTATAATTGAAATCATTAGCATGTTTAGAAACAATTTCTTGAGTTTCTTTAGAAAATTTACTCTTAATATCTTTTCTTGAACTCTTAACATTTAAACTCATATTAGCTGCACAAATTGTTTCAGTTGGTGCCGGAGGCACATTACTCATATCAATCTTATCAACAACATAATTGTTTGGATCAGGTGATTCTATAGAAGGAACTGTAGGATATGAGTCAACATATCTTGGACCACTACTATATGTAGGACCACTATATGTATTATTGTTTGTATTATTACTAGTATTAGTACTATCATTAATAGTTAAATTAGGACTTTCTTTTGTTGGATCAGTAGTTGTTGAAGTATCATTTGATGCAACCAACAACTTCTCTGGTAATAAACTAATAGTAGTATCTACTGCTTTTGTTACAGCAATACTTTTTAAAGTCGTTTTATATCCACTATTAATACTACTTAATGCTGTATCAGCACGTGATTTAGCATCATCCATAGCTTTTTTATAACTATCTCTTGAACTTGAATAAGAAGATAATAAACTAGCATAATCAGTTGCTTGACTATCTAAATTTCCAATTAAAGCACAATACTTATCATATTCTGATTTATTAGTATCATAATCATCAATAGCTGTTAAAGCATCTATCAATGTTTTAACCATTCCTGTTTGGGAATCTAGAGTTGATTTTAAATTATTAACATTAGCAACTTGTTTAGTTTTAGCAGTACCTTCCCAAGTATCAAATTTAGGATCTAAATTAACAGCTGAAATAGAAGATAAGCTAGAATTAAGTTTTTGTATTTCTCCACTATATGACATATCTATACCTCCTATTTAGGATCCCATTGGTTTAAACCATATTTTTCTATAATATTTATAAGACTATTAGAATAATTTAAACTAGTAGCATAACCACATTCTCTAACCTTTATACAAGCATCCCTATAATTAGTAGCTGCTAATACTGGTTTATATCTATCATTAGTTAATAACTTACCATGATCATCTATAGAATCAGCTACAGAATCATAAGCTCTAAAGTCAGAATATATTTGAACATAAGAGCCGTCAGAATTTTGTTCACTAGTTTTTAAATTTGCTCTTTTACCAGTCCAACTAGAACCAGCTTTAATACCAAATAAATTATTATAATTAGCACTTAGTCCACTTTCACCCCAACCACTCTCTAAAATAGCTTGAGCTAAAGTCAATGAAGGCAATACTCCATATTTTTTATATGTAGCTATTGCTCCAGGCGCAACAGATTCTATAAAAGCCAGATGTCCTCCAGAAAGACCAGCTGGATTCTTATATTTCTCATTATAATTAATATTATCAAAATTAACATTTGTCATAGCAGATGTTTTAATAGCAGTTTCCGAAATAGTAATAATTTCTTCCATTGGATCTTTCTCATCAATATCTACAACTGAACTAACATAATTTTTTAAATTTCCTACTTCAATACCATAATCACTTTTTAAAGCTGAAAAAGAACCAGCTAAAGCTCCCGCTTTGCTAGCAACATTAAATCCCTCATGATTAGGAATACTATTTAAAGTATTTTTTAATGATTCTAATTCTTGACTTAAAGTATTTACGCTAGTTTCAAAAGTAGAAACGCTAGAAGATAATCCACTTTTATTAACTACAATCTTAGCCATCATCATCATCTACTTTCCTATACTACATTTTATTATAACATAATAAAAACCAAAACAAAAGACTACCTTTCGGTAATCTATTTATCTGCTTTTAAAACTGACAAGAAAGCTTCTTGTGGTACTTCTACACGACCAATTTGTTTCATTCTCTTCTTACCTGCTTTTTGAGCTTCTAGAAGTTTTTTCTTACGAGAAATATCTCCACCATAACACTTAGCTAATACATTTTTCTTCATAGCGGCTATATTTTCACGAGCAATTATTTTACTTCCTATACTAGCTTGTAAAGGTACTTGGAATAATTGTCTAGGAATAATTCCCCTTAAGTTTTCAACTATTTTCTTACCTCTGTTATAAGCAGCATCCTTATGAACAATTACACTTAAAGCATCTACTATTTCTCCATTAATTAAAATATCCATTTTAACCAAGTCAGATTCTTTATAACCTATTATTTCATAATCAAATGATGCATATCCTTTTGTTAAACTTTTTAATTTATCAAAGAAATCATAAACTATTTCTGCTAGAGGTATTTCATAATGAATATTTACTCTTGTAGGATCAATATATTCCATTCCTACATAGTCTCCTCTTTTATCCTGACATAATTCCATTATTGGACCAATATATTCACTTGGAACAAATATATTAGTTCTAATATATGGTTCACTAATAGTTTTAATTCTTCCTCTTTCAGGCATTTTAGTTGGACTATCTATTTGAATCTTTTCCCCATTAGTTAATTCGATTTCATAGATAACAGATGGACTTGTTGCAATAACATCTAAATCAAATTCTCTTTCTAATCTAGTCATTATTATATCCATATGTAATAAGCCTAAGAAACCAGTTCTAAAACCAAAACCTAATGCTTCACTTGTTTCTGGTTCAAATATTAAAGAAGCATCATTTAATTGCAATTTTTCTAAAGCTTCACGTAATGCTGGAAACTTATTTGGTTCAACTGGGAATAAACCACTATAAACCATTGGTTTCATTGGTTGATAACCTGGTAATTGTTCTTTAGCTTCATTTCTTAGAACTGTAATAGTATCACCAACTCTTACACTTCTTATATCTTTAATAGAAGCACTAATCCATCCTACTTCTCCAGATACTAATTCGTTTTTTAGTTCCTCACTAGGATGATTAACTCCTAATTCTACTACACCATATTCATCTTTAGTAGCTAACATCTTTATTACATCTTTAGTTGTTATTGTTCCATCAAATACTCTAACTAAAGCTATTACACCTCTATAAGCATCAAAATGACTATCAAATATTAATGCTCTAGTTGGTGAATCATTATTAAATTTAGGAGCTGGTATTCGATCAATAACAGCTTTTATTAAATCTTCTACACCTTCACCAGTTTTACCACTACATAATAATACTTCATCTTCTTTAAAGCCTAAAACATCATGTAGTTCTCTTAAAACTTTAGGTATATCAGCATTTGGTAAATCTATTTTATTAATAACAGGAATAATAACTAAATCATTACTCATAGCTAAATATAAATTAGCTAAAGTTTGAGCTTCAATTCCTTGAGCTGCATCAACGACTAAAATAGCACCTTCACAAGCTGCTAAACTTCTTGATACCTCATAAGAAAAGTCAACGTGTCCAGGGGTATCTATTAAATGCAATGTATATTCTTCGTTATTATATTTATAACTAAGTTGAACAGCATTTAACTTAATTGTAATACCTCTTTCTCTTTCTAAGTCCATGCTATCAAGAATTTGATCTTTCATATCATGTGATGAAACACCACCTGTTATTTCCAAAATTCTATCAGCAAGTGTACTTTTTCCATGATCAATATGAGCTATAATTGAAAAATTTCTAATGTTTTCCTGTTTCATAGAAATCACCTACGAAAAATTATACCATAATAAATCCCAAATAAAAAGAATTACAGACATTCTGTAATTCTTATTTCTTCTCTTCGTGATATTCTTTTTCTACATTAACATTCCAAATATTACTCTTATCTTTAACACCATCAATAATATTATTAACAGCTTCCATTGAAGTAACCATTGAATGATCCATATTATTATATCTATGTTGACCATTTCTACCAACACAATATAGATTATCAAATTTATTTAAATATTTAATAACTTTATCAATTTCATAATATGTATCAAAATATGCTGGATACGCTTTTTTAACTTTTTCTCGATGATAATCAAGTACGTGTTTTGCGTCATCAATAAAACCAATTGATATCAATTCTTCAATGGCTAACTTTTTCATTTCCTTATCTGTTAAATTCCAGAAATCATCATTTTCATTACAAAAATATTCTAATCCTACCCAAATCATCTTATCTGGATTCTTTACCATATAAGGACTCCAGTTATTAAATACTTGAATTCTACCCAACTTAACTTGAGTATCTTGAACATATATCCAACAATCAGGAATGATATTATTTAAAGTTTTAATATCTGTATCATTCTTAATTTTTAATTTATCTAATAATAAACCAACAGTAACAAAATCACGATATGGTAATCCATTAGCAATGTTATTAATATTTCTAGGGACCTTACCATCAATGCTATTAATTAAATCTTTAATTGGCATTGATGAAATAAAAATATCTCCTTTAAATTCTTTTTCTTTACCATCAACAATACAACTAACACTTTTAATAATATTATTATCTACCTTAATTTTTGATACACCATGATTTAATAAAACCTTACCACCTTGTTCTTCAACAAGTGTTCCTACTCTCTCCCATAATTGACCAGGTCCATATTTGGGATACATATACTCTTCAATTAATGAAGTTTCTATTCTTTTACTCTTAATATGGAATACCTTTTGTAACATATCTTTTATAACACCTAAGATAGATAAACCTTTTACTCTTTGAGCTCCCCAAGAAGCATCTATTTCGCTAGGATGTCTACCCCATAGTTTCTCAGTATATCCTTCAAAAAACATACTATATAACTTTTTGCCGAATCTATTGATATAAAAGTTTTCTAAGTTGTCTTCTTTCTTCTTAATAAAAATACTTTTCAAATAACTGAATCCACTAGACATTGTTCTAACAAATCCCATGTTCTTAAATGTTTGCCATTTCATAGAAATTGGATAATCAAAGAACTTATGTAAATAATATATTCTCGAAATTCTATTTCTAACTAGCATTACATTACTTTCTTTTTCCGGATCAGGTCCACCTTTTGTTAAAGTTTTCTTTCTTTTTAACTTTTTATCATCATAAGAATTCTTACCTTGTAAAGGCATAACCTCTTTCCAAAAATCTACTACTCTATCATCCTTAGAAAAGAATCTATGCCCTCCAATATCCATTCTATTTCCTTTATAATTAACTGTTTTCGATATTCCTCCTAAAGAAGATGATTCTTCAAGAATAGTTACATCATAATTTTTTCCTTTTGAAAGTAGTTCATAAGCTGCTGTTAAACCAGCAGGACCGCCACCAATAATAATAACTTTCTTTTTCATATTATTCTCCCTTATAAACAAATAAACATTTATCTAACTTTGTCTTTTCCACATCTAAGTATTCTTTATATACTATCTCATAATTATCATCATTTATAAGATATTTATATAAATAACTTTTAACCGGAACAAATAAATGTGTAAAATGATACTTATTCAAAAAACCTTCAATATCATAATTACTATCATAATTTAAATAATAATACTCATCCAATATATCTTCTTTATGATTAAATTTTTTTAAGAACACTTCTGCTCTAGGATCAACATATACTTTTATTTCTTTATATTCAAAATAACCACCATCATCAAAAGTTGTATACATTCTTACATCTTCTAAATCATAGTTTTCTTCTATTACATCAAATACAGCTGGATAAGAAGTAAATGTTCCCCATTTATAATAACTATATTCTAAATAAACCGTATATATTGCTGATATAAAAACAAAGAAACTTAATGCATATACAATTGATTTCCATACTTTAATAAATTTCTTAAAGACTTTCTTTTCTAACCTATCAATATCAATTTTTCTAAAATGACTAGCTAGAACAACTCCTAAAGCCATTGCATAATATGGAAATCCTTTATTATGTAAAAATGCTAATAAAGTAAAGCCAACAAATATACAAATATGTCTTATATCTATTCTTTCCTTCTTCTTTAAATTAACTAAACCAAAATAAATTAATAAAGAAAGAATTAATGATTTACCATCAAACTTATCAATAGTTAAAGGTTGCATCTCTGTAACATGAGAATTAATATTACTACTACCATAAGAATTAAATATTATTAATAAACTCTTATGTCCATAAGGATTTATTAATCCTACCAAAATCATTAAAATACCCACAATTATTAACGGCATAATACGAACCTTATCGATAGTGATATTTTTTATCTTAATACCATTCAATATATAAGGTATTAAAACTAAAAATAAGAAACACCACATAGTTGAATGTAAGTTTATTTCTAATAAAGAAATAATAACTAATGGAATTAAATATTTCCAATTATCTTTTTTAATATACATTTCTAGAAAAATCATTTCTAATATTAAAGCAATATAAGTAAACATTTGTGGTCTAGAAACTATCTTCTTATAACATAAAACCATAATAATTGCTGTTATCAAAACAGATAACTTTTTATTATTAGATATAGTAAAACATAAACGATAATATAAATATATTAAAAGAATTGCTAACAACATAACCATTGTTAATATTCCTTTAGGTCCAAAAAAATCATACACTTTCCAAAAGATTGCCGATGTTAACCATTGCTGCATTATATAATCTAATCCTTCATGAATAGTAAAAGGATCAACTTTTGGTATACCATGTTGAAAAATATACCTACCATTATTTAATAAAAACCAAATATCATTATCAGGTCTTATATTAATAACACAAATAAAAAAAAGAGGTACTAAAAGAAATATATAAAAATAATTATTTCTTAAAAACTTCCTCATCTTTATCACTCCCAAAACTCCGTTAACCTTCTATAAGAATTATAACAAATTATTAAATAGTAGTAAATTAATTAACAAATAAATTGCTATAACCAAAACATTGTGTTAGTATATAGACCCGAGAGGAAAGATGATAATGACAAAACTAAATGATCTTGAAAAACAGGACATTATTCGATTTTCAAAACTATTAAAAAAAATATTAACAAATAAAGAATTATTAAATAGTTTTCTTAACTATTTGCAACCAATAAATAATGAAGGAAATACTCCACTAGTTATATCAAACAATATGGTAGCTTTTAAATATCCTAACGGAGATACTTATTCTCTACGTATCGATGGTTCGCAAATTGAAAGTTACTTTAGTCAAACAAGTATTGGTGCATTCCAAAAAATTACTATTTCATACTTAAGTAATATTACTTTAGTTAGTGTTGATGAAACAATAACAGAAATAGATGAATTAACAAGTTTACCAAGCTATATTCTTCGTCGTACTGATAAAAAAGTATATAGAGATAATGAATTAGTTTATCATAGAACATATAAAACTAGGGCCAATTCAAGTCTTAATTCATACACTTGTGAAACATCTTCACAAGAAACATATATTAGTGATGATAGAATTGCTTATATAAGAAATATAATAATAAGTAATGATGAACATAATATTCCTAATATTACTTATAGTAAAAGTGTTGCATTTAATCCAGCACCTTTCAATAATTTAGTAAATACTGAAGAAAGATCTGAACCTTTCGTTTATCCAAGTAATGAAAATGAATTTATTACTTCAACTAGAAAGATAACCAATCCAGAAACACTACAAAAAAAATAAAACTGATACAATGTATCAGTTTTTTTATTTAAATCTATATACTTTACCGTAACCTAATTCTTCACCAGCAAATGATTTAGCAATAGCATCTACTTTAGATTCATCTTGAGCATAAACAAGTGTTGTATTTGGATATGATGTAAGTATTCCACGTCCATCATTAAATTTTAATTGAACTTGTTCACCATCAGCATAGTCCATCCATGTACTTATATCAAATACTTGACTATTTTGACCATTATTATAAATTGCATAATTGAATCTCCATTTAGTATCAAATAATCTAAAGTTCCATCCACCTGCTGTAGGAGTACCAAATGTTGAAGTTAAATTAGATACTACTCCATCTTTACCTCTAAATAACTCTGCATAATCTTCAATATTACTTGTTTTAAATAAAATAGTATCATAAGCAGAAGTTAATACTACAGTACCATCTGGTAATTCTAATTGTAATTGTTCACAGTTTGGTGAAGCATCTTCTTCAGTAACTACTTTATGACGAGTACCGTCTGGATTAGTTGAAATATGTTCACTCTTATAACCATTACTATTATAGTAATCTTTCCATCCTTTTAATGGTAAAATTGTTACATTTCCATTTTCTATATGAAGAGCATAATTAAAACCATACTCAAAATCTAATAATTGTTTATTAAAACCAGTAGCAGTAAGTGGATCATCTACTTTAGTAATAGATTTCTCACCATAATCACCTGCTAAAGTATTACCATTTATTGTTTCAGTTCCTCCATTTAACATATCTAAGAAAATAGATGATGTTAACATAGTATCTCCATTTGGTAATACAACTTGTAATTGTTCTCCTTCATAGTCACACCATTTTCTCATAGAAATTGAAGAAGCACTATTATCATTAGAAATGATACCATTATTAAATCCATATTGAAAATCAACAATTGTTCTATTAAAGAATCCTTCTTTGCTTGGTAAACCAGCACTATAATCAATTACACGATCTGATATCTTACTAGCAATATCATAAGCTTTTGTAGGACTCTTAGTATCATTTATTAAAATACTATCATATGCTGCCGTAACCATTGTTGGTCCACCTATTACTTTTACTTGTAATTGTTCACCTTCATAATCACACCATTCACTTATTGGTAGAATTATAGCTGTCTTATCTTTAAAAGTTATTATTTTATTAAAGTTATAATTTAAATCTATAAAATCGTAATTAATAAAGCTATCAGAATCTTTTCCTTCACCTAATGTAGAAACTTGACCATCAGATCCAACATACATTTTTGCAAAATCTTCAGCTTTAGTAGAACTTTGTTTATCATAGAATAATTTACTATTGTAACTAGATAATAATACAACCATATTATCATCAGTAACTAATTGTAATTGTTCTCCTTCATAATCACGCCATTTAGCAATGTTAAAGATTAAAGCTTTATTACCATTAAATGTAACAGCTTTGTTATAACGCCATTGAGTATCTAATAAATCATAGTTAAAAATAGAATTATTTGATTCATTAGCTAAATCATATACTTCTCCTGATTCAGATACAGCTTGATTAGCGAAATTAGATGCAGAATATGTATCACTATGACCATAGAACAAATCCGTATCAAAAGATGCTGTTAACATTATTAAACCATCTTTAGTATTTAATTGGTATTGTTCTCCTTCATAGTCACGCCATTGTTTAACATCCATAGTAATAGCTGTATCATCACCTACTATTAAAGCAGTATCTAAACCATATTTAGTATCGATAATACTACGATTACATCCAGCTAAAGTAGCACATGTAGCAACAACTAAAGCACCAGTTGCTAATCTTTTTAATAAAGAATTATTTTTCTTTGATTTCATTTGAAATTTTCCCCCACTTACGATAGAACATTCTACCAATTTATAGGGATTTAGTCAATTTTTGGTACAAAAAAAGAAGAAGATTACTCTTCTTCATATTCACATGAACTACAATGAATCTTGTTATTTTTTTCTAATAACATTTCTCCACATTCAGGACATTTTCTATCAACAGGCTTATCCCAATAAGCTGTCTTACATTTTGGATAATTATTACATCCATAGAATATTTTACCTTTTCTACTTCTCTTTTCCACAATACGACCTGAACAATTAGGACATCCACAGATATCTTTTTCTTCTACTTCTTCTTTTTGAATATACTTACATTCTGGATAATTAGAACATGCTACAAATTCCCCAAATCTACCATTTCTTATTACTAATGGACTTCCACAATTTGGACACATTTCACCAGTTTGCTCTGCTTCTTTCTTTTCCATATGTTTAAATGCATCTTCAACAAGAGGTTCAAATTTATTATAAAATTCTTTTAATAACTTAACATTATCAATCTTTTCATCAGCTATTTCATCTAATTCTGTTTCCATATTAGCTGTATATTCTACGTTAATAATATCTGAGAATGATTCTTGTAACTTATCACTTGTTTCAATACCAACTTTTGTTGGAACAAACTTCTTATCTTCAACTTTAACATAATCTCGAGCTTTAATTGTTTCCATGATAGTTGCATAAGTTGAAGGACGACCAATTCCTAAACTCTCTAATTCTTTAATTAAAGTACTTTCTGAATATCTTGGTAATGGTTTAGTGAAATGTTGTTCTTTAACAACATCTTCTGCTTTTAATTTAGCATCTTTTACTAAATCAGGAAGAATAACATCTTCACTTGTTTCATAAGCGCCATATACCTTTAAATAACCATCAAATATTAAAATACTTCCATTAGCTTTAAATTCATAGTCATTATTCATTAATGTTACTGAAGTTGCTTTAACTTTAGCATCACTCATTAAACAAGCTAAACTACGAGCATATATTAAACTATATAACTTAAATTCATCAGGAGTTAAATACTTCTTTAATGATTCTGGCGTACGATAAGCACTTGTTACACGAATACCTTCATGAGCATCTTGCATATTATCATTTTTCTTTTGTGTCTTAACATATCCAACATATTTATCTCCATATGTTTCTTTAATAAATTTAAATGCTTCTTCAGCAAAAACTGGACTTACTCTTTCACTATCTGTACGCATATAAGTAATTAAACCTACTGTTTCACTACCAATATCAATACCTTCATATAGTTTTTGCGCAATACGCATTGTTTTACTACTTGGGAAATTAAGCTTATTAACTGCTACTTGTTGTAAAGTACTAGTTTTAAATGGCATTACACCTTTTTTAGCTTTTTCCTTAGCTTCAATATTAGTTATTAAGAAATACTCATCTAAAGAGTCTAAAACATGTTGTGCTTCTTCTTCAGTATGTAATTCTAACTTTTCATTTTTATATTTTTGAGCATCAGCTTTAAAATCAATAAAATCAGCTGTTATTGTCCAATATTCTTCTGGTATAAAAGCTTCTATTTCTCTTTCACGATCAACAATTAATTTTAAGGCTACACTTTGTACTCTACCAGCACTTTTACCACCAGTTTTAGATTGCATTAATTTAGATAATCTAAAACCAATAATTCTATCTAATATTCTTCTAGTTTCTTGTGACTTAACAAGATTAATATCTATATCTCTAGGATTATTAAAAGAATCAACAATAACGTTTTTAGTTATTTCATTAAATGTTACTCTTTCATAATCTTTCTTTAATCCTAAAGCTTCTTTTAAATGCCAACTTATAGCTTCTCCTTCACGGTCTGGGTCAGTTGCTAGAATTACTTTATCAGCATTCTTACATTCCTTTTTTAATCCAGATATAACTTTTTGTTTACCTTTCATAGGAATATAAGAAGGTGTAAAGTCACCCTCGACATCTACACCTAATCCAAACTTACCTGTTGTTGCTAAGTCTCTAATATGTCCCATACTAGCAACTACTTTATATTCACTACCTAAATATTTTTCAATAGTTTTACTTTTACTTGGAGATTCCACTATAACTAATTTCTTCATTTTATTTCCTCCCACATATTCTTGATGCTATTAGCTGTTAGTATCTTCTTCAATAATCTCTTCCTGATTTTCTTCAGTAGCTGATTCTACCTCTTTAACATCATTTGCATGTAATTCATCAAATTTACCATATAAATACTTAAAGTAATTTGTTCTAATAGCTAAATTAGACATAGTTATCCTATTCTTAACACTGTTGTTAATTTCAGCTAACTCTTCATTTGTATACTTATTATTGTTATCAGTATATGATATTCTTCCATTTGTAGCCTCATAGAATGCTTTATCATCCTTCCATGAGCCGTCAGCAAATATTACTCTATTTTCATACTCTGTGTCAAATATATCATGACCAGCATATATTCTTGGATCATATTTTAAGTCAAATAGATTTGCTACCGTAGGAGTAATATTCATAAATGAAGTATATGTATCAAATCTACGAGCTTGAATACCAGGACTATAAATAATGAATGGAGTTTTATCTATTTCATTATTTACTGTTAATTTGGTATTAAAGTATCCTTCTAATGTAGCATTATTTAAACCATAAGGATAATGATCTGCATATAAAAGTATAACAGTATTATCAAGTTTTCCTTGTGCCTCTAAGCCATCTAAAAGAGCTCCAATAGCAAGATCGAATTCTTTTAACTTAGACATGTATCTCTTTAATGAAACATTATAATTTGTATCTTTAAATAAATCTAAATGCTTTCTACCTAAAGTACTATCTTGAGTATATGGTTGATGAGCAGAAACAGATGTTAACCATAACATGTATTTATCTTGACTTTCTGTAATCTCCAATACTTTATTAACTAATTCAACATCACTTGGCCATTCTTGATATACATTTTGATATGGTATACCTAAAGCTTGAACACCATAGTATTTTCCACTACCCATATTAGGATGAATAGTTGTACGGAAATAATATTGATCAGTATAGTTATGATAACTACTTGTTTGATATCCTGCTCTATTAAATAAATTAAAGATAGATTCAGGATATACATTATTCTTATAATTGTTTGCTGTACAAGAATTATTAATTGTAAATAGTGAAATCATTCCACTCATTTCATTATTACCTGTACTACAAGCATTTCTTGGACTATAAGAATTATCCCAAGCCCAACCTTCACTATATAATTTATAAACATTTGGATAATACTCTCTATTAATTAAAATATTATTTGTACTTTCCATCATAATTATTATTAAGTTTTTATCTTTAAAAATACCAGTATAATCATTTTTATCAGTTATTTCTTGACTTATATAATAATTACTTAATTTTCTATAATTACTATTTTTTTCGTTTTCAATAATTGTTGTCCAATCTGTATTATTAATAACCCCATCTTCTTCATATCTAGTAAAATCAGAATCAACTTGTTCAGCTAGAACATACTTATTATCATATTCTGTTTTTTCTTGAACATTTGAAGGCAATAATAAAGCTTTAACATCTACAAATAGATAACCATTATATCCAAATTGGCTCATAGCTATATTTGGAATAGATGGATTATCAAATAATGATTTAGTACTAGTTAATTGTAATTTATTTTGGAACATAGGAATAATAAGTGTTGAATACCACACCACAATAAAAACACCAATAAATACAAATGAACTAACTATACTAGAAATAAATGCTCTTTTCTCTCTTCTTTTTCTATTAAGAGTATTTATTTTTTTACGTTCTTCATCATCAAATTTATCTGAGAAATCAATTGTTTCATTTCTTTGCATTAATTTAATTTTAGGATCTATAAATATATAGAAGAATAGTAAAAGTAATGATGGTACAAATACCAACCAAAAAGACCATTTAAAACTATTAAAATAGTCACCAATATATTCCTTTACTGCTCCAACTTGTGAAGAAGTACCAAAAGAAACATATACACCTAAATAATTATAGAATCCAGCTTGACCAACTGCATAAATAGCTGTAACAGCTGATACTATAAAGGTTAAAATATTTCCTCCAATTCTTCCTAGTAAAGCTCCTATAACAGATACAAGTAGACTGATAACATTTATTCCAACAAAAATACGTAATATAGACCAATCTATAATACTTAATCCTGTAACTAACCTAAAAATAATTTCAGATACAAATAAAGTTAAAGTTAAAAAGAAATAATTTTTGAATAAATTACTATAAAATACTTTCATCTAATCTACTCCCTCTTATCATTATTAATTAAATCACTAACTGGTTTATAAGTAAACCTATAAATATCTAAAACTCCATATTTTTTTAAATTTTCCATATGAAGCTTAGTAGGATAGCCTTTATGTTTAGCAAATCCATATTCTGGATATTTCTTATCAAGCTCATACATCATTCTATCCCTTGTTACTTTAGCTATTACTGATCCAGCAGCAATACTTAGTGATAACGCATCACCATGAATAATATCTTGATATGGAATATCTATATTAGTTAACTTCATAGCATCACTTAACACATAATCTGGTTTAATATCCATATTATCAATAGCTAACTTCATAGCTAATCTTGAAGCTTCTAATATATTTATTTCATCTATTTTCTTATTATCTACTACTCCAACCCCTACTGAAATAGCATCTTTCATTATTATATCATATAATTTTTCTCTTTTTTTCTCCGTTAATTGTTTACTATCATTTAAACCAGGACAACTATAATTAATTGGCAGAATTACACAAGCAGCTACAACAGGTCCTACTAATGGCCCTCTTCCAGCTTCATCTACTCCACCTATTAACTTATATCCTTTTTTATATAACTCTTTTTCATAATTTAAAAGTTCGTCTTCACTTACTTTTACTTTCATCTAAAACAACTCCCGGTAGTAACCCCTAGAAAAATACTATAAATAAAACAAACTCAAAAATCAACCAAAATTACAAATGTTTACAAAATTAATTATCTAATCTATCAAATGTAATACCATTAACTCTTTCGCTTTTAATATCTTCTAAAATAGTATTACTTACTCGATCATAATCTACTTCTCCACCTGAAATAATAGCACCTATTTTTCTACCAATAATATCATATACTTCATCTAAGTAGTCATCATCTATTCCATCTAAATTATACCTTGTTTTTAAAATATCTGGATAATATTTTTCTAATTTTTTTAATATATGAATAGCAACTCTATCAACAGGAAGTATATCTCTTGGTATAGCTGAAAAACTAGCTAAGTTTAAAACCACTTCATCATTATTTAGCTTTGGCCATAATATACCTGGACTATCTAATAATAAAATATCACTATTAGTTTTTAACCAAGATAAATTCTTAGTAACTCCTGGATTATTACCTACATTAGCTATTTTACGACCCGCCATTCTGTTAATTAGTGTACTCTTCCCAACATTAGGTATTCCTACTACTAAAGCTCTAATTTCTTTCTTAGCTAAACCTTTAGCTTCTCTTTTATCTTGAATATCCTTTGTTATCTCATGAGTAATATTAACCAAATCAGTTAAAGCATTATTAGAAGACAAATCACATAATAATACCTTATAACCTTTATCTTCATAATACTTTATCCACTTGTTAGTTTCTTTAATATCACATAAATCCTTTTTAGTCATAACAAGTATTCTAGGTTTATCTTTAATTAATTCATCTAAGTCTTCTATCTTACTTGATTTAGGAATTCTAGCATCAATTATTTCATAAACAATATCAATTAAATCATACTTTTCTGATATTAATCTCTTAGTTTTAGCCATATGACCAGGATACCAATTTATATTAATATTCATAAGAATCACTTCCTTAAACCTTCTTAATTATAACATAAAAAAAGCAGATTATAATCTGCCTTATATTAATTTAAAAATTTTTTCTTTCTATTTAATAAAACAAATAATGCTCCACTTATAATAATAACAGCTAAAATAACTACAAGATTTTCAGCATTTGTATAAGGATTCTTATTTGGATCATCGTATACAATTACATGTAATAAATAATCAGTAAATCCATATTTAAAGCTAATATCAGTTTCTCCTATTTTTAAAGGAATAACTTTTCCATTTTCTACTTTAACAATAGTAGGATCTACAACGTCAAAATCAATACCACTAATATCTTCTATATCTTTAAATACACCTAATACATCAACACTATCAGATAATTGAATTTTTCTTAAGTCTTGTAAGTTCTTACAAATAACTTTATCAATATGAACATTATATACTTGTTCTTCTTCAACATCTTCTACATATTTAAATGCTACAAAATGAGCGGCATACGCTTCTTCTTCTTGAGCTTTAACTTCAACACTATGCCCTATACCTAAATATCTATTTGTTATGTGGCTTTCACTCCACCAATTTAATGAACTAATTGTAAAACGACTTGGTTCATTTTCAACAGGAGTTACTGCAACCTTACCAGTATATTTAGCATTTTCATCTTCTTGCCATCCTTCTCTACTAGAAACTCTCCAAGAATAATAATTTGTTCCTTGCCCCATCTCACCTATTAAAGTAAGATTTTTATCATAATGAACATTCTTAAATACTAAAAAGTCTTTATATAATTCATAGTGATGAGCATCTTCTGGTACAGTACCAACTTCCCATATTGTTTTTTCGTTAGGTTCACTATCTAAAGAATAATAAGATTTCTTACCATCTATAATATTATAATCAGCAATTACATCAACATATTGATGATACATTTTACCATCTAATAGAATAAAAGGATCTTTACCATTATATTCATGATACCAGTTATCAGTTAATAAAACATATCTTTCTCCTGGAGTAATATCTGTTGGATCTACTGATATCCATTTAGAAACAGTTTCTTTATTATAACTAATTTCACTCTTATTAAATGAGCGATACTGACCATCTTCAAAGAATTTTACTTCATATTCTATTTCTGTAAAATAATCATCTTCAAAAATAGGTAAATCTTCAAATGTTCCTGAGAAATTATTTCCTTTATTCAATATCAATTCCGTACCATCTACTTCTTCACCATTAGCAAATAGTTTAAGTTTTATTTCTCTCGTGTCCTTATCTCCACATTCATCACAGTTTAAAGATACATTAAAAGATTTATAAAATCCATCAATTTGAAAAGCATTAACTGTTAAAGGCATTAATAATAAAGCAAGCATAATCAGTATTTTTTTCATTTTATATCACTCCTATACTTCTCTACCTTAATGATATTATATATTGACCATTTTTTCAATAATGTCAACTACATATATATAATACTATGTAAAGCAATAAATAAAAAAAGAAGTATCATACTTCTTCTATATACTCCTTTATTTTGTCTTCATACTTTTGAATATCTTCAATAAAACGAGGTCTAAATTGTTCAAGATAATCAATTACTACACCTGCATATTTATCTAAGTTATCATCTTTAACAATTTTATTTAAATATCTTCCTACTCCTCTTTCTGTATTAATTCTATCTACATAAAAAGCAAGTAAATTAGTATTACCTATTTTAACTTTTGTAGAAAGCAAAATAGCTAATAATTTTTCTCTTGTACAATCATATCTTGCTTTAAATCCATTTGCTCTTCCAAATAATATTAATACACAACCTACAAATAATTTTTCTGTTCCATCATTAGGAAATGTTTTCTTAGCAAATTCTACTAAAGCATCATCACTATTATTAGCATAACATTCATCATACAATTCCATTAATATTCTATCTATCATTACTATCACCTAAAAAATCTTCCACTATCTTTTTAATCTTATCGATTTCATCACCTATTGCTAAACATGTATTCCATCCTACTTTTTTAGCATTTTCTAAATTATGAGCATTATTATCTATAAATAACACATCATAATTATCACCATTTATTTTACCATTAACATTTGTAAATGCTTCAATATGTGATTTTGTAAAACCTTCTTCATATGATAAAAACACCTTATCAAAAGTATTAAGATCAATGTGTTTTTTTAAAGATTCTAAACAAATAAATATTAAATCAGAAAACAAACAAAGTTTTACTCTTCCTTTTAAACTATAAATATAATTTACTACATCTTCATATTTATCTACCTTTTTATAATTGTTTGTAAATTCTTTTATAAAAGTATCATAATCTACATCTAGCTTAGCAGTTTCTTTAATTCTTAAATACCATTTATATTTACTATCTTCATCATTTAATGTACTAATTATTCTTCCCTTTTCATCATATAAAGTTTCTCTATATAAATGATGCGCTTCTTCTGGAGTCAATGAATTATTAAATTTAGTAAATGTTTCAACAATAGCATCTCTATCACAATAATGATTTGGATACTCTTTTAAAATAACTCCACCCCAGTCGAAAATTACTACTTTTTCCATATTATCACCCTAATACTATTTTAACTAAAACACCTTTAACATCTTTATTAAACTTTTTCCATGTTTCTTCTTTAACTACTTCAAACCCAACACTTTTAAATAAATCTAAAGTATTGTCTCTATCTATTTCAAAATTATCATATAATTCAGTAATACCATTATTTTTAGCTTCTTCACATAATAGTTTTAAAGCTGCTTTAGCATAACCTTTCCCTCTAAATTTAGCTTCTATTACAATACCACATTCCCACTTTTCATCTACTAATTGATAATTAACATAACCGACATATTCATTTATATCAATATCTTTTATATATGCAAAATATCTATTTTCACAAATTCTTTTATTATATACTTCTTCCCATCTGCTTTCAGGAAAATCAATACAACCAGTATCATAATGATAACCATAATATGAAACATCATAACCAGCATTATAACTCATCGATTCCGGATCACTTTCAACCTTTGCTTCATACCAATAATCTTCTAATTTAGGAACATATAATTCAATATTTTTCATATGATCACCTACCAAAATTATATCATATAAAAATATTATGCTTTCACATAATATTTTATCTTAATACTAACGGTCTACCATTTTCATATTCGTGTAATCTAACTGTCATTAAATCAGGATAATCTGTTATATATATTACATCTTTATAATGGTCACCTAAAATACTTATCAAACAATCTAAAACTTCTGTACTATTTACAGTCCAAATAGCTACTGTTTTACCTTCTGCTAATAAAGAAGAAACTAAATCATATGTTACTAAATTATATTTTAAACCTACTCTAGCAAATTCTTTTGATCTTTTAATATCACTAGCATTACTAATTAAAGCTAAACAATTATAATTACTATTTTCTTGTAAATGTTTTATACCATCTATATTTAAACTTTGAAAAATAATATTTCTTGTATCCACACCATCTAATTCTTTTAGTAATTCTTCTGTAAATAGTTCAATATCATTATTAAATTTTAAATCCATTAACATTAACTTACTACCACAATAATTAATTCCGTCTAATAAACCAATTAAATGATAATTAACACATCTTAAATCTTTATATCTTTGAGCCATCATCATCTTTTCTTCATTACCAAAAGAGAAATTACTAAATACTGATGGCGAATAACTAAACAATGTATTAATTGCTTCTTCATAAGTCATAGAAGAAACATCAGCTAAATCACCATTAGCTTTCATTAAAGAATTATTATGTGATAATACAATTCTATTATCTTTAGTCATTCTTACATCAAATTCAATATAATCAACATATCCTTTACTAGCTGCTAAACTAATCGCTCCTTTAGTATTCTCTACTTCTAAAGATGAGAAACCTCTATGTGCTGATATATAAAAATCATCATCAACTATATCTTGTGTATAAGCATCAATATATTGAGTAAACTCTTTCGAACGGTCTCTACACATTTTCACATTCATTCCCGATGCAAAAAGAGCAAAAGCAGTTGCAAATATTACGACATTTCTTTTATTCATAACACCACCCACTTTTTTTGATTTTTTATTATAACATAAAAGAGTAGAATTCCTTCTACTCTTATCTTAAGAATTTATATTTTTTGTCTAATTTGACAAATAATAGTAAAGATATAGCTATTAAAACTATAAATATTACAACTTTATCTGCTGTATTAGGGTTAATTGGATCTTCATTATTATTTGAAGAATTATCTCCTCCAGGTGGATCATCTGGATCTTCATCTCCACCATCTAATTCTTCTTCAAGTAATTCCTTACTTTCCACAAAACATACTTTAATATCTTTATCTTCTTTTACATTATAGAAACCACTTAAAGCATATTTTCCAGTTAAGTCAGGGAAATCCTTTCTTTCGTCATTGAATAAAATATAATCTATCTTATATCCTAATGCTCCAGTAGCAACAATTAAGTAAGGTGTAGAATGAGCACCATATATTAACTCTTCATCACCAGTTATAGTACCTTCTCCACATATTACGCTTGTTCTAATATTGACTCTTCTAGTTTCTTCTGTCTTTTTATTTGTAATAACATATCCACTAGTAGCATTTCCTGAAACATTTACATAATAACCATCAACCATCTTTTCGGCAACAGTATATACAATAGCAGCACCATTATCATACTTATCAAGATTATCAAAAATATGTATCCATTCATCATCTGCTGTAATAGTAGCTGTATCAACTCTGACTCCATCAGCGTATAAATTAACTTCAACACTTTCAGGAATATCGTCAGGATCTACACCTTCCCAAGATTTTGTTACTCTTACTGAAGTAACAGCTGGAATGTGTTTATTAGTTACTGTGATAGTTTTATTATCAGAATCAATTTCACAACCCTCTAATGTAAATCCAGATGGAATTATTTCACCACAAGATAATGTAGCTCCATTAGTTAGTAACAATGGATTTATATACACTCCACTTTCCCAATTATTTGATTTATAAACATCTATATTTTTTGATATACTACCGTTACTTGCTGATACAGTAACAGTTGTTGAAGTAGGTCTTACATTATCTTGATTATCCTTATCATCCCAAACTTTTCTAATTGTATAATAATCATTTATTGAATTTGTAACAGTAATTGTTCTATTATCTTGATCTATTTCACAACTATCCATATGATAATTACTATTATAATCACTACAAGATGTGATACCACCTCTTTCGTCTTGTTCAGGTGTAATAAATATTCTACCCTCCCAATTCATACTTGAAGTGATACTTTGTGATGTAGAAAGACCAGGAACATTATAATAGAAATCTATATAACTTGGTCGTATACCTTTTTCATTATTATTATCATTCCAAATCTTCTTAACATGATAAGAAGGATATATTGTATTTGTAACAATTATCGTTTTAGTTTGTTTATCAATAATACAACTAGTCATTTGATATCTACTTGGTGTAGATTCATAACACTCTAATCCATTAAGATCTGAATTAACACGTACTGTACCAGACCAATCATTAGATGCTCTAACAATAGTAGATTTAACATAATTAGTTCCAGTTGCTCCAACATATACTGTAACATTTTCTGGCCTTACACCATATTCATTGTTATTATCATTCCATACTTTTGTTACTGTATATAAATCTTCAATAGTATTATAAAGTGTTATAGTTTTCTCGTCTTCATCAATAACACATCCGCCATTAGTATATCCACTAGGTGTTACTTCATTACAACCAATAATATTCTCATTTTGATTAATGTATAATGTAGACTTATATTGGTAATTTGCTTCCAAATATTCAACGTAATCTTCTAAGTTTGTATTAACATATACCGTTAATCCAGATGGTCTTATGCCAGATAAATTGTTATCATCGTTCCATATCTTTTCAATTGTATATTTTTTCTTAAGAGTATTTGTAACAGTTATAGTCTTATTATCTTCATCTATTACACAACTATCCATAGTATATTCAATTGGTTCATCTTCAGCACAATAATCTAGAACAGCTTTATCATTTATTTCAACAACGCCTTTCCAATTGTCTGAAGCAGTCAAAGTAATATCTTTAAAATATTTTTCATCAGTAGCATTAATTTCTACATAAATGCTAGATGGTCTATCACCTGCTGCATTATCATTATCATTCCATACTTTTATAACTTCGTATTCAGTATAAGAATCACGTTTTTTCAATTCATTTGTTACTTTTATACCATAAACATCTGGTTCTGGATTAATAATCATTCCACTCTTAATATTCGTAGTACATGTACCACCAATTAATTGGTCATCTTCAGTACCAGTTTTACCACAAACATAATAATAATCAGAATCATTAATATTAGCATCAGTTGGAGTAAAGTTTTCCGTAACTGCTCCATACACATTATCAACATGATCATCAAATGTCCAAGTACTAGGAACATCTTCGATTACTGTTTCACAAGTCCAATCATTTTCAGCAGTTACTGTACAAGAATAAGGCCTTGTACCATAAGCATTTTGTTCCTCTAAATAATATTTAACATTTCCTGAAATCTCAATTGAATCAGGATAGAAATTTTGATTATATGAATCCGCCCACTCTTTTTTAACAATAAATCTTCTATCAACAAACGTTACACAATCAGGAGCTTGTTCTAAGCCATAATAAGTTACTGATGGACCTCCAAAATATACAACATCTTCATCACCAACTGTAATTGTAAATGATTTAGAAGTAGGTTCAGAATGAACACCATTACAATACATATCTAATAATGAAATTCTATAAGTTTCATTTGGTTCAACAGGAATCTTATAAGCATATCCTAAAGAAGCTATATTTTCACCTTGTGCTCCAGTATATTTAATTGATTCATGATAATTATTCGTATTTCCATCAATACGTATCTCCGTATTCAATAAACGATAATTAGTTAAATAAATATATCTCTGTCCATCCGTAGGATCCATTGCTGTTTTCTTATCAACTGTATTTGTTACTACATTATTTGATAAAGATAATAATGTAATTATAGAAATAAATACTGCAGTTGCTGCTAGTCCAAAATTAAATCCTAAATCTTGAACAGGCATATTTTTAATCTTAGATGCTATTAAAGCAAGAACATATATTAAAGAAACAACAAGTGTTAAAGTAAAGAATCCTTTCTTAGTATTTGAATTAGTAAAGAAAGCAATTATTGCTTGTAAGCTCTTATTTTGTTTCTTTATTTTTTTGAAACAAGTTTCAATATTTACATCTTCAGTTAAATTTTCAAAATTATCTAAAGTATAAGTTGTTAAATTTTCTTCTATATCAAGTCTTTCTCCATTAACTTTAATATAGTTAATTACATATCCTTCTTTAGCAGTTGCTACAATTCCATTAACAGCTGAGTCAGAACCATATACTATTTGTTCTGCTCCAGTAACAGTACCATCTCCACAGATCATTTCTGTTGTAATATTAACTCTTCTAGTTTCAGATACTTGAGTATTAATCAATCTATAACCATCAAGGTAATTACCTTTAATTTGTAAATCAAAACCTTCAATAGCCTTTTGTTGAATACCATAAGTAGCAGCTACACCATTTTCATTTTTATAAACATTGAAAATATGTTCCCAATCCTCATCTGCATTTAAGTCATAAGTTTCAACAACTTCACCATTTCTTAATAAATTAACTGTAACTGATTCTGGTTCTTCATCAATGATGTCTTTCCATTCATTAGTAACCTTAATATTTATAGTAGCAGGAGTATGTTTACAAGTTACTGCAATCTTTTTCTCTTCAGTATCTCTTGCTACTGAACATGTATATCCAGTTGGAACATTATATACACTGAAAGTATAATTAATGTCAACATCTTTATAGTCTTTAACAGGTAATTTAGCTGTTGCTTGCCAATCATTACTCTTGTAAATACTAACACTATAATAAAAATTACCATTACCATAAACATATACTCCAACATTTGATGAAGTATAATTAGGTCTTACTCCATCTCTATTATCATCGTCATCCCAAACAACTTCTACATCATAATTATCTATTGGGACATCTCCACCAGTATATGTGTTATATATTCTAGGATGATATGGAGAAGTTTCACCTAGTTTAGGAAGTTTCATAACGCAATACTTAACTCCGTTAATTTCAACTTTATCTCCCTCTACTCCATCAAGTCTACATTGATATGCATCAATATTTCCATTAGTTTCAAATAGATAATTATTAGCAGAACTTACAGTACCAAAAGATGGACCAGACCAAGGTTCGTTACCATCTCTATATAAAGTTTTTGAAGTATCTATTGTATAAGTATCAGTTTCTTCGTTATATCTTCCTAAATAGAAATTAGTTCTATAATTTCTTTGAGAAAAATATATATCTCCTTCTCCTTCATAATATTTATATAAATCCATTGCTAAAGTATTATAATATTTACCATTATTACAATAATGATTATTATCTCCACCAAGGTTTTCATTATAACCACCTAAAGCAATAATAATTGGACCTTCATTACCAGTTGTAAAAGTAGTTGTGTAGTCTAATGTATATTCATCTTTACAATCATCTTGAATAAAAATATCTAGTCTATAAGTTTCATCAGATAATAAGAAATCTCCTCTTAATACACCCTCCTCAACAACATTCGCATTAGTTAGTTTAACTAAGCAATCTGTATTAGGATTAATAGTACTACCATCTAATGAATCGGCGTTATCGTGGATACATACAAAAGATTCACGACGTAACCCAATACCGGTAACATAAAGTGGTGTATCATACTCTGGAGCATCCTTTACTGCTAACCAACTTGTTAAGACATTTTCTCCTTTATCATTTGTCATAATAGATAGTAATCCAAACACCAAAAGGACTACTACTAAAGATATTTTTAAAATAGACTTTCTGTTCATTTTCTCACCTACTACACTATCCTAAATATAGTATATCATATACGTATAAAAAAGTATTCAAAAAAAAGCAAAGCTTAATATAGCTTTGCTCCTGCTGGTATATTATCATCTACCATTAATAAGTGTAACTTCTCTTCACCATCTTCAGTATGAACAGCAGATATTAACATTCCACATGAATCTATTCCCATCATATTTCTAGGTGGTAAATTTAATATTGCTACTACTGTTTTTCCAACTAATTCTTCTGGTTCATAAAATGCATGAATTCCACTTAAAATAGTTCTATCTACTCCTGTACCATCATCTAAAGTAAATTGTAATAACTTTTTACTTTTTGGCACAGCTACACACTCTTTAATTTTAACTATTCTAAAATCTGATTTACTAAATGTTTCAAAATCTACATATTCTTCAAATAGTGGTTCTATTTCTATTCCTTTTACTTCTTCTTTAATTTCTTCTTCCATATATATTCCTCCTAAAACTTTTCTAATACTTTAAAGTATGAAACTATTACTCTATCATCATCTTTAAATTCTGGATTTTTTTCTTTCTCATTTAATTCTTTATATAATTTAACTTCATTATATGTATATTCTACATATAATTTATATTCTCCTTTTTCATTTGTAACTAAAGCACGATATTCTCCTGGTTCATAATTTCTTCTTTCTAAACCATAACTTTCATACCATTTCAAAATACAGTAATTACATTCATCATTTAATATTTTATCAATTCGTTTATCACTATAACTATGTTTACTAGCATTTTCATATTTTGCTTGTTTTTTATTATGATATCTTGAAGCAGGTATTTTATGGGTTTCTACATCTTTAACACCAATAAATAATAAATAATCTTGAACTTTTTTTAAATATTTTAATTCTTGTTTACTATAATATTCTTCATCTTCTTTTTCTATTCTAAAAGATTCTGGTGAATAGTATAAAGCTTCTACTACTTGATCAAAATCATGAGAATGACAATGTCCAACTACTACTTCATATTTATCTTTATCATCAACTATTTGATAAGTTATATGTTTACAAATATAAGGATAATAAAAACCAGCCCATGTTATATCCTCTAAGGCATTATAAATATTATTACTAACTCTAGGTTTACCTTCTCTAAAAAAAACATATTCTCTTGTATCTCTTTTTTCATCCCAAAACATTTGCGGAAGATTATTATTAGAGAACTTTTTATATCTTTCTATATATTCTTCATTACTAATCATAATTATACCTTCTTACATCTTTCTAAACATGAAGACATCTTCTACGCCATCATTTTTAGTTGTATAGTCACCATTAGTATATTCATTTATAATATTCTTCCAAAAATTATATGCTATTGGATTATTCTCCATTGGTTGAACTTCCCATTCTCCATCATACATATTAAAAATATCATAAGCTACTTTTTTACCAATATGATTACGACGATAATGTGGCAATATTAAAAATTCTGATATACATTTTCCACTCTTATTAAATTTCAAATGTTCATTAACCATTACAAAACCCAAATAATCTTCACCATTCTTAATAAAATAAGCATCCCGATCATTATCACTAAAATAATTATCAAACCATTTATAATCATATAAAGCTTCACTATTAATCATATTATCAATATATTGACTTCCATCATATAAAGCAAATTGTAATAAATGATATAATACTTCTTTTTTATCTTCATGAACCTTTTCTAATGTATATTCCATAAATATCACCTAGAAGTATTATAACATAGAAAAACAGGATTATAATCCTGTTTTATACTTCAATAGTAATGCTTCTTCTCTCATTTGTTTTAATTATCTCTTCATAATTCTTATGACTAACAACTCGATAATATATATCTCTTTTTCTAGATGGAGGAGATGATAAATAATAAGCTACTACTTTATTTATTGTTTCTAAATCATAACATTGAGCATCTTCCATTATTTTTCTTAAATAATAAGAACGATCTATAGTTACAATTGGAATATTAAAATCAGCTGCTGCTTTTACTGAATTTTCATATAAAATTGATTGCCTAATCTTAGCAGCATATTGACTAACAACAAATCTTCTAGTTAACTTTTGTCCTTCTGGAACAATCGTATATTGAATTAATTCTCTTGCATACTTTGTTAGTATTTCTTCTGTAACTTGAGTAGCATTATCATTTTTAATTTTTTCTTTCTCTTCATCTGTTAAAAATGATAACTCTGTATTTAATAAATCACTAATTGTAGCAAAATTATTACTATTATTAATAGTATCTACCATATAAATAATATAATCTGGTTTTCTCTTAAAGTTTTGTTCTAAAGAACCTAAATTATCTCTTCGTTCAATAACTAATTCATTATATCCATTTTTTGATTTTAATAACATTGAAGGTACAAAGAAATGTGCTCTATCATTATTATCACGCATTAAACTATATCCACCATTATAGTATCTACTAGCACCAATAGAATCGATATCAGTATCAGACATTCCATGTAATGCACTACCTTCTAATGAACCAAATCCATATACTACATCAGTACTAGAACGTAAATCCATCTTATCATAACTAATATAGCTACATGCTACAAAATGATCTCTGACTTGTGGAAACTCCAACCATTCTTTATCAAAGTTCTCAGTTATACGACCTAAAGTACAAGTACCTAAACAATGAATGAATAAATTAAAATAGTCTCTAGGAATATACATTTGTACTTCTTTATCTTCTAGTGAAACTTTTCTTGATAATGCTTTTGTTGGATCATCTTTTGCTTTACGTTCTTCATCTTCAACTCTGTATAATGACTTACTATATAATAAAGAATACTCTCTACGTAAAACCGTTTCTAAAGGTATCGCTATATTGTATGGTTCATCATTAGCCAATTGTAATTCTCTTAATGCTTCAATATCATTACAAGTCATTATTAAATTAATAGTTTTTAATACATTAAACATTTCTTTACTTAATTCACTGTTTTCTAAATCATTAATAATACATGTTTCTCTTCTTGAATAACAATATTTACTATTTAAATATGAAGCCATATTTATATCTATATTAAATAAATACTCAACCATGCTTTCTTTTAACTTATTAATATCATCAGTTTGACCAGATTCTACATAACGACTCTTTTTTATATCTCTTAAATGAACTAAATCGTTTACTGTTCTAACATTATAATAATTATTAGCATTAATCAATACCATTATTAAATTACTAAAAACAATTGAATTCATCTTTGATAAATCTAAAGAATTAATTAATTCCTCATATTTTTTAATATTAGAAATAACATTATAAATCATAAATGATACATCATATGTTTTATAATCAGTTTCATTTAATAATCTTCTTACAATCTCTAATTCTTTATCATTTAATCTTGTATACATGATTTGAAAACCAGGATCATTAATAAATCTTTCAAAATGAACAATAGGTATATCTATATTTTTATCTCTTAACATATTTGTAATAATTAAATCATAAACATCATTGTTCTTAACATAATAGTTTTCAATCCAATTTAGTCTTTTCTTTAATTCATCAACACTTAAACCTAACTCTTGACTATATTTTTCTAACAATTCTTCATTAGATTTAATATCCTTTGGCAATACACATTGTACTACCAAATTCATCTTATTTCTTCTAATGCATTCATCTCTAAAATCTTTTGATAAAGCTAGTATTTGAGGAACTAAACCTACTGAAGAAATACATTCTATTAAATAATTCATATTATTTTTAATTACTTCATCACTATCTTTAAATTCACTATAGCCACGAGAATAACAATGTTCTTCTGTAAAAAGAACTAATATTTCATAAAATTCTTGAAAAGAAAAATCTTTTCTCATTTTAAAAACATTATTAAATAGTTCTGTACCAGCATCATATGACTTGAATTCATAACCTTTTCTAATTAGTTCTAATAATAATTTAAGATTTTCGCTTGAATATTTTCCAACATATCCTATTGTTTCTGTCATACCCAAAGATAAACAAATATTAACAAAAGAATTTAACTGATCTATACAGCCAAAAACTCTAACTTTACCACTTTGTATAGCTTGTACAAATATTTCTCTATTATTTGCTACAAAAGTATCCATTTCTTCTTTATTACCAAAAAAAGAATAATAATAGTTACTAAAGCTGTTATAATCTTCAATAGCATATTTAAAAGCAATTAGACGTATTCTTTCCAAATCATTTGGATTTATTTTAAAACCATAGTTTTTTAAATAATATTCATAATCTTCATTACTTAATAAAAGTTTTATAAAACTTTCTAAAGACTTTTCATTTTGAAAATTAATATTTATTTCATTAAATGATAATAAGCCATATTTTTCTAATTTGATAATAGCTATTAATAACTCATTAGAATCATAACTATCGATATTATCTATTAAAGAACCAATTGGTGTTTTGCTTACTACATCTAATGCTTTATCCATAGCCATATCATTCACATCCTATCATATTAATAATACCACAAAACACAAAAATAAAAAACAGATATTACATCTGTTTTTACTTATAAATCTGAGAAAATAATATGATCTATATCTACTAATTTCTTTTCATCAAAAGTAAGTTTAAATACTTCTGGAGCATTTAATTGTCCATTTAGAATATCTTTGCCTTTATATGTTATTTTAAGAGACTTAGTCATATCAATATGTTCTAGTTGACAGAATTGTAATAAATAAAAACATATTGCATAACCATGACTAAATACTGCAATTTCTTCATCCGAAGATTCATCTAATATTTCATCTATAACTTCATTCATTCTTATTAAAACATCATTTTGTGATTCTCCGCCTTTAGTTTTAAAATCAGCATTTTGATATTGTCTAACAAACCAATCAGGATATTTACCATCATTTGGTTCCCCTACACGTCTTTCGTCTAATCTTTCATCAATAACAGCTTTAATTCCATACTTTTTCATCATATATTTAGCTGTTTGTAATGTTCTAACACAATTACTAACATAAATCTTCTTTATATTTTTAAACTCATCTTCTTCACTAAGTATCTTAGCTCGTTCTTCTCCTTCAATACTTAAAATATCTTTTTCATTTCGAAGTAAAGAACCTTGTTCTGTTTTATAATCTAAAATATAATCATTATTCAATCTTGTTGAATGTCTTATTAAGTATAATACTGTCATAATATCACCTTCTTAAATTATACCATAAATGCTATAATAAAATTAGGTGATAACATGATAAAAGATAATATTAATAATATCTTAAAAGAGTTAAATAAAAAAACAACTTTAATTGCTGTTAGTAAAACTAAACCAGTAGAAATGATAAAAGAAGCTTACGATGCCGGTATTAGAGACTTTGGTGAAAATCATGTTCAAGAAATATTAGAAAAGATTGATAAGTTACCTAATGATATTAGATGGCATATGATTGGTCATTTACAAACTAACAAAGTTAAAGAAATTATTGATAAAGTATATCTGATTCATTCAGTTGATACTGTTAAACTTGCTAATTGTATTAATAAAGAAGCTACTAAAAAGAATATAATCGTTAATATTCTTTTAGAAATAAACATTGCTAACGAAGAAACTAAATACGGTTTCAAAATAAATGAACTAGATGAAGCTTTAAAAGAAATAAAAGATCTTCAAAACATTAGAGTAAAAGGATTAATGTGTGTTGCACCCAACACAGAAAATCCAAGTGAAAATCAAAAATACTTTCATATAATGAAAGATCTTAAGAAAAAATATAATTTTGAAATATTATCAATGGGTATGAGCAATGATTATCTATATGCTCTAAAAGAAGGAACTAATTACATAAGAGTTGGTACTAAAATATTCGGTGAAAGAAATTATCAAAAATAAAACAAGCAATTATACTTTGCTTGTTTTTTCTTCTTCTAATTCTCTATTAACAGCTTCTGTTGCTGTATTAATAGAAGATGCAAAACGTTCTAATTCACCAGAAATTGTTGTTAAATCTTTAGATATTTCTGCTAACTTTGTATCGATAATACTTAATGATTTATCTTCATTGCCAACAGTTGCTGTTTTTGAAGCTGCTAAAACATCTGAACTAGCAGTTGCTAAATCTTTAGCTGCTGCCGTTATTTTAGCTCTTTCACCACTTGAACTAACCATATCTATTCCCCATCTCTATTTTTCTTATATTTATTAACCGTATAAACAATTGCTGCTCCACCAGTTGCAATACCTAAACCAGCTAGAATAGCACTCTTATCTATACCTTTTTTCTTTGGCTCATCAACAACAGGTTCTGGCTTATCAGGTACATCGTAGTAATCTTCATCTACTTCATAATCATTATCATAATTACTACTTGGTCCTTGTGGCTCTGGTAATTCTGTTGGTGATTCTCTTCCTTCATCTAATGTTGGAACAGGTGTTACTTCAACAGTTGGTATCATTGTAACTTCACTTGTTGGAACCGGTGTAACTTCTACTGGAGTTGGTTCAACCGTAACAACTGGTTCAGTTGGAGTTTCTACAACAGTTGGTTCTGCTTTAACATCAGGAGTTTCTACTACTGGTTCTTCTTTTTCTACTGGAACCGCTTCTTCTTTGACTTCTGTTACTGGAACTTCATCTTTATTTTCAGAAATAGTTTCTTCAATTGTTTTACCAGTTTCACTATCTATCATTGGAGAATCTGTCTCTTCCACTTGTGGAGAAGAAACATTATTAACACTTTTATTTTTTAATTCTTCTAATATCTTTTCTTTACTACTTAATAAACTAGTAAATGAATACTTATTATCAACAGTTTCTTCAGTAACAGTAATAGGTGTCTCCTCTACTTTAGTCTCTTCTGTTTTAGTAGTTACTACTATCTTTTGATCAGTCTTATCTTGTGTAACTGTATCAGAAGAAACATTAGTTGAAGAATAACTATAGTTATTTGTACTTCTTGGAGAAGAATAACTATTGTAATTATTATTACTTGTTCTAGTTGTTGTCGTTGTTGTCGTAATTGGTGTAGTTTGGGTATTGGTATCTGTTGGTTTAGATGTTTGAACAACAGCTGGTTGTTCCGTTTGTGTAGCTGGAACATGAGTAGTACCAACTGTAGCTCCAGTTAAATTATCAACATTATTAGCTAAATTAACTAAATATGCTTGTTTAGATTCTGGACTTGCTGTACCATTGAAATCTAATAATTTTCTTGTTAACAATCCAACAGTTGCTCCACTAGCTCTAACATCAATACCTTCACTAATTGTTTTTTGAACTGCTGTTTGATCAGAATAAAATCTTTCATAATCTATATGACCATAACCGATTATATATGGATCATCTGCTCTAAATGAACGTACTTGAACATCATTACTTACATTACCTTCAACTGTATCAATATAAGTAACTCCATTAACTGTTCTGGTTCCTAAAACAAAACCAATATGTGTTAATGCCGAAGTACTATTTGGATAATAATTATTTGCTCCACCCTTATTATTACCATTAAAAACAATAATATCTCCACCAATTGGAACAAAGCCTTCATTAACCCAATCATTAACACTTAGATTTGTACCATGTTGACTATTATAACTATTTAAATAACCTTGCCAGTTAGAAAACATATTATTGGATTTTCCATAATTAATAGCAGCTTGACTAACATAATAATGAACTCTATCATCAGGATTAAAAGCTATACCTTGTTGATTATTATAAGTACCTATTATTTTATAAACAGATGCAAATGAAGGATTAATAATACCTCCAGCAGAATCGCCAAAGAAATAACTAATCATACTTCCAACAAACATCGCACACCAAGCACTATTAACAGAATCTCCTCTAAATTGTTGTCTAGCAAACTGTGATGAAAAGTTTTGACCATATTGTAATACTTGTGCACCATTCATACCTAAGTATCTTAATGCAGCAATTAAAATGGCTTTTCTTTCATCAGATAAAGAATTGAATCCTGGATAAATAGCAGTTAATTGTTCTACACTTAAAGATCCTTTCAAATCAAGATCTGCTGATTGATAAGTTGTTATTAAAATACCCAAAAAAGCTGAAATATTATTTAATCTTGTCTTTATATCAGTAATCTTAGATACATCATAACAACTACCAACTTTTTTCTTAATTCGTGAATCTAAACTATCCCATGCAGAAGTAACGGAAGTAGCACAAGATGAAACTTTTTCAGCAATTTCATCTAATTGTTTAGCTCCCGCTTCAACTGAGTCATATTTTATATCAATACCACCATTAGCCATAATCCACCTCTTTTATGAAAAAAAGAAAATAATTATTTACTTTCTTCTTCTAAACGTTGATCATCTTCTTGATATTTCTTGATAGCACCACGTAAATATACTTCAAAACCTGTTATTTTTTGAGGACATACTCTTAATTCGTTATCTAATTCTTCATATGTTTTTAATAATTGTTCTGCACCTTCACTACGCAAAACATCATCCATACTATCAATCTCATATCTTAAATCTTTTAAATGCTTTTCTAAAGACGCAGAAGATTTACTCAAATTATCAGCTGAAGTCGTAGCTTCGCTATAAGTCATTCTACCTAATCCCATAATAATCCTCCTATAAATCCTCAGCATCTTGTGCTAAGCGGTCTCTATCTTCAATTAATCTATTACCATGTCTTTTTAATACTTCACCTATTAATCCAACTTGTGTTTGTAATTCTAAAAATTTTCCTCTATAACTATTAATTTGAGATATGTACTTCTTACTTGCGACATCATCCCATGCTCCTGCTATCTTAGATGTTTCACTATCAACAGCATCAAATTCATTCAAGCATCCTTTTGCTAAAAGAGCAATTCTTGCGCCTTTATCAACAGTAGCTTCTGGATCTGCTGTAAAGCCATCAAAATCTACAGCCATATTATCACTCTACTTTCTATCTTAATTTTACCACAAAAAGATGTAATAAACAGCATTTTTACATTAACTAAACACTTCGTTTAACTTTTTTAGTAAAGCTTCATAACCATCTTTACTTAAATGGATACCATCTACCATTAAATAATTCTTATTGTCTTCTAAATCTTTCTTAAAGTCTATAATATGAACATTTTTACTTTTACTTTCAATTTTACCATCAACTAAGATTATATATAATTCATAGTCCTTACACATATCAATAATCTTTTTATATTCATCATTACTTATTTTTTCACTCTTATCAAAAGCAATAACAATCTTATTATTTAAAGTTTCTTCTTCAATGCCTTTTTCTAATGCTTCAATTAAATCTTCATAACTATAGTCTTTAGCTGTTACAAAGTTAGCAGATGAAAATTCTTTTTCTATAACATCAATACCATTTAAAACTAAATCATTACCATAGAATATTAATTTATCTTTCTCTGATTTTTCCATTTCTGATAATACTTGTTTCTTATCATTATTTAATCTTTCTAAATAAACGTTATAAATAGCATCATAAATAGCCTTTGTATAAGCTTGTCTACCTGTTTCAGTTAAATGGATACCATCAGCCATAAAATACTCTCCATGACCTTTAGAAATAGCATTCCAATCTATGATATATAAATTATCATATTTCTCAGCATATTCCTTTAATGAATCATTAACATGAACATCACCATCATTAGTAACTGTAATCCAAAAAGTCAATCTTCCACCAATAGTTCTCATCATCTCATCTTTAATTCTTTCAGGACAATCCCCATTAGTACCAAGATTTAATACAACTACTTCACCAAGCATATCATTATATGCTAAATCTTTTAAAATACCTCCAGCTACCCAACCAGTTCTAGAAATCTTAGCATCAAAATAGCCATTAGGAAATTGTTTATATAAATTACCAACGGCACCTAGCATTACAGAGTCCCCAATACCAACTACTGGTAAATTAGCAACTTCTTCTGCTAAAGCTTTTTCACTATTCTCATATTTCTTCATTATTGATTCTTTATTTTTGGCAGCTTGTTCTAACTTCAAAGCATATTCTTCTTGTTTCTTCATTGCTAATTCTTCATTAACTTCTAACTGCTTTTGTAATTCTCTCATTTCTTTAGAATAATCTTCATGAACAATATATTTATATGCTCCAAATAAAGAGAATAAAATCATAATAATACCAAGAATATATCTAAGTACTTTAAATCTAGCTTTTTTATTTAATACATAATGTAATAAAACAGATAACACTAGAACGATTACTAATATTAAACCTATTCTTAAATAACTATTCATATTTATTCTTTGTAAAAAGAAAATAACTGGAAACTGAATTAAATAAATTTCGTAACTAATTAAAGCTAAATATCTTAATACTTTATCTGCTTTACTATCTCCATCTTCATATTCTAAAGTACCATATTCTATTAATCTTAAAGTTAATAAACTAGATATAATCATACTAATAGCAAATATCTTAGAACTAGAATCTATAACAATATACATACCTATTAATACAAATAAATAAGCATAGAAAATCATATCCTTAATTATTCTATTTCTTAATAATTTAGGAATTAATCTACCAAAATAAACACTTATATAAGACAACCATAAACCAAGTATAATTGAAAAACTTCTTAAAATACTATCATAATAAATAACCATCTTTTCGCCATTAATACTTGAATAATAAAAATATAAAACAGAAATAATAGATAAACCCGTTAATAAAATACATGGAACTATTCTGTTATTTTTAACTGTAATTCTATGTAATATAAAATAAATAATTGGGAATATTAAATCAAACTGTAATAGTATTGAAATATACCAAAAATGCGTAAATGGTGAATTAATTGTTCTTGTAAAATAATCTTGATTAGCACTTAATTGCCAATAATTATTATATCCACCTAATACAGATGTTGTTTCTGGTTTTAAATTAACCCAATTAATACTTGGTATAAAAGAAGTTATACATATAGTTAAAAGCACAACAAAAAGAAGTGGTAAATATATATGTACAAATCGACTAATATAATAATCTTTAATCGAAAATTTATCTTTCTTAAAAGCTGAGACACCAGATAAGTATCCACTTAAAACAAAGAATGTACATACTGCTAAAAAGCCACCTCTTAAAATATTAAGATGATAGAATAACACCGCTAAACAAGCGATTATTCTGATAAAATCTAGACTTCTGTAATATTTTCTGCTTTCCATATCCATCATTCTCTATATTACTATAATAATTTAAATTTAACTTCAAGTAAAGAATTATTTAAATAAACTTATTACTGCTTCCTTATATACTTCTTTAGCTATTTCTCTACCATTTTCATGTTGAATAATAAAGTTATCCATCATTAAACCACTATTTATTTCCATTACAAAAAATTGATTATCTTTAGTTTTAATAACATCTATACTTCCAAAAGATACATCTAATTTTTCTAAAATATCATTAATAATATTTTTAACCTTTTCTTCATCTTCTCTATCTATATCCAAAGAAGACATAGATCCTCTAGCCAAATTAAAACGCCAATCAAATTCGAAGACTTCTCCGTTCTTTAATACTGTATCATTTTCATAATCTTTAAAATAATTTTTATTAAACTTAACCAATAATTCCTTAATAGTAGATTTACCATCACCTATTACTACTGGTTTAATCTTTTTATAAAATAATTTTATTTTATTATTAACAATACAACCTCTAAATTCATTTACAATTTCATAATAAGGACAAACACTTATTGAAAAATTCTTACGTGATAATTTATCATAAATAGTTTTTAATTCATCTTCTGAATTAACATGATAAACACCACTACCACAAGATCCCGTATTAGTTTTTATTACAATATCATTATTATATTTGTGATATAAACTTAAAACATAATCGTAGTTATTACATCCAATAGCATAATCATTTTTATTACTTTCAAAATAAGCAATATTATATTTAATAATAGGAATATTCTTCGAAACTAAAACGTCATACATTGCATATTTATCATCAAAGACTTCGCCTAAACCTTGCTTATTTAAATCACATTTATAACCAGATATAAATTTAGTTTTATTATCTTTTTCTAACATCATAATCCAATCTTTAGATAACATTGTACATTTTATACCTAATTCATCACATATTTCTTTTATTATTTTATGAAATTCTGATGCCATAACATCACCTCAAATACCACACGTATTATAGCATAAAAAAAACAACGAATGTTGTTTATTTAACTCTCCCAAATTTAGAGAATGGGAAGATAACGAAATTAGCTCTACCTTTAACTTTTTTTGAATTAAAAGGTCCATATAATCTACTATCAGCTGAATTAGTTCTATTATCTCCTAAAACAAAATATTCATCATCCTTTAGAGTAACCTTTTCAAAATCACTAGTTTTGCCTTTACTATATTCTTCCTCTTGTAAATGATCATTAACATATATTTTTCCATCTTCACAAGATATTGTTTCTCCTGGCATTGCTATTACTCTTTTAATAATATCTTCTTTACCATTATTGACTACTACAATATCAAATCTATCAATGTCTGCTCTCTTATTAAGAATCATTAATTCTCCACCTTTTAAAGTTGGTTGCATACTTGGTCCATCAACTACAACTGGTGTTGCAATAAATGTTCTAAATAAAATAACAACGATTAATATTACTACATATGGAATTAATTCTTTTACTACTTTTTTTAAATCTTTTTTTTCTTTCTCTTTCTTTTCCATTATTTTCACCATAACCATTATATCATTAAATAACGAACTATGTTATAATTTAATCGTAAGGTGATTATATGAAAAAGAAAACTAAAATTAAAATATTAGAATTCTTAATTCTTATAACTATTATTATTTCTGTTTTAGCAATTGCCAATCTTGCTTACCGATACATCGATAATAGAATAAATGATAGTACATCTAATAAAAATGAAAACTATAGTGCTAATAAAATAACCACATATAGTTTAAGCATCGAAGAAGTAAAGAATTATAAAATACCTTACTATGAATTAATAATTATAAGTGAAAGTTCATATAAAAGACATATTAAATCTACTGACAACTATATAAATGGTTTAGAAGAAGAAATAACAATTAAATATAGTCCTTTAGAAGAAGGTTATAATCTAAATACCATTATTAATTTCTGTAACAAATTTAACGAAATAGAAAATGATTATAAATTTACTTGTGAATTAGAAAACTTAACTTTACATATCAAAAATGAATTTAAAATACCTATCTCTTCTATTAGAGAAAGTAAAAAGAATATAAAAATCGATATTGAAGAAAATGAAAAGTTATCTGCATATTTAAAAAAATTAGAAGATCAAAATATCAATTATCATACAGAAACAGAGAAACAAAAAAAGCATCAATAATGATGCTTTTTTTAATACAAATTAATTTCTTTCTTTTACTTTGTATTCTTTCTTCATTCCCTTTAAGAAGTTTAACTTAGCTCTTCTTACAACACCCTTCTTAACTACAACTATTTTATCAATAGATGGAGAGTTAACAGGGAATACTCTTGTTACACCAATACCATAAGATTTCTTACGTACTGAGAAAGTTTCAGATACACTTCCACCTTTTTTAGCAACTACAAGTCCTTCAAAAGCTTGGATACGTTCTTTCTTACCTTCTTTTACCCATACGTCAACTCTTACAGTATCTCCAACACGGAACTCAGGAATATCTTTTCTTACATGCTTCTCATTAATTTTATCAACTAAATTAGCCATAAAACAACATCCTTTCCAATACTATATTTACTTACCAGAAAATCATAGAACGAATATATCCAGCGGATTTCCCTCCTTGAAGCACTTAAGATTATAACAAATAAACTAATAAAATGCAACTAAAAAAGAAGTATTACATACTTCTTCCTCTTAATCTTTCTTGTTGTTCTAAATAAATAGCTTTTTGTTTAACTTGAACTTGTTTCATACGCATTTCATTTTCAATTAAACGTAACTTCTTTAAAAACAATACTTCTTTTTCTTTACTAATATATTTTTGATATCTATTTAATAATATTTGTCTTACTAATTCTACTTCTCCTAGTATTATTTCACAATCATCTGAAGAGGCATCATCATCATTGATTACTTGCAAAGCTAGCTTTACTACTCTATTAAAAGCCTTATCAAACTTCATTGATAGAATTCTATCAATCATTAATTTATCAACAATAGTAACCTTATTAACCTTAATATAATTACTATTAGGTCTTGGTTTAAAAGTATAACCATCTAACTCTTTAATAGATACTACACTATCATCTGTATGACTTTTATTAATTAAGTAGCCTGCCATCTTTTCACCTTCTTACTTTAATAAATCAGGTCTTCTCTCCTCTGTTTTTTTTAGTGATTGCTCATAACGCCATTTATCAACTTTGGCATGATCTCCTGAAACTAATACTTCAGGAACTTCCATTCCTCTATATACTCTTGGTTTAGTATATGTTGGATAATCTAATAAATAATTTTCATTAAATGAATCTTCTAAATGACTTTGTTCATTGATAACTCCTGGTAATAGTCTAACAATTGAATCAACTAAGACCATTGCTGGAATCTCTCCACCAGTTAAAACATAGTCACCAATACTTACTTCCATATCGACAAAATTCAAAATTCTTTCATCAAATCCCTCATAATGTCCACATATAATTATTAAATGTTCTTCTTTTGATAAATCATAAGCCATTTTTTGTTTATATGGAACACCAGATGGTGTAAGTAATATTACTTTTGATTTATCTGTTTTAATAGATTCTAAACAATCTACTATTGGTTGACACATAAGAACCATGCCTGCTCCTCCACCAAAAGGAGTATCATCTACTTTAAGATGTGGGTCTAAAGTAAACTTTCGAAAATCATGAAAATTAATTTCTACTTTTCCGCTTTCTTGAGCTCTTTTAATAATTGACTCAGTAAAAACTCCATCAAACATATCAGGAAATAATGTAAGTATATCTATTTTCATAGCATCAATCCTTCTGTGTTTTTAACATGAACTTCTCCTTTTAATACATCAACACTAATAATAAAATTAGAATGATTTGGAATATAAAAGCTCTTATCTCCAACCACATGTAATAAAACATTACCATTATTATACACTATTTCATCTACTTTACCAAGTAATCTATTTTCTTCTAAAACATTCATTCCTACTAATTCATCAATAACATATTCATTATCTTTTAAACCTATCTCATCTTTCCTTACATATACGTTCATTTTTAAATACATAAGTACTTGATTAATATTATCGTAGCCTTCTAAAGTAACCATATCAAATTCTTTATGAGGACGATATGTAACTATTTTATGTTCTTCTTTACCATCACCAAAATATAATTTAACTCCTGGTTTAAAAGCCAAATCTTTTCTATCAAAATTACTTCTAATACGAAGTTCTCCTTTTATCCCATGAGTATTAACTATTTTACCTACATATAAATATTCCATATTAACCTCTTTTACTTAATTCATAAAGAATAATACTTGTTGCTACTGCTACATTTAAGCTTTCTACTTTATCACTCATTGGAATATATAGATACTTATCACACATATCTAGTATATCTTCATGAACTCCATTACCTTCATTACCCATAATTAAAGCATACTTGTTATTTACTTCTACATTATCAACATGAACTCCATCAGTTACTCTAGTTCCATAAACACTATATCCTTCATTATGTAATTTATTTATTAATTCTTTAATATCAGTTCTAACAATGTTAAGATGAAATATCATACCTTCACTACTTCTAATAACCTTATCATTATATAAATCAACTGAGTTATTTGATAAAACAAGACTATCTATGCCAAATGCTAAACTACTACGAATAATTGTCCCTAGATTACCAGGATCTTGAATATCATCAAGTAATAACAACTTATTACCTAATTCTTGCTCATCCATCTTTTTAACCACACCAACTATTTTTTGTGGATTAACAGTATTAGATAATTTCTTTATTACATCATAAGTTACATAAGTTGTTGGTACATCTATTTTAAAACCTAAATCTTCACATTCAAATACTTCTAATAAAAGATTAGCTTTAAAAGCTTCTTCTACTAAATGTTCACCTTCAACTAAGAACTTACCTTCTTCATCTCTATATTTTTTTACTAATAATCTACTAGCATTTTTAATTCTTTTATTATCTAATGAAGTAATAATTTCCATTTTATCAACTCCTTAATTCTTTTCTTGCCCAACTATAATTTGGATATCTTAAACTAACTTGATACCAAAACTTTTTACTATGATTAGCTTCATAAAAATGACACAACTCATGAACTATTACATAATCTATTAATGAAACATCTCTTTTAATTAATTCACTATTTAAAGTAATAATTCTTTTAGTAACATTATTAACACCCCATCTAGTAGACATCTTTCTTATTCTTAAACTAAATGGTGGTATTCCATAAAAATCATTTACTATTTTTCTAATCTCTTCTTTAAAAACTCTCTCACATTCTTCTTTTAACCATTTATTTAACATTTTTTCATCTTTAGTATATAACATATCTTCATCTAAATACACATGTTTAATTGAAGAATCATATACAACAGTATACTCATTACCTAAATAATAGAATCTTAAATCTTTTTCTATTTTTTTAACTTCTTTTTCATACATTCTAAGTAATGATTTTTCATTTTGTTTAATTAATCTATTAATTTCATTTAAAGATACCAATCTGTTACATGTAACATACATAATACCATCTTTAAATCTAAAATATATATTCTTATTTCTTTTTCTTATAACTTCTACATGTATATCGTAATTTCCTAGTTGTACATCCATAAGAACCACCTAAATTAATTTTATCACAAAAAAAGAAGTATTAGAAATCTAATACTTCTGGACTATATAATTTTTTATATAGTTTAGATGTTTTCATTAATTCATCATGAGTTCCACTAGATTCAACTTTACCATCATCAACTACATATATTAAATCTGCATCCATAATCGTAGAGAGTCTATGAGCAACGATTATAATCGTATGCGTTTTAACTAAATCATCTATAGTCTTCTTTATATACTCTTGTGATTCATTATCTAAAGCTGATGTTGCTTCATCAAATAAAATAACTTTAGTATCTTTAAGTAATGTTCTTGCAATAGCAATACGTTGTTTTTGTCCACCAGACAAATTAACGCCACCTTCACCAATTATTGTTTCATATTTATTAGGTAAAGACATAATGTAATCATCTATATAAGCTTTTCTGCAAACATCTCTGATCTCATCTAATGTTACATCAGGTTTTACCACTTTAAAATTATCAATAATACTTTGATTAAATAAATAAGGTGCTTGTCTTATTACAGATATATTTTTTCTTAAAGATGCTTCTGTTAAATCTTTTATATCAATACCATTTAATTTAATACTACCTTCATTACAATCGAAATAACGTAATAATAAATTAAATAAAGTAGATTTACCTTGACCAGATTTACCTACTACAGCAATCTTTTTATTTGGTTCTAACTTCATCGTTAAGCCTTTTAATATTAAATCTTCATCTTCTTCACGATATTTAAAGATAACATTATTAAAATCTATTTCTATCTTTTTACCATTTATTTCCTTATCACCAAATTTTTCATCGTCATATAATTTATTATTTAATATTTCATCAATACGTTTTAGTGAAACAGTAACTTTATTATATGAAACTCCAAATTCTGATAAGGTTTCTACTACTTCATCAATACGCCATATATATCTTTCAATTAGGATAAATGCTGCAAGTGAAATAGTTTCATTAAATACTTGAACTCCTAAAGTAACTAAAATACCAAATTGTATTACAAAATAACATAAGTTATTAAATGCATAATACATTGTTTCCGTTACTCCTATTTTTCTTTGCTTACCAAATAAGTTCTCAATTATCTCAAAAATATTTCTATTAATATTATCTTTAATACCTAAAGCTTTTATCTCTCTAATACCGGAAATATTTTGTGTAGCAATCTTAATATAATTATCAGATTCCTTCTTAATTTCTTCTTGTGTTTTCTTTATCTTAGGATAATAAATATTTGATAAAACAAACATAACAACACATAAAAGAATTAATTCCAAACCTACATATAAAGATACTGTAAAAGATATAACAACTATAATAAGTGCTATTACCAATCGACAAGTTAATTTAATTAACTTCTGTAACAGTTCCAATATTCTATCTGGATCTGTATACATACGATTAATAAATTCACCAACCCCTATGTCCTCAAAAGCAATAGCTGGCATATCTGATACTTTTACATATAAGTCTTTATTAACATTTTCCATGAATTTTTTCTCTAATTTATTATAGATTAAATCTGTAGGCATTTGAATAAATACCCAAGCCACAATAATTATTGAACTCCATAATATTAAGCAAATAAAGAAAAGACGTTTATTTCCACCTGCAATAGCATCAATAGCTTCCGCCCATATAAAAGCATTAACAAGTGGTTCAAAGTATTTAACTATGGTAAGAAATATATACGTAAATAGTAATAATTTATCATCTTTAAAATATCTTAGTAATATTTTAAAGTTTTTCATTATCATATTCCTTTCCACAAAAAAATAACTCTAAGAGTCATTATTAAAGTATTTCTCTACACAGTGTGAGAAAATGCTCTAACAAATCTGTTCTCTCCATTGCCAAATTTTAAATTTTTATTTTGAATTTTATTGCTCATTTTCTCACTCCTCTCTCTGTAAAATTCATTTGTAATATAACACTAATAAAAAACAATGTCAACCTTTTCTGGTTGACATTGTTACTATGCAAACATAATTAAAGATAAAATAGCTAAAATAATTAATACTACTACTGACATTATTTCCTCCTAATTAATCCTTTTATTTTTCTTAAAAGATTATATAAACCATTAACTGGTGAAATAGATAATTCAAAAGAACCTAATAATTCTTCTACATATCCACCAAAACCTTTTTTAAACTCATATACTCCTCTATCTTTACCTTTAGGATCAAATACATCTTGAATACCATAGAAGTTATATCTCTTTTTATTACTACTAATAGCATATTTAATAATATCCCATTGAATTAAATATTGACCATTAAACTTAATATATTCTTCATAAGAACCACTAAATAAATATACTACTTCATCACCATATGTAATAAACATAGCACATGCTAATACTATTTCATTATCATGATCTTTTTGTAATTCTTTAACATAATCTATATTTTTATTATTTGTTTCAATCTCTTGTTTAAAGTTTTCTCTCTTTTTATCATTAGCAGGAGCATCAGATAACTTACTTATCTTCTCTTCTAGCATTCTATTGTTTTCTTCTAAAGATTCTAAATATTCATCTAAATTAATTGTACATATTAAATATTTTACTTTATCTTCAAAACATTTAAACATATGTTGATAGTACTCTAACGATTTATCAGGGAATCCTCTTCTTAAACAAGTACTTTCTGTACATTCTTTAAAAATACCTAATTCATCATATCCTAATTGTCTTACATGTAACTTATACTTATTAATACATTTATTAATAATATTTTTATGATTAGATTTAAAATCTTTAAATATCTCATCTTCACTCTTACCTAAATCTAAACAATAAGTCCATTTAACTTGAGCACCATTAGGATTATCTTTATAACCTAAAGAAAGTAGAAAATCACGAACACTACTATTGTCTACATCTTTTGTTACATTAGCATCCATATCACGACTTACATTAACAATATATGGATCAATATATAAATTTAAAGCTTTCTTACTCTTCAAAAATTCTTTAACTTCTTTAGTCATATATTCAACTAAATCTTTATCACCATAATTCATAATAAAGCCTTTATATGCTTCAAATGTTTTATATCCTAAAAAAGAATGACCAGTTTCAGCTATTAAAGATGCTGCTACTACTTCACCATCTTTTTTTACACCTACTAGATAAACTTTTGTACCTTCCATTTCCATTCTTTTTTTCATCATAACGGTTTGAAAGAAATTTTTTGTATCTTGAGTGTCTACAAAATTACTAAATTCTTCTTCACTTAATTCTGTAAATTTCATAATATCACCTAATTTTAAGTATACAATAATTTAAGACATAAAAAAAGAAGATTATTCATCTTCTTCTGGTTCTGGCTCAGGTTCTGGTTCAGGTGTTGGTGGATTATTAACTAACTCTGTATAATAATCAACCTTTCCTTTATATTCCTCTAAAACATTCTTATAAGCTTGTTTTTTAGGTAATTCCACATTTTCATATACACTTTCATAGCCTTCAATAATATTAACTATATGTCTATATTTAAGTAGAATTTCTGAATCAGGTAATCCTTCCATTTCTAATTCTATTTTTTTAATATCTCTTACTAGAATATCCATAATATCAGATACTATTTTATCTTGATTTAATCTTGCTTTTTGATAGTATGTATTTTCTACTTCAACTCTACCAAACAAATAATAAGCATTATTATAATCTTTAGCATGATAATATTCTATTGCTTCATAATAAGTCTTTCCATCAATATAAATTTTTTCAATACTTTTAGCTAAATTATTATAATCATTAGCTTTAAATAAACGAATGATATCATTATCTTTATTATTAACATTCAATTCATATATTTTATTTATAATTGATAAATATTTTTCTTCAGCTTCTTTAAATGATCCTGAATTATCTAATTCTTTATCTTTGTATTCTTCAACCCATTTAGTAGCTATATTATTACTTTGAGTTTGAACTTCCTCTAACATCTTTTCGTCATCAGCAACGTATTCTAAAACACTTTTTAACTTACCACTATCATTGCCATTATATACTTCTTTCATTCCTTTTTCTAATTCACTTAAATAATTATAAGTATTTTCTTTAGAATCAGGTATAAGAAGAATTATTCCTCCAATAATAGCCATAATACAAACTGCAATACCTAAACTAATTACCAAAGTTCTCTTTCTTTGTTTAACACTATCATCAGAAGTAATATCATCTAAAATACTACTTTCTTGAATTATTGAACCATCTACAACAATTACTTCATCTTTTTTATTGTTGTTCTTTTCAATAACATTTTCTATTTCATCTTCTAACGTTTCTTTTTTTCTTAAAGAATTAATAGCAATTGTTTTATCTAAATCAACTAATTCCTCATCACAAAAAGGGCAACGTTCAACATTTTTGCCTGTAATTTTTTTACCACAATTACTACATATCATCTAACCACACCCTTTTTTATATATTTAAATTAATTGTTTCTCTTTCCTCTTTAATAAATAAACAACAACAAAACTAATAGCAAATATACCTATTAAAATAAACAAAGCATCATTTGTATTTGGATTTAGCATATCTTCAGTTACAATCAAATGAATTACCTTATAATTAAAATCATCTTCGTATATTAAATCTGTTTCACCAACTTTATACAATATTAAACCATTTTCAGAAACACCAGCTACTTCTGGATTAGTAACAACAATTTTACTAATTTCTTCATCAGTAAAGAATTCTTTTATTTCATATTTTTCATTTAATTTAAGATTTAATTCTTTTTCTTTCAATTCTCCTTATAAAGTAAATCTATTTAGTCTACCTCCATCATGAACATCAAATGACCCAGATATAGAAACAGTATATAATGAATCACATTTATCATCCTTAGTACGACATGTATAACCAGTTAAATCATCAAATGCACCTGGCATAACCTTATAAGGATTAACTAACCTAAATATACCATTCTCTTTAACATATTCATCACTTACTAAATAATAATCTTCAACAGGTTCTGCATAACTATAATTGTTTCCACAAACTTTTAAAATAGCCATATGGTCGCATGTAATTCCATAGTTATCAGTACAAATATATTTTAATTCATGATGTGTTGACATATGATTTTCTGCACCAATATTTCTTATTTCATATTTTTCATAATCAACTAAAGAATATTCCCCGTTTTCCTCTTTAAAATCATTACCTACGTAATAATATTCAACATCTTCTTTTTTTAATCCGTTTCTAAGTCTTATACCCAATTTATTATCAGATAGCCAAAAACTCATACAACTTTTATCAGCATAAACAATATATACTTCTTCACACTCTGTTTCAGTTTCAGATAAACAAGAATAATATTCCTTTTTATCATCAACATTTGGCTCCAAATCAATAGTTCTAGCTAAAATGTTATCATCAGATAATTTATACTTTCCATTCTCATAAACAACATCTTCAGCATATAAATACTCTGGATAATCAGAAACACAATCTACCATTTTTAGCGATGGAACGCCATAATATACATCTTCAGCTTTAACCAAAAAAGGGAACAATAATAATAACACTAACATTATTAATAATTTCCTATTAAGCATATATAATCACCCTATTCTAATTTAATGATATAAATATTTGCCGTTTAAGTCAATAATCTAACTATATCACATTACATTAATAGACAAAAAAAGACGATTTAAATCATCCCTATTTTAAAATGGTGCCATCTATAAGAATCGAACTTATAATTGAACCTTACCATGGTCCCGTTATACCATTTAACTAAGACGGCATAAAAAACTTATTTAGCAAAAGCTTCTACATAATAAGTTTTTTCACAAATGTTTTTTTCTTCATTTAATGTAAAGTCAACAGGACATATTAACTCTGGATCATGAGTTTCATAAAAGACACATCTTTTTCCATCTAATTCTCCTGTTGGGCAAGAATATTCAACAAATGGATAATAAGCTTTACGACATTTCCAATAAACAAACTTAGTTCCACTTGGACAACTATATTCTATTTCGCCTTCTATTTCTACTTGTTCATCTTGAATACATTTTCCACTTTCATCTTTCTTTAAACATGTTGTTTTAAAACAAGCCAATTGTCCTTCTTGAATCGTCTCGTTTTCGTTCTCTGGTTCAGGACAAGTAATTGAAGCAACTTTATCTTGTCCTTCATCACTTATACACATTGTTTCATAAAAAGAATAACCTTTAGCACATGAACGATCTCCTACACTAGCTGGAATAGACATAGTTTCTAATCGACATTGATTATCAACTAATTCTTCTCCTTCTTTACACCCTAAAACTACTTCACTAGTTTCATCTATTCTACACATTTCACCTTGAATTATACCTTGTTCACAATAGTATTCTTTTTTACTATGACTTATACTACAACCTGCAACTAACATTAATAACGCTATAATAACTAATAATTTCTTCATCATAGTATCATACCTTTCATATATATCATACTATATTTCAAGACAAAAAAAAACTACTAAAAAGTAGTTAGAAAACTATTCTTCAGCAGCGTCTTCAGTAGCTACAGCGATAACTTCTTTACCTTTGTAGTAACCACATTTAGTACATGCACGATGAGGTTGGATTGTTGCTCCACATTTAGGACATTTAGTTAAAGTTCCAACTTCTTTTTTTAAGTGAGTACGACGCATTCTTTTTTTAGTTTTACTTGTTCTTCTAAAAGGAACTGCCATGATTTCACTCCTTCCCGTT
>JAEEGF012337310.1_pt1 | contig 60151 bp, 51 predicted proteins | sample 9134171 | NCBI WGS metagenome assembly JAEEGF01 (sample SAMN16246542, study PRJNA631951) | gut metagenome | biome: gut microbiome; feature: rumen; material: AP-attached | host: Bos | place: Iran: Karaj | collected 2018-10 | reverse complement strand
TGTATGAGCGGCAATGAAATCCGGCGTACAGAGATCGGCGTGGGAAGCCCGCCAGCTGACGGCGTGGATTTCTGCGGCCTGGTACAGATTGGCTGCATCTACTGATTCAATTCTCCAATGAGCGGGAGCCGGCAAATCGTTTCATCCTTTCTGCGACGAAGCAGGATACCCCCTGCGTCCATTCAGCCGCTTTGCGTGATGTAGGTCGGCAGAAGCAGCCCTTTCTGCGCTGTAGGGACGAGCAGTGCTCGTCCGCGTTTGCGAAGCAAACAATCGCCTGCAAGGCGATCCGTCAGGGTACAATGACGAAACCCGGTTGGATTTGCCTCCGGCAAATTGCATTCGTTCCGAATGCCGGACGAGCAATGCTCGTCCCTACGGCAGGTGGGGGGAATGTCACGCAGCGACGCAGCGTGTGCACCACGGGATCGGCTTACCCATCTGCCGATTCTCACTTCTTACTTCTTACCTCTTACTTATTACTTCCTTCGGTCAGATCCAACGTCATGTAATCGGCGCCGAAATACTGCCCATCGATGCGGAAGAACTTGGGGAAGGTGCCGAAGCAGGTGAAGCCGAATTTGCGGTAGAGGGCCTTGGCCCGCTCGTTGTCGGAGCGGACCTCCAGGGAAAGCAGCACCGCGCCGGTCTGGCGGGCAAAGGCAATCATCTGCTCCATCAGGCCGGAGCCGATCCCCTTCCCCCAATAATCCCGCAGGACGGAGACAGCCAGCTCGGCCCGATGGCAGAACCGGGGATTGCCACTGCCGCTGACACAGGCGTTTCCAACGATTTTGTCCCCGTCCAGGGCCAGAAACAGGCGGCTGTTTGGGCTCGCGGCAAAGCGCTCCAGCACCGCGGCCTCCTGCTCCTCTGTGTAGGGAAGTCCGTCTGCGCCAAAGGTCAGATTGTCGGTCTCGCCGCCGATCTTTTTCGTGTATTCCAGCAGCCGGGCCGCGTCGGAGGGAGCGGCGGGACGATAGCGAATGCGCATGGAATCCCCTCCTAATCCGTGGCGAGCTCCAGGAGCGTCAGCGTCCTGTTGTCCGCGTCCAGACGGCAGCGGGCGCCGATGGGCAGGACGCCGATGGGCTCCGCGTGGCCGATGTTTACGTTGTACAGAATAGGCAGGTCGGGCCGCTTGGCCTCAAAGCCCACCACCTTCCGGTAGACCTCCTTGTATGGCTCGTACTTGCTCCGGCGGGCAGGCTTGCCCACGATGATGCCGGAAATCACGTCAAAGATGCCCTGGGCGGCCAGATTCCGCAGATACCAGGTGAGATAGTCCTCGGGCATGTCCTCTTCGCTGGTTTCCAGGAACAGCAGCTTGCCTCTCCATTCCTCCATGCCTGGCCAGATGGCCGTGCCAAGCAGTTCGGGGAACACGTCGATGCAGCCGCCCAGCAGCTCGCCCTCCACCACGCCGCTGCCCTGAAGAATCTCATAGCCGATTTCCTCCGGGTGGTACTGCCGCAGGGTGTTCATGTTCTCTTCCTTCCACCAAATCTTCTCGTCCTCGTCGTCGTACCAGTAGGGAGCGGATGGAATCTCCTGCGTGGGCTTGGGCTCAAAGAAGGTATTGCGAATGGCGGCGGCGGTGTAGTCGTTGATTTTGACGTACTCCGCGAAGTTGGTCATAATGCTGGCCCCGTAGTAGGACATGACCCCGGCCTTGTACATCATAAAGTGGTTGGAGGTGGTGTCGGAGAAGCCGGTGAAAATCTTCGGATTCTGCCGAATCACGTCAAAGTCGATATAGGGAAGCAGCCGGATGGTGTCGTCCCCGCCGATAGCGTTGAAAATGGCCTTGACCTCCGGGTCCCGGAAGGCCTCCATCCAGTCGGCGGCCCGGGCCTCCGGGTGCTCGTACAGGTACTCCCGGCCCTTCAGGGCGTTGGGCATGACCTTGACCCGCAGACCGTAATCGCGTTCCAGTCGTTCCCGGGCAATGTGCAGCTTGTGGATGGCCCAGGGCTCCCCCAGGGTCCCGGCGGAAAGGCTGACAATGGCAACGGTATCGCCGGGTTTCAGCCGCTTTGGTTTAAGCATAACCATACCTCCTTTGCGGAATCAATTGATTCGTTGATTCTACCACACAATTCCCCCGGATTTCAACTGCATCTTTGCAAAAAACCGTTATATTTCAGATTTCGTCTGTCTTTGATACATCCGGGCCCGGCCGCCGTCGTCCTCCTCCACCATAGTAAAAAACTCCCAGCCGCAGCGCTCATAGAAATCCGTATGGTCGGTAATGAGATAGGCAGCTTCAATGCCGTAGGCGGCCAGCTCCTCGCAGGCGTGATCCAGCAGGCCCTTGGCAAGGCCCCGCTTCCGGTAGGGCTCCTCCACAAACAGGGCGCAGAGATTCGGCGTCAGGTCGGGCCGCTTGTGAAAGTCGTTGGCAATGACGCCCAGGCCCGCGATAATCCTCCCGCCGTTTTGGATCACGTACCATTCCGGCACACCGGTCTTGCTCGTTTGGCTCTCGGCCATACTGTCCAGATAGGCCTGCCTGGGCACCCGCCACCTGGCGCTGAACCAGTCTGCCGCGGCCTCGAACAGCTCCGGCCGCTTGGACAGGGAGATGATTTCATATTGCATCGCATTATCCTCCTGTGCGTCGTTATTCTGCGTCCTCGTCCAGGGCTTCCAGCAGAAAGCTCACCGGCCGAAAGCCGTCGTTGCAGGAAATCATAGCGGATTTCGGGTTTTTCATCCAGCCGTCGTAGAAGTTTTCGCCGCCGTGGGCCAGGGTCATGACGAAGGGGGACACGGTGTCCCAGGCGCTGGCGCAGAAGCCCTCCGGACGTTCCCAACCGTTGCAGAGGAAGCTCTGCCCAAGCCTCATATCGCAGGCGTGGGCAATGGGGTTTTCATATTGCTCCATCAAATCCACGTACTGGGCAATCTTTTTCACGGTAATTCTGACTTTTTTCATGTAATCATACGCCTCCGTTTACGATGGCTGCATAAATCTCCTCCGGGATCATGGGGGAGCCGATCTCCGCCAGCAGGGCTTCGTCAATTTCTCCGGATTCGGCGTACTGTTTCCCCGCCCGTTTCACCAGCTCCAGCCGGGGTCCGGTGACTGCCGCCGCCTCCGGGGCGCTGAACATGGGACTCTCCGGCACGGTGACGACGGTACGCCGACTCCGGAAGCAGAGCTGGAACTGGGCCACGGCGGGCTCAAAGTTGTGCTTACTGTTGGGGAAGCCACAGCCGCAGATCATCAGGTATCGAAGCTTGGAGACGTCCGCCTGTCCCACGTGGGCATAGCGGTCTCCCACCTTCCGCATGGTCATGCTGGACAGAGGCAGCGTCCGATCCAGGAGATTTTTCAGCGGCGCGGGCATTCCGTAGGCGTAGAGCGGGAAGCTCCAGATCAGCAAGTCACTGTCCAGAATCTCATTCAGAATCTCCCGCATATCGTCGTCATGGACGCAGGTACCGCCGTTGTGCATGCAGGCAAAGCAGCCGGTGCAATATTCAATATGCCTGTCAATCACGTGGACCGTATGGATTTCCTGGGGGCCGGCCTCGTTCATACCCTCCAGAAAGGCCCGGGTAACGTGCATGGTATCGCTCTTTTCCCGCTTGGGACTTCCGTTCAGCACAAGAACTTTCATTGTATCTTCCTCCCTGTTTTGTCCGCTTTTCGACCATCGTTTCCTCGTTCAAGCTTTCCGACAGTTCGATAGTATATCGAAGCGCCGGGCTTGTCAAGGCATTTGTTCCGAAAAGCAAAAAGACCACAGGTGCTGCCCTGCGGTCTTTTTGCTTGTCGGTTTAACCCGATGGGGTGTCAGGTTTGATCAGGTGGTGTAGTAAGTGGTGCTGCCGGAACCGCCGGTGGTAGTCTGCTTCCAGAAGTACAGGCCGGTGGGGGCGCTGGAGCCCATCATGAAGTAGTTGCTGCTGGAGAAGGCCAGATAGGGATAACGGCTGCTGGCGCTGTTGGCAGCGGTCACGTTGCCGTTGTTCATGGACAGGGTCCATCTGCAGTAGCTGGAGGAATTGGAGGTCCGGCTGTACAGGTAGGAGTTGTAGCTGCCCAGGTAGGTGCCGGTGGACTTGTTCTTGATGGTGTACTTGCTGCTGGAGGCGGCGATGTCAAAGACGTAGGCGTTGGTGGCGCCGGTCAGGTAGCCGTCAGCGTAGGTCATGCCGGTGTTGGCCAGCAGGACTGCGCCGCCAGCAGAAGCGGACTCATAGCTCTTGTTGCCGGACAGGCCCTTCAGAACGTAGAGGCTGCTGGTGCTGGTGCCGAAGGTGATGATGTAGCTGCCGGCCCAGTTGGAGGGAGCGGAGCCCAGAAGCTGGTAGGCGGTGCCGCCGCTGCCGCTGCCGCCGGAGGTGTAGGAGTACAGCGCGTACAGGGTAACGCTGCTGTTGACGGTAACGGTGCCGGTGTAGGTGGTGGGCTGGGTGGTGGTATTGTTCACGGGAGAGGTAACCCAACCCAGGAAGGTGTAGCCGGAAGGAGCGCCAACGGTGGGCAGGGTGATGGAGCTGCCGGACGCCACAGTCTGGCTGGCAGGCGCGGAAATGCCGCTGGGCACGGAGAAGGTCACAGTGACGTTGGTTCCGGGATTGGATCCGCCACCGCCAAAGAGATTCCAGGTGGAGTAGACGTTCTGGACAGCATCCACATAGCCGTGGCCGGGATAGCTGTCTTCAGAGGAGACGACGATGGGGAACGCCACATGGTTGGCGACAGCCTGAGACTGGCTGTAGTTGGAGTAGGCGGGATCCCACTTGCCCAGGGAGTTCTTCGCCTTGTTCAGAGCGGTGCCGAAGTTGTCGCCGTTCTTCACGTAGCCCAGGATGGACTGCATGTACTGGCGTTCGCCCACGAAGGAGACGGACTGGGAGTAACCGTAGACGACCTCGACGCCCTTCTGGCGCAGGCCCTTGAACATGCCGTCGGTGGCCATGCCAAGGCAGATGCCCATGTAAACCAGGGAGTGAGGCGCGTTCTTGGACATGTGGTTGGCAATGCAGGTGCCGGAAACGTAAGCGTAGCCGGAGCCCTTCATGCACTCATAGTAGGTGCCGTAGGGACCGCTCTTGGCCTGGGTGTCGGCGGTGGTGATGCCGGAGTTGGTGGTCAGGCAGAGGTAGGAGCAGTTGGCGCGGGAGGTGTAGTCGCCGTTGGAGCCGGAGTAGTCGGTGGTGCCGTGGGAGTCAAAAATGACCAGGCCGCACTCTTCGATGGTCTTGGCGATGTTGGTGATGTTGGCATTGGTCATGGAGTACCGCATGCCGGTGCCGCCGGTGGCGCCGTAGAGGTTCTGCCACATGGTCTTATAGTAAGGAGAGTAGCTGGTAAAGGAGGAATCGGCGTAGGAGGAGCTGGACTCCCAGTAGGGCTGAATCAGGCCGATCTTGGTGGAGCTGGCGCTGCCGCCGCGGGTCTCGCTCTCACGGGCAGCGACAACAACATCCAGAAGCGCCTCGGCTTCCGCCTCGATCTTGGCCATTTCCGCGGGGGTGGGATCGTTGACGGTGTTGTGAAGCTCAGCTTCCATTCTGGGGTCGTAGCAGCAGGGCATGCCGGTGGTGGTCATCCAAACCAGGAAATTGCCATTCTGCTGCAGGGTGCCGGGAACGTAGGTCTCGGAGGACTTGATGGCATCCACGACCTGGGGGACAATGCGGACGTAGTCGGATTCGGTCATCCGGCTGATGCCGCCCTGACGGGTGGCTGCGCCGGCTTCGACTTCCGCGATTTTTGCGAATACGTCGTTATCCAGGATGGCGTTGTCTTCCTCGGTGTAGGCGCGGCCCATCTCGGCTTCGCCGGAAATGGCGGCATTTCCCCCCGCGGCGGCCATGACGGGCATCAGGCCCACAACCATAGCCATCACAAGCAGGAGAGCGAACAGGCGTTTGAACTGTTTCCTCATGATTGTACAGTCTCCTTTTCCTTATTTTGTTAACAGGTTTAATGGAATTACGAACCGGTGCACCGGAAAGATTATAGCATTTCAGATTGGATTTGTACAGAATGTTTTTCCATTTTTTGTATTGCGATTATGCCGTATTTTTTCTTCAGTTTTTGTTGAGTATTTACAGTTTCGCAATTATATCTGCATATCCTTTATATTTCTGCATATTCTATTCGAAATATTCATTTTTAGTATTCATCATCGTTTCTCAACATACATATTAAAAGAATATTAATACATTTTTAACATTTTTCTTTTTCACACCTGTCCGCGTATCATAAACGAACCGGGAGAAGGTCGGCTGGCCTTCTCCCGGTTCGTTGCATCTTTAACCCCTCCAACACCCAGCTCTTGCTTTCAAAAATCAGATCGTTTTTTCCTGACGGCAATCAGGTGCAGGAGGCAGTCAATGGCCCGGCTTTCTGACGCGGATGCCCAACCGTGCCGCGGTTCAGTTTGTCAATTCATATTGAAAACTATTTTTTTGTAAGCTATTGACAAATATTCGATTCCGATATACAATACCCGGAGAAAATTAGCATGCTAAAAAAGGAGGGCTGTCGTATGATCTTCGGCCGGCACATCAACCGGTACTATCTGCGCTATCTGCACTTTCTGCTGATCGGTCTGGCGTCTCTGGTGGCGGTAGACTATCTGCAGCTCATCATTCCCAACCTCTACCAAATGGTCGTCAACGGACTCAACGACGGCTGGGTAACGGTTGACGGGGCGAGGCTCCCCTTCGACATGGACTTTGTCCTGGAAAAGATCTGCATGCCCATGCTCATCATCATCTTTTCCATGGTGGCAGGCCGCTTCCTGTGGCGGGTCATGTTCCTGGGCACCGCCCACAAGGTGGACGAGGACCTGCGGAACCGGATGTTCAACAACGCCCGGCATCTGAGCCAGAACTATTACCAGATTCACAAGGTGGGCAGCCTCATGAGCCTGTTCACCAACGATCTGGAATCCGTGCTGGAAAGCTTCGCCTGGGGCTTTATGATGTTCTTTGACGCCCTGCTTCTCTCGGCCCTGGCCCTGACCAAGATGTTCCGCATGAACTGGGTGCTGACGGTTCTGTCCCTGATCCCCACTGCCCTGCTGCTGGCCTCTGCCACCGTGGTGGGCAGGTACATGATGAAAAAGTGGGACATCCGCCAGGAGGCCTACGCCCGTCTGTCCGATTTCAGCCAGGAGAGCTTCTCCGGCATCGCCGTCATCAAGGCCTTTGTGAAGGAGGCCAAGGAGCTCATGGCCTTTCGAAAGCTCAACGAGGAAAACGAAGTCGCCAACATCAACCACACCAAGGCCTCTGTCCTGCTGCGGGTGCTGGTGATGATGTTCGTGGAGAGCGTGGTCTGCATCATTCTGGGCTACGGCGGCTATCTGGTCTGGGATGGCAAATTCAATGCGGGCGAGCTGGTGGAGTTCATCGGCTACTACACCGCCGTCGTTTGGCCCGTCATGGCCGTTTCGGAGCTGATCGATATGACCTCCCGGGGCAGAGCTTCCCTGAAGCGCATCGGGGAGCTGCTGGACGCCAAGGCCGACGTGGTGGACGCCCCCGGAGCGAAGCCCATCGGCCAGGTCCGTGGTGAGATCGAGTTCAAAAACCTCAGCTTCCGCTACCCGGACGGGGAATTTGACGTGCTGAAAAACGTCAGCTTCCGCATCAACGCCGGAGAGAACGTGGGTCTGGTGGGCAAGACCGGCTGCGGCAAGACCACTCTGGTAGATCTGATTCTCCGGACCTACAACGTGCCGGACGGGACCGTCTTCGTGGACGGCAAGGACGTGAACACCGTCACCATCCACTCCCTCCGGGAGGGCTGCGCCTACGTGCCCCAGGACAACTACCTCTTCTCCGATACCATCACCAATAATATCGCCTTTGCCGTGGACGATTATACCCACGAGCAGATCGAGGAGGCGGCCCGGCTGGCCAACGTGGACGACAGCATACGGGACTTCTCCAATCACTACGAAACCATGCTGGGCGAGCGGGGCGTCATGGTCTCCGGCGGCCAGAAGCAGCGGATTTCCATTGCCCGGGCCCTGATGAAGGACGCCCCCATTCTGATCCTGGACGACTCCGTCTCCGCGGTGGACACCAAAACCGAGCGGGAGATTCTGAAAAACCTGCGGCAGACCCGAAAGGGCAAGACCACCATTCTGATCGCCCACCGAATTTCCACCATTCAGGAAATGGACAAACTGCTCTATCTGGAGGACGGCGAGATTACCGCCGTGGGCACCCACGACGAGCTCTACGAGACCTGCCCGGGCTACCGGAAAATGGTGGACCTCCAGAAGCTGGAAGAGGAAGGAGGGAACGGCCATGCATGAGTACCTTCCCGTCCTGATCGTGGGCGCCGTCATCGGCGTGTTCGCCGTGGTCTTCCTGACGGCCTTCCTGCTGGAAAAGGACAAGAAAAAATCCATGGGCTTTGAGCGGCACGTGGCCGACCGCGAGATTATCAAGCGGCTGCTGCGCTACGCCAAGCCCTACAAGGGCCAGTTCGCCCTTGTCTTCCTGGTGATGCTCTTCTCCATCGCCTACGACGTGGCCTCTCCCCTGCTGATCGGCAGGATTGAGGAGATGATTAAGGACAGCTTCCCGCTTTCGAAGCTGGTCTCCTACGTGATTGTGTACGCGGGCATCCTGATTGTCAGTCTGGTCTGCACCTACGCCCAGGCCATGCTGCTGCAAAAGGTGGGTCAGAAAATCCTCTCCCAGATTCGCATGGACACCTTCACCCACATTGAAAGCCTGTCCCACGAGCAGCTCAACAACATTCCCGTTGGCAAGCTGGTAACCAGAGTCAGCAACGACCCCAACTCCATCTCCTTCCTGTTCACCAACGTGCTGGTCACCATGGCCAAGAACACTCTTGTGATCTTCGGCGTGCTGGCCGCCATGCTGGCCCTGAACTACGCCCTGACTCTGATGGTGCTGTGCTTCGTGCCCTTCGTGGTGCTCTTCACGGTGATTTTCCGGAAGTTCTCCCGGAAGGTTCACCGCCGGGTCAACGACGCCACCACCGCCATCAACACCTACCTCTCCGAAAACCTCTCGGGCATCAAGATCACCCAGAGCTTCAACCGGGAGGACCGGAAGATGGAGGAATTCCGGATCAAGAGCGCCGAGCTGCGGAAGGCCAAGATGGCCCGGATGCTGGTCTTCGGCATCTTCCGGCCCATGGTCTACATGCTCTACATCTCCACGGTGCTGTGCCTATTCTTCTTCGGCGCCAAGGGGAAGATTCAGGATCTGCACTGGTTTGGTCAGACCATCAGCTCCGGCGTGGTGGTCAGCTTCTACATGTACCTGAACAAGTTCTTCAATCCCATCCAGACCCTGGCCGAGCAGTTTGATATGCTTCAGAAGTCCTTTGCCTCCGCGGAGAAGATTTTCTCCATTCTGGACATTGTCCCGGAGGTGGTGGACGAGCCCGACGCGGAGGCCCTGGACGAGATCAAGGGCGAAATCGAGTTCCGGGACGTGTGGTTTGCCTACAAGCCCGGCGAATGGGTGCTCAAGGGCGTATCCTTCCATGTTCTGCCCGGCCAGACCGTGGCCTTCGTGGGCGCCACCGGCTCCGGCAAGACCACCATTCTCAGCCTGATCTGCCGGAACTACGATATTCAGAAGGGCCAGATTTTGATTGACGGCCGGGACATCAAGACCATCCAGATTGCCTCCCTGCGCCGGCACTTCGGCCAGATGCTTCAGGACGTTTTCCTCTTCTCCGGCGATATACGCTCCAATCTGATCCTGCGGATGGATGACGTCAGCGACGATGAGATCATGGCGGCATGCAAGTACGTCAACGCCGACTCCTTTATCAACCGCCTGGAAAAGGGCCTGGACGAGCCGGTTCGGGAACGGGGCAACAACTTCTCCGCCGGCCAGCGGCAGCTTCTGAGCTTCGCCCGGACCATTCTGCACAAGCCCTCCGTTATCATTCTGGATGAGGCCACCGCCAACATCGACACGGAGACGGAGCTGCTGATTCAGGACTCTCTGGAGCGGATCAAGACCATCGGCACCATGCTGATCGTGGCCCACCGGCTCTCCACCGTCCAGCACGCGGATAATATCATCGTCCTCGCCCACGGCGAGATCCAGGAGCAGGGCACCCATCAGGAGCTGTTGGCCCTGAAGGGACAGTACTACAAGCTCTACACCCTGCAGTTCCACAAACAGAATCTGCTCAAGAGTTAAGAATCTGCTCAAATGTTAAGTGAAAACGGCGCTGTCTCGCGTAGAGGCAGCGCCGTTGAATTAGCCGTTGATTATTTGTTACATTCCACGGCAGCCCTCCCGGGCCTGGAAGAACAGGGCCAGGGTGCCGGGGCCCACGTGGGAGCCGGTGACGGGTTCGTAGCCAACGGTGAAGATCTCCTTGGGCGGATGGTTCCTGCGCAGCAGCTCCGCCAGCTTGGCCGCGTCCTCGGGGCAGTCGGCGTGGGCGATGCCGATCATCTGTTCCCCCGCGTCCACCACGTACTCGTCGTACCGCTTTGCCAACTCCTCCAGGGCCTTTTTCCTGCCCCGGAGCTTGGCAAAGGCAACGATTTTCCCTTCTTCATTGCCCTTCAGCAGAGGCTTGATCTGCAAAATCGTGCCTACAATGAAGGAGAGATTGGACAGCCTCCCGCCCTTTCGGAGGTATTTCAGATCATCCACCGTGAAGATGTTGCACATCCGATGCCGCAGCTCCAGCAGACCTTTCTGGACGTCCTCCAGGGAGCGGCCCAGGGCCTTCTCCGCTGCCGCCCGCATAACCAGCAGTCCCTCCCCCAGGGACGCCCCCAGGGTGTCCACCAGGCGAATCCTCCGGTCCGGGAATTCCGCCTGAAGCTCGTCCGCCGCCAGCTCGGCGCTGTGATAGGCTCCGCTGATGCCGGAAGACATACCCACGAAAAGGACATCCTCTCCCCGCTCCAAAACGGGACGCATCGCGTCAACGTAGTTCTGGGGGTTGATCTGGGAGGTGGTCACCTCCGCCCCCTCCCGCATGGCGCCGTAGAAGGTCTCGCTGTCAAAGCCCTCGGTATCCAGGCAGGTGTGCCGGGCGCCGTTGACAAAATAAGGGAACGGGATCACAGAGATCCCCTTCTCCCGGACCAGCTCCGAGGGAAGATTGGCCGAGGTGTCTGTCATGATCTGAAACAAGGCAACCGCCTCCTTGCATCTAATATCGCACATTAGTTTACAACATTCTTTCCACAATGTCAATGAAAATCTTATCGGGAAGCATGGCCCGTAGGGCGGCCAGACCGCTGGCCGCCGGTTCAGGGTTCAGCGCCCGTAGGGGCGGCTATTATCCGCAAGGATGCGCCGCCCGCAGTTTCCATGTTTTCAAATGGCAATTTGAAAACACCGCAAATTCTCAATTCTCAACTCTCAATTTTTCTCCGCCGGTTGCCCCCGCTGCACAATTTCCGGGACGCTCCCCCTGCGGAATACCCCTCCCCTATTGGCGCTGAAAAAACTCTTGACAATTCCCCGCGGGGCAGATAGAATACTAAGGCAATGTTGATTTGCCCACGTAGCTCAGCCGGATAGAGCGGCCGCCTCCTAAGCGGCAGGTCGGAGGTTCGAATCCTCTCGTGGGTGCCAAAAACAGTGCCGAAAGCCTTTGATACCAAGGGCTTTCGGCTTTTCTTCTTGATTTCTGCAAAAAAGTATTGAAGTCTGAGAAAAAGATGATATAATGCCTTTTGACGTTGGGCGGCATAGTTCTACCGTTTATCCTCGAGCTTAATGCTCAGAAAGGAGGTAGTACTATGAGTGAAAGACTCAAGGCCGCCCTGGCTTGCCTCGACACGGCTGCGTCTATCCTTCGGATAGTCGTCAATGCGGGCAAGGCTGTGATGACCCTCTTCGAGGGTTAATTACGGCACGACGTCAGGGCACATAATCATCTGATTATGTGCCCTTTTTTTATAGTTAGACTATTTTGTTTGTTTCAACTTGAATCGCGACCCATAGATTATCTAGCAGTTTCTGTTGGATGGCATACAACTGATCTTCTTGATCGATAAAACCCGCAGTATCCTCAGCTCTAAATGTGGTATAGTCTGATAGAAACTGAGGAGTAAGTTTAAGATGGTCTTGAGAATGTCGGTATACCTTTGCCCGGTAGAGCACCGCATATAATACCGGGTATGCTGAGCAGATATCAACCCAAAAATAACGCTGCTTCCCAATCTCCTTCCCATAATTCTCTACAGACTCGACAAAGCACCTATTGATCGTATTAAAGAATGCGCCAAAGCTGCTTTCTGAGTCTGCGACCGGAATCTCAATTAGCTTGTCTGCTTCAGGGAAAGAATGATTGCCAAAGAGTTTAGGCAAACCATGTGCCTGAGATATTGCAATCTCCAGTTGCCTCATATCCTGGACGATCGACTTCGCCCGGCTAATTACCCATTTTGAACGGTTTTCAGGCGGGATCAGTTTGTACGAAGACTTCCGCTGCTCCTTTTTTGCTAACTCAGAAGCAACGAAATCGGCAGCAACCGGGAGTTTTACTTCAGGGATTCCTGCCTTGTTCTCTATCAGTCCATAATCATACAAATGCTTTGTTAATTCCACGGACTGTGAAAGCTCAATGTAATCTGCTATTTGGCCTGCAGCCAACATCTCAAACATCTCATATTCGTCAGGGTAAAACTCTTGCAGCTCTGAAATAACATGTCTGAAATAGTAAACCAACTCCGAATTGATATCTGGTAATAGCTGTTCGGCCTGCCTCAGGCTAATTGTAACTGGACGATTTGCTTCCTCAAAATGCATATTAAGTTTACTACAAGCAAGACGAGTAAGCATGGGATGGCCGCCATATTGAGCATAGATATACTTGAAAACATCATACTCGAATTTTAATCCCATCCGCTTTCCCAGCGTTTTTATCATGGAATTGCATTCTTCGTCTGTCAACCCTTTCAAGTATTCCGATTGCACAATTCCGAACAGCGGATTCTGGATTTTTCTTCCGCCAATAACGATTGAATCCACCTCAGAAACACTTGCATTCACGCCTGAAACGATGAATGTCAAGTTGCGATGTGTGCTCTGAATGGACCAAATTGTCTGCCAAAAATCGACAAATTCGGTCTTCCAATGCTCGTCCAGCGGAGCAATAAATGAAATATACTCAATCTCATCAAAAACGAGAATGAGCTTTATTCCTTTATTTGCTGCCTCTTTTACTGCAGTACGCATATTACGAATGACTGCCACTTCATCTTCTTCGCGCTTTGCAGGAATATTTATACGATTGCATATGTTGGAATATATTTCAAATAGAAATTGATACCAGTGAAGTTTTCGAAAAGAGGGAGATTTGCAGTCGTAGAAGAATACTTCTCCAATCTTTTGTTCTGAAACAACACGGTTAATTTTATATAGTAGTGAGGTCTTTCCTGTTTTTCTTAAGCCAAAAACCCCGCGGTTTTCACCTCTTTTTATGGAATTGATATAGCGAGCGACTATCTGCTGACGGCCAAAAAAGTATGTGTCGTCATTTAGCGGAAGAGTATATCCGAACAGGTCCAATCCAAAGAAATACTTTCTTAGTTTGTTTCGAATATACCATTGATCATCTTTGTTCGACAAGACTTCATTCTTTGAAAATGGTATAATTATTCTAACGTTTTCGCTATTCGCAGACTCCTTTACCCATGCCTCAACGTTGTCGTCATCTGATAACAGAAAACAGTTCAGGGTATCAACGCGGCCAGCAAAGGGGTAAAGATGGAAAAGCTCATCCAGTGCCTGGATTGAACGTGGCTCCATCTGTTCATATGGCGAATACATTAGAAGAATATCTTTTTCAAAACCAAAAGCTTCTTTCATGAAGTCTTCTGCTTTAAGAATATATGCGTATACAATAGTGTTTGCTACGTGTTTTTCATATGCTGCCGTAATATCAAATCCAGTCAAGAATAATTTGACCAAACCATCATTACCTTTATGTCTGTCAAAAAAAGCTGCCTGCGCATTTGGGTGTATTGAGCCCATGTTCCCCCTTCTTTCTCCATTAACTATTTTCTACGAAAAGCAACGAATGAATAATTAAGAAATTTCGAGATAATTATACCGAATCAGACAGGCCGTTGAGCAGCGCCAGCTTCTTATGTGCGTCGATCAACAGCTGCTGCATCTCTGTATCGATTTCTATATTCGGATTTGGAGGCAACGGCTGCGGACAGTACGAGGAGTATGCCATCTCCCCGCTGAAATTTTGCACCGTTTTCCTTGCGTGGCTTTTCACTCTGCGCCCTCCTTTTCTGATTTTTGCTGTTTTATTATACCAAATTAAACGCATATAGTCAACTGTTTATGCGTTTATAACGTGTGAAAACACCATATAAAATCAAATATTTATCCCTGAACAGCGGTGAAAAGGACTTGTAATTCCTTCAAAAGAAAGCTAAAATACGACAACTTGAACGACAGGAGGCGCCCTATGACTACGAAAGCTGAAAACCGCACCTTTACAGCGTTCTGCAAAGATGCGGCTGGGAACATGGTCCAGCTTGTTGGCTGCTATGAGGAAAAAACAGATTTCATGACTGCTCTGGAGCTGCAGCACAGTGAGCTGCGAGTGTTTGCCATCGTGTCCGAAGATGACGTCGCTTTCATCCGCCGGACACTGGGCTGCTCTGATCGGCCGGCGTGACGCCGGCGTAGCGCCCGCATCTTTGGCACCCTTTTTGGCACCATATTTGGCACCTAAACGAGAGTTGCCACTATGAAATCGGCTTCAGCTTTCAAATTACGCATGAAATACGCACGTAGTTATCGCATATTACGCATTTTGCCCGTGTATTTTAATCCTACGTATCCCTTTTTAGGGGGACGGTCTATCTTAAACACTCCTAAGCGGCAGGTCGGAGGTTCGAATCCTCTCGTGGGTGCCAGCAGCAACGCCGAAAGTCTTTGTTCAAGGGCTTTCGGCGTTTTCGTTTTCCGCCGCGCTTCCTGATTCTCCTGTTTTTCAAGCAGCGGGACCGCGGAAAGGCGGCTGCCCGCGTCATTTCCCGAACCGCTGCTCCTGTCCCCGCCAGACAGGACAGGGGCTTTTCTGCCCAGGAAGGATGCTCTTGATTTTGGAGCGTTTTGCGGATATAGTATAATTGGGTGAAAAGGGGGCGCTGTACTTTGCGAGCTGGGCGTTCAAACAGGAATCATCTGATTTTCATCGGCCTGCTGTTGCTGGCCGGTGTTCTTCACGTGGTCGAGGATTGGCTGCACAACGTACCCGCGCCGAATTATTCTCTTGTCACCCTGTGCTTCTGCCTTGGTTTCACCATCTACGCTTCCCTGCTCCTGGTCTGGATCCGGTCCGTCCATTCCCGCCTTCTGCCCGCAAAGCCCCGGGTTTATCTGATCGCTATGGCGCTGCTCATGCTTTTTTACCTCTGCCTGCGGGTTTTTCGATACCGCGTTGCCGTAAGCGCCGCCGCGCTGCGGCTGAGCTGGTACGCTTTTTATCTGCCGATGACCGTGATCCCCGCCCTGTTTTGGATGCTGTGCCTTCGGATCGGCAGAGGTGAAGCGCGCAAGGGCCGGGACGAGCGTTTGCTTCTGATCCCGGCGGCCCTTCTCTCCACCCTGATTCTGACCAACGACCTGCATCATCTGGTTTTTGTTCCAAAGCCCGGGATCGGTGACCTGATCGGCACAAGCGGAACCTACACCTACCGCCTGCCCTTCTACCTGAGCTATGCCTGGATGATTCTGGCCGTCGCCGCCGGACTGCTCCTGCTGGTTCGGACCTGCGGCCGTGGGAAAAACAAAAAGACGATTCTCTTGTTTGTGGGCGTTCTGCTGCTCTGGTTCGGGTTGATCGAGCTCCACACACTTAAGCGGATCGTTCCGTTCATCCCGCCCTACGAATCCCCGGAGATTCATGTTTTTTCCATGCTTGCCGTTTGCGAAATCTGCATTCAAAAACGGCTGATCCCCCATAACGTAAACTATGCCGGTTTTTTTACCCAGCTTCCCATGCCCGTACTGATCACAGATTGGGAGCTTCGGCCGATCGATCGGTCCGCAGATGAAATCCCCGCAACCCACGACCAGCTTGCGGCGGCGCTGGAGGCCCCGATCCGGCTTCAGCCGGATCAAAAGCTGTCCGGCAAGCGAATCAGCGGCGGCTGCGCCTTCTGGGTCGAGGACGAAGGCGAGCTTCGCAGGGCAAACGAGGCGCTTTCCGAAGCGAACGAGCTGCTGGAGAGTGAAAACACCCTCATCGAATACGAAAACCGGCAAAAGGAGCAAAACGCGTTTCTCCGCTCCAGACATCACATCTACCATGAAATTGCGGAAAGCATGTATCCCTGGCAAAAGCGGATCGAGGAGCTGCTCAAGGCCGCCCGCCCCGGGTCACCGGCGTTCCGCGGCGACATTGCGCGGGTTTCGGTATGGAACGCCTTTGTCAAGCGCAAAACCAACCTGCTGCTGACGGTCTCCGAACAGGAAGAGCTCCCTTTGCGGGAGCTCCTGCTGGCAGTTTCCGAGTCCGGGCGGTATCTCTCCTATGCGGGCCTCAAAACCTCCGTAGACGAGAGCGGCTTTCTGGAAACGCAGAGACAGGATGGAAAGGATGGAATGCTGCCCTCCGGCACCATCCTTGCTCTGTACGACAGCTTTGAGACCCTGGCGGAACGGCTGCTGGGCTGCGCCTCTTTGCTGATGGTCTCCTGTTCCGATGGCGACTTACGGCTGGCGTCCAATCCCGCGGCTGGGATCGAAACAGCCGGCGCATCGCTTCCGGTCCTTTCCGAGAAACGCGAGGGCATTCTGTATCTGACTGTCTGCGCGGGGAAAGGCGGTGACTTGGTATGACGATCTGGCACGCCGCGGAAACGCCGCTTCGGGGTCTCTTGATCGTGAGCGCCCTGCTCCTGCTGCTTTGGAACGGCTACCTCTGTCTGCTGCTGGCTCATGTCAGGGAACGCCGCTCGCATATTCTCCCCGTCTCTATTTCTCTGATTGTCCTGTTTTTGCTGTTCTTCCTGTTGTTGGACGGCGTTTTCCACCATGGGGAGCCGGATCACCCGAGGACCTGGCCCGCAGTGACTGCCGCCTTCTGTCATCTTCCGGTGTTTGTTCCCCTTCTGACAGAGCTTTTTGCCGCGCTCTGGCTGTTTTGGGTTTCCCGAAAACTGGCGCTTCTGCGAAAGGCTCGCCCCACCCCGGACTCCGTCAAGGAGACCTTGGATCTGCTTCCCGCGGGGATCGCCTTTGCCGCGGAAGACGGTCAGACCGTTTTTTCCAACCTGACGATGGACGCCGTTTCCCGGGCTCTGACCGGGAAAGTTCTGACGGATCTGCATCCCCTGCTGGAGCTGGCCACCGCGGCGGAGCACACAGAGCCCGGGACGCCCCATGCCGTCGTTTCCGATGGGACGCGGGTGTGGAAGCTTTCTCACAGCAGCGTCTCCCAAGGCGAACAGGCATTTTCCCGGCTCACGGCAACGGACGTCACCGCCCTGGCCCGGATCAACGACGATCTGCGAAGCAAAAACGATAAGCTGCGGGAACTGCATCAGCGTTTGGAAAACTACAATCGGGAGGCGGAACGGATCATCCTGTCCCAGGAGCTCCTGAATGCCCGGATGCAGGTCCACAACGAGACGGGCCACGTCCTTCTGATCAGCCGCCGTTACATGGACGACCCATCAGCGATTGACGCGGCGGCCCTGCTCCGAACGCTGCTTGTTACCAACGCCCAACTGCTGAAGGAATATGAGGAGGACGATACCCAGCGCGACGCGCTGACCGAGGCGATCCGGGGAGCCGGAACCATCGGCATCACGGTTGGGCTGCGGGGCGCGATCCCCGAGGGCGGGACGCCCCGAACCATCCTGGCCGCAGCCGTTCAGGAATGCGCGTCCAATCTCCGCAAGCATGGGGACGGAGATCGGCTCGAGGTGAACACAGAAGCGGCCGGCGGCGGATTCCACTTCACCCTGGCCGGGAACGGATCTGTCCCGGACAAACCCCTTTCCGAGACCGGCGGGTTGTCGTCTCTTCGTTCCCTGGTGGAAAACGCGGGCGGGACCATGTCCGCATTGACTCAGCCTTCGGTTACGATTGAGATTCATCTTCCGGGATAGCACAAAAAATGGTTCCTGCGGGCGATGTAAAACGCCGGCGCTTTCTGTATCATACGTCTCAGCGGACGCGAATCGTCCCAAAAAAGAAAAGGAGACTACACACAATGAAAAAAATTGCATGGATTTTGGCAGCTATTCTCGCACTTTCTCTTTGCTTGATGGGGTGCGACAAGAAGGATGACGTCACAGAAAACCCGGGCAGCGCCGGAAACGCTGTGCAGACGACAGAGGCTCCCGCCGCAAAGCTGACCGGTACGACGGAATCCTGGGGCGCGTATGCCGAAGTCTTTGTGCCGGACGGAATGAAGCTGACCGGCGGCTCCCAGATCGACAAGGAAGATCAGAATTCCATGTGGGTTCAAAAAAGCGACAATGCCTTGAACTACTTCCTGTTCGTAATCTCCACGGAGGAGCAGTGTCAGAAGGACGTGGCCGCCACGAAGGAATACAATAAGGATTCCGACAAGGTCACCGAAATGAAGGACGTGTCCGTTCAGACAGGAGCCTATACTTGGACCGGCGTTTCTTATCTGTATGAAACCTACAGCGGCCCTTCCCCTGTGGTGCAGATGTACGCTGTGATCGGAGACAAGGCCGTCAACGTCCGAATGGCCGGCTTTGCCTATGATTCCGACGTCACCAAGGCCATTTTGGAGTCCCTCAAGCTGAACTAATAAGTCAAACACAGCATACAGTTCCACAAGGACGGGAGGTGACTTGAAGTGGGAAACCAAATCAGAGTGGTCATCGCAGACGACCAGTACATCGCCAGAGGATTTTTTGAGATGTACATCCGGACAGCCGCGAAATACGAGCTGGCGGCGTCGCTGGCTACGGCGGAACAGGCTGTGAACTTTTGCAGGGCCAATCCGGTGGACCTGGTCATCCTGGATGTGATGATGCAGCGCGGCCTGGACGGCTTGACCTGCGGGGAGGCCATCAAACGAAACGATCCTCACGTTCGGGTCATTCTGGCCACGTCCACGGCAGAATCCAAGTGGATCGAGCAGGCGCGTCAGGCCGGGATCGACAGCTTCTGGTTCAAAGAATACGATGAGCGCTCCCTTTTGGAGGTCATGGATCGAACCATGCAGGGAGAATCGGTCTATCCGGGAAGCCAGCCAAACCCGGAATTTGGCTGTGCCCGGAAATCCGAATTGACAGAGCGGGAATTGGAGATTCTGCGGGAGCTCACCACAAATCGCTCCAACGAGGAGATTGCGGAGAAATACAGTATCTCTGTCTTTACAGTAAAGCGGCATATTCAAAACATGCTGAACAAGACCGGCTACACGAACCGGCTGGAGCTTGCGGTAAACGCCAAGGCTCTGGGGCTGGTTGTTCACGAGGACGACCGCAAGCGAAGCGGCTCGGATTAGGAGGAGCTCGATGAAAAGAATTTGGAAAAAAATGATGCTGTTCGCGCTGACCGCCGTTTTGCTGCTCAACGTCGCTTCCCCGGCCTTTGGCCGGGAGCTTCGCCCGGACGAGCCCGGGGATTTCGATGATGGCGTAAACTGCGAATACTGCGGAGAGTGGCGCTATGACGACTGGCTCTGCTCCGGGGGCAACCACTGCGCCGCCGGCTACGGCTGCGGCGACGATCATCATTGCACGGAATGCGGGGCCTGCGAGTCCTGGGGTGATTACTGCGAGGAATGCAATCTGTGCCTGGACTGCGCCAAGGACAACCATCAGCATTGCCCCGAGTGCGGCGCCTGCGGCCAGGAGGTTGGAGGCTGCAACTTCTGCGGCTGCTGCTTTGACTGCAGCCCCCAGTGCGGCGCGGCCTGCGAGGATCTGTGCCTGGAATGCCACATTGAGCTGGGCCTTGCCTGCTGTGAATGCGGCAACTGCTACGTAGACGGCAGTGTGGACTACTGCCCGGAGTGTATGCTCTGCTCCGACTGCATGTACGCTGACTACTGCGAGGAATGCGGCATGTGCGGCTATTGTGCCTGGAGCATCAACGGCAACCACTGCCCCGACTGCATGGCCTGTACCAAGGAAGAGGGCTGTTTGCTGTGCAGCCGCTGCTTCGACTGCGGCGGCCGCTGCAAGGACGGCTGCGGAGAGATGTGTCTGGAGTGTCATCTGGACGAGGACGCGGCCTGCCCCGACTGCGGCAACTGCTTTATCAACGACAATCACAAGCGCTGCAGCCACTGCGGCAACTGCGAGCAATGCGGCGACGGCTTCTGCGAGAACTGCAATATGTGTATGCGCTGCTGCGTAGAAACCGCAGCGCACTGCCCCATCTGTCAAATCTGCTATGAGGACGCCGCCTATTACTGTCTGTCCTGCGGCTGCTGCAGCGAATGCGCCATGGTCTGCCCCGGCTGCCATGAGAGCTGCGATCAGTGCGGCTATTTCTTCTGCCGGGACTGCGGCTACTGCTCCAACTGCAAATCTATCTGCGAGGTCTGCGAGCGCTGCGAGGAGTGTACCACCCTCTGCGCAAGCTGCCAGGTGCGCTGTGCCGACTGCGCGGGGATGTGCGCAAACTGCCAGACCTGCGGAGAATGCGCGGCCATCTGCCCGGAATGCGGCGAGGCCTGCAGCGCCTGCGCCGTCATTTGCCCCTGGTGCGAGCTTTGCGCGGACTGCTGCGGGGAAATCAGCCGTGAGGCGGGCTGCGACCACGGCGTCTGCGTCATGGACCCCGACTGGGACGCCCACTGGGCCGCGGAACACGCGGGCGAGCTGATGGTGAAGCTCCAGGCGGATCGAAGCAGCGCCCTTGTGGGAGACCCGATCACCTGGACCGCCACCCCCGTCGGCGCCGCCGGAACGGCGCAGTATTGCTTTGACGTACTTTGGGAGGATCCCGAAGCAAACCAGGATGATTTCGTCTATGAAGGCAGCTGGACCACCGCGCCGACCCTGACGTTTACCCCTTCGCTGCCCGGCGAATACAGCGTCTGGCTGAGCGTGAAGGATGAAGCGGGGAAGACCGCCGACGTGCAGGGCGCCCGGGTGGTGGTGCGCTACGCGGAGAATTCCCTGCGGGTGCTGTCCGTGGCCGCCGACAAGACCAACGCGGCCAGAGGCCAGACCATTACCTGGACCGCCGCGGTACAGGGCGGCGTCGGCGAACTGCAATACCGCTTCGACGTCTACCGGGACACGGTGATCGTTTACAGCACAGATTACGGTCCCTCCCAGCAGCTTTCCTACCTGACCGAAAACGGCGGCGTCTATAAGGCGAAGGTCTATGTGAAGGACGAAGCCGGGACGGAAGCCAGTAAATTAAGCGAGCCCGTTTCCGTGCTGGAAATTCTCAGCGTGGTTCCGGAGCAGACCAGCGTAGAAACAGGCACGTATGTTCCCTGGACCGTAACGCTTGTGGGAGAGACCAAAGCGCGGAAGCTGTGCTATGACCTTTGGAAGGATGGACAGCTTGTCGCGCAGGGCTTCTACGTCGCCTCCCCCACCTATGGCTACGTTCTTTCCGAGCCGGGCGTCTATACCGTAAAGGTTTCCGTTCAGGACGTGGGCGGAACCCTGGAGCTAATGGGCGAGCCTGTAACCGTCGGCCTGCCGGTGCCGATTCTTGCCGGAGCCTACAGGAACGGAAAACAGCTATTGTCCTGGAACGAGATATCCGGCGTGACGACCTATTATGTGTATCGCAGGGATTACAATGGCGGCGAATGGGGAACCTGGGCCTTGAAGGTCAAGGCAGCCGGGACGGAGTGGACAGACGAAACCGCCATTCCGGGGCGGCGCTATGAGTATCGGATGCGGGCGGAATGGGCCGGCGCTTTGGGGGGCTATTCCAACACCCTGACGATGCCCAACCTGAACCCCTTTGAGGATGTGGGTGAGAGCGACGCCTTCTTTACCCCGGTCCTCTGGGCCTACTACCACGAGCCCCAGGTCACGGCAGGCACCGACACAACCCATTTCTCCCCGGAGCGGACCGTCATGCGGGCCGACGCCATGGTGTTCTTCTGGGCAGCCAACAACCGCCCGGCGTTCAGCTCTACGGACAAAACCTTCAAAGACGTGAAGAAGAAGCACTGGGCCTACGCGGCTGTTATGTGGGCCGTAGAGAACGGCATCACCGGCGGCACAGACGCGGCGGGCAACTATTTCAGCCCCCAGCGCACCTGCTCCCGCAGCGAGATTTTACAGTTCCTCTACGCCGCCATGGGAAAGCCCGCGTACACCATTAACAACCCCTACAGCGACGTAAAGCCCAAGCACTGGTTCTATGAAGGCGCCATCTGGGCCTATGAAAAGGGCCTGGAGCGGGGGGAGGACGGCAATTTCCATGCCAAGACTCCCTGCACCCGCGCTTTTGTCGTGACCTATCTCTATCGGTTCTTCACCGGCCTGGACCTGGACGAATAGCGCTGTTTCCTGCCGCGGCAGCTTTGGGCTGTCATGGCAGCCAAGGAAAACACGCGGCATTGCTCCCGCTTCCGATCCAGACAGCATCCCGGAAACGCGGAAGCCGGATGCAGTGCTTACGGCATTTCCTTTGTGCCGATCGTCTCAACAACTGACAATTGCGCCAAAAAGTCAAACATACCCACCACTGAAGTGGTGGGTATGTTTACGCTTCACACCGGTTTTTCAAGTTAGGTTTTTCGCTTTTTCATACTGAACTCCCGTGGAAAGAATGAAAAATGTTCCGAGCAGGAATTCCGCCGGACGAGTCGGAGGACGCAGGCGGGCTTGACGCCCGGCAAGGACGGCAACGAAGTATGGCGCAATTCCTGCCGGAACAGCTTAATGGTTTCTATGGGAGTTCCGTATCAAACTTCTCCAGATTGGGAGCAGCCAGAGATAGCAGGCCAGGAGCAGCGCCGTCAGAGGCGCTCCCACCATGGTCAGGGGCACCGCCCCCGCGATGCACCAGGGAATCAGCGGGGAGGTAATCACTGCGCTGTCCTCCAGATCAATGGCCAGCTCCCTGGGGTCCTCATATTCCTCCCGGCATAGCTGGTCCGTCAGCAGGATCGCAAGAGTCTGATTGCAGGCTACCATCCCGGCGGGAATGGAGGTCACCAGCGTGGCCCGATAGCGGCCGATCCGCCGGGTCAGCTTCGCCACAGCCCGCTTGCAGCCGTCCAGGAGTCCGGTCTTCTGAAACAGGCCGGAATAGGAGGAGGACAGGCAGACAATGGCGCTGACCTGGAGCATGGACAGCACGCCCCCGCCGCTGACCAGGGCCGCGGCCTCCGGGTCCTCGGGGGTAAAGCCCCGCAGGGCAGCCAGCAGCAGCTCCCCTGCCGACAGCTTCTCCACAAACAGGCAGACGGGAACCGCCGCCAGGATGCTGGCAGTCATGGCCGCCCGGACGTTCACCCGGAAGAGCGCCAGGATCAGGATCACCGCCGCGGGGAACAGGGCCGTCCAGTGCAGGCGGAAGCTTCCCGCGAAGATAGCCCGCAGGTCCAGCCCGGTCCCGCTGCCCTCCGCGGCCAGACCCAGGCCGGTATAGACGCCGCAGGCCAGCAGGAAGGGCACCGCCGCCGTGCGAACCATGGCCTTGATATTGTCATAGATATTGGTTTTCGTCACCGTCGCCACCAAAAGGGCGCTGGTGGAGACCGGCGAGCACCGATCCCCGAAAAAGACGCCGGAGAGGATGGCGCCGCCGGTCAGCACGGGAGACACCCCGAATGCCGCGCCCATGGCGGAGCAGACCACACCCATGGTGGCGGCCGTGCCGAAGGAGGTCCCCGTCATCACCGAGAGGAAGCAGTTCAGCAAAAAGCTCATCAGCAGGAAGACCGAAGGGCGGATCAGGTCCGAGGCCTGGCAGACCAGCAGGGGCACCGTGCCCGCCGCCCGCCACAGGGCGGTCATCACGCCGATCAGCAGAAAGGTAATCAGAATTTTGCTGACCGTGGACACGCCCTCCCAGGTCATCTTCGCCAGAGCGCCCCAGGCGAAGCCCTTCCGCCGCCCGTACAGCCAGAACAAAACCAGCCCAAAGCTCAGGGCGTAAAGCATAGAGACGTCCAACACCAGACCGATAATCAGCGCCGCGCAGAAAAGACCCAAAATCAAGCCTTCCATACCGTTGATACCTCTTGAATTATAATAAATATAACGTATATCGGGCATTATCATAGCAGGAACACGCCCGGATTGCAACCATTTTTTCCCCCGTCCGGGCAAGACGCCCCGCGGGGAGATTTTTCACGGATTTCACGCAATTTTTTAATAGAATTCGCACAATCCCCGATTGACTTTTGCTTGGATTTTTGATAGAATGGGTGAGGAAGTTAGACATCTCGGATTAGTTGTCTGACAACTTCAAAAAAACAGGGAGGCGTCCTATGAAAACTTATTGGGTCCTGGTGGGGAGCTTCGGCAGCGGCAAGAGCGAGCTGGCCCTGAATCTGGCGCTGGAAAAAGCCAAAGAGGGTCCCTGCACCCTGGTGGACCTGGACGTCATCAATCCCTATTTCCGTACCAGCGAGCGGGGCGACGTGCTGAAGCCTGCCGGGGTGGAGCTGATCATGCCCCCCTTCGCCCTGGACAAAATCGAGATCATGTCTCTGTCGGCGCAGGTCTTTTCCGTCTTCTCCCCCGGAGAAGGCAACGTGATTTTTGACATCGGCGGCGACGACGTGGGCTCCATCGCCCTGGGCCAGTACAAGGCCCGCTTTGACCGGGTGCCGCCGGAGCGGATCAACGTCCTGTTCATCGTCAACTGCCTGCGGCCCACCGCCGCAGACTTTGACAGCGCCATGGACGTGCTGGCAAAGATTCAATACGTCTCCCGGCTGAAGGTGACGGGCATCGTCAACAACGCCAATCTGGCCGGAGAGACGGAAGCCTGCCACCTGGCGGAGGGCTACGAGCTGGTGAAGCGGCTCTCCGAGGCCACGGGGATCCCCGTCTGGGGCAGCTGCGGCACCCGGGAGGTCTTAAATTCGTTCAAACTGTACGTCAAAGAGCAGGGGCTCGACCCGACGTACGTTGGAAGATACCAAGCGATCGAGGTGATGATGCACCGGAGCTGGGACAAGTTCCTGAAGGAAGGTCTTTAACAACGCGACCCATTTAGTTCGTCAACAATTATTGAAAGCGAGGAAATGCCATGATTAAAGTCACCATTCATGAAGACGTGTGCAAGAGCTGCGGCCTTTGCGTGCGCCTTTGCCCCAAGGGCGTGCTGGCTCTCCAGACGAAGCACCTGAACACCAAGGGTTACTACCCGGTTGAGGTTGCCAATCAGGAGGCCTGCATCGGCTGTCTGTCCTGCGCAATGACCTGCCCGGACGTTGCCATCGAGATCGAGAAATAAGGAGGAAACTTGAATGGCTAAAAAACTGATGAAGGGTTGCGAGGCCATTGCCGAAGCCGCAATCCAGGCGGGATGCCGCTACTTCTTCGGCTACCCCATCACCCCGCAGAACGATATCCCCGAGTATATGTCCCGGCGTCTGCCCCAGGTGGGCGGCTGCTTCCTCCAGGCGGAGAGCGAGCTGGCGGCCATCAACATGGTCTACGGCGCAGGCGGCGCCGGCGCAAGAGCCATGACCTCTTCCTCCTCCCCCGGAATCTCCCTGAAGCAGGAAGGCATCTCCACCTGCGCTGCCGCTGAGGTTCCCTGCGTCATCGTCAACATGATGCGCGGCGGCCCCGGCCTGGGCAACATTCAGGCTTCCCAGGGCGACTACTTCCAGGCCTGCAAGGGCGGCGGCCACGGCGACTACCGCTGCGTGGTCTACGCGCCCTCCTCCATCCAGGAGACCTGCGACCTGATGCCCAAGGCGTTCGACACTGCCGATACCTACCGCACTCCCGTCATCATCCTTGCCGACGGTCTCATCGGCCAGATGATGGAGCCCGTGGAGCTGAAGATGAACGACAACCCCACCATGCCCGAGAAGCCCTGGGCCTGCCAGGGTTGGGACCCCAAGGGCGACCGTCCCCGGGCTGTCATCAACTCCCTGTACATCGAGACCGAAATTCTGGACGACCTGATGACCCGGCTGAACGCCCGCTATGACATGATCCGCCAGAAGGAAGTCATGGTGGAGAAGTACAAGACCGAGGGCGCCGAATTCGTGCTCTGCGCCTACGGCACCGTGGCGAGAGTCTGTAAGGCCGCTGTCCGGATTCTGGAAGAGAACGGCATCAAGTGCGGTCTGGTCCGGCCCATCACCCTGTGGCCCTTCCCCACCCAGGACGTGCATGACGTCATCGCCCAGGACAGCGTCAAGGGCGCGCTGACCGTGGAGATCTCCAACGGTCAGATGGTGGAGGACATCCGCCTGGCCGTCAACGGCGAGAAGCCCGTGGACTTCATGGGCAAGGGCGGCAGCATCATTCCCACCGCGGAAGAGATTGCTGACCGCGTAATGGAAATCATGAGGAGGGCATAAGAGTATGGCGACTGTATTTCAGAAGACTCCCGTTTTAACGGACGTCCCGTTCCACTACTGCCCCGGCTGCGGTCACGGCATCGTGCACCGTCTGGTGGCTGAGGTCATTCAGGAACTGGGGATTCAGGAAAAATGTGCCGGCGTGGCCCCTGTGGGCTGCGCGGTGTTCATGTACAACTATATGAACGTGGATATGTACGAGGCCGCTCACGGCCGCGCTCCCGCGGTTGCCACCGGCTTTAAGCGGGTCCACCCCGACAAGTACATCTTCACCTATCAAGGCGACGGCGACCTGGCCTCCATCGGCACCGCTGAGATCGTCCACGCCGCCCACCGCGGTGAGAAGATCACCACCATCTTCATCAACAACGCCATTTACGGCATGACCGGCGGCCAGATGGCCCCCACCACCCTGGTGGGTCAGGTCACCACCACCTCTCCCTACGGCCGCCAGAAGGAGCACTGCGGCGAGCCCATCCGCATCGCGGAAATGCTGGCCACCATCAACGGCTCCGCCTACATCGCCCGCTGCGCTCTGAACAACGCCGCCAACATCCGCAAGACCAAGGCCGCCATCAAGAAGGCCTTTGAGATGCAGATGGAGGGCAAGGGCTTCTCCCTGGTGGAGGTTCTGTCTCCCTGTCCCACCAACTGGGGCAAGGCGCCCGGCGAGGCCATGGACTGGCTGCAGGACAACATGATCCCCTACTATCCTCTGGGCACTTTTAAGGAGGTATAAGTCATGGTTGAAAGAAATATTTTCGCAGGCTTCGGCGGCCAGGGCGTTCTGCTCATGGGCCAGCTGCTGGCGGCTGCCGGCATGAAGGAGGGCAAGAACACCTCCTGGATCCCCTCCTACGGCCCCGAGATGCGCGGCGGCACGGCCAACTGCTCCGTCATGCTCTCCGAGCAGGAGATCGACTCCCCCCTGGTGACCCGTCCCACCTCCCTGATCGTGATGAACCGTCCCTCCCTGGAGAAGTTCGAGGATTCCGTCGTTCCCGGCGGTTCCATCTTCGTCAACAGCTCCATGATCGACATCAAGGTCAAGCGCACCGACGTGAACGCCTACTACGTCCCCTGCACTGAGATCGCCACCGAGCTGGGCAACCCCAAGGTCTCCAACATGATCATGCTGGGCGCCTACATCGGCAAGTCCAAGTGCGTGGACATCGAGACCGTTCTGGAAGCCCTGCTGGAGAAGCTGGGCGAGCGCAAGGCCAAGCTGATCCCCCTGAACCGCGAGGCTCTGAAGCGCGGCGCTTCCTGCATCGAATAATTTTACCAAGGGCGGCATTTTGGCGTGCTAAAATGCCGCCTGTTTACAACGGAGGAAACATCTATGCCCCAATTCATTTCCGCCGCTGAGGCGGTGAAGCTGATCCGGGACGGCGACACCCTGATCTACAACAACTTCCTGGGCATGTACAACTGTGAGCAGTTGTCTGTGGCCCTGAACGACCGCTTCCGGGCCGAGGGACATCCCAAGGACCTGAAAATCTACTGCACCGCCGGTCTGGGCGGCTGGGCCCCCAACACCGCCTGCGAGCAGATCGTCACCCTGGGCGCTGTCAAGACCCTGTACCTCAGCCACTACGCCTCCATGCCCGTCACCGCCCAGATGGTGCTGGACAATCAGGTGGAGGCCTACAACCTGCCCTTCGGCGTCATGTCCCACGCGGTGCGGGCGGCGGCGGCCGGTCACGACTTCGTGATCTCCGACGCGGGCCTGAACCTCTTCGTGGACCCCAAGTACAAGGGCTATCAGCTCAACGAGCGCTCCAAGGAAGAGCTGGTGGAGGAGATCTGGATCAACGGCAAGCGTCACCTCAAGTACGCCACTCCCAAGCCCGACGTGGCCCTGATTAAGGCCAGCAGCGTGGACAGCCGGGGCAATATCTCCATGGAGAACGAGCCCGTCATCGGCGATCCCCTGTCCATCGCCCAGGCCACCAAGCGCCGGGGCGGCATTGTGATCGTCCAGGTGGAAAAGGTGCTGGATACCCCCCGCCGTCCCATCGAGGTCTCCATCCCCGCCGTCTTGGTGGACTACGTCTGCGTGACGCCGGAGCAGACCCAGATTCAGGGCATCCCCGGCTCCGACCCCAAGTTTGCGGGCGACGTGCCCATGGACGACGAGACCCTGGTGGAATACGCCAAGAGCCACGCCTCCACCAACCCCAAGGACCTGGCCAAGCGGCTGATTGCCATGCGGGCCGCCAAGGAGCTGAAGCCCGGCGACGTGGTGAACATCGGCGTGGGCGCCCCCGAGTTTGTGGCCGTGGAGGCTGCCCGGGTGGGTATGCTGCCCCAGGTGGCTCTGACGGTGGAGGCCGGTTCCATGAAGGGCCTTCCCATGGGCGGCCTGGCCTTCGGCGCCGCCATGGGCACCCAGGCAGTCTGCACCACCGCCGAGCAGTTTGACCTCTACGACGGCGGCGGCCTGGACATCTGCTTCATCGGCGCTCTGGAGGTGGACAAGCAGGGCAACGTCAACGGCCACTACAACCCCAAGAAGCTCTCCGGCATCGGCGGCTTCATCAATATCACCCAGTTCACCCATCGGGTGGTCTTCTGCACCACCTTCTCCGCCGGCGGCCTGGAGATCGAGCACGGCGAAGACGGCCTCAAGATTGTGAAGGAAGGCAAGTTCCTCAAGTTCACCGATCAGGTCACCGCCCTGAGCTTCTCCGCCGAAAACGCCCACGAGAACAAGCAGGAGATCACCTACGTCACCGAGCGCTGCGTCTTTAAGCTGGGCGAAAAGGGCCTGATCCTCACCGAGGTCGCCAAGGGCGTGGACGTGAAGAAGGATATTCTGGACCTGCTGCCCTTCCAGGTAGAGGTCGCGGCAGAGCTCAAGGAAATGGAGTTCTGATAAAAGAAATGTAGGGGCAAGCATTGCTTGTCCGCAGACGGGCGATGTGTCCCTACAACGCTGTTCGGAGGTGTCCCATGTCTTATTCCGGCAACGCCCTGTCCGTGAAGATCGCGGACCAGCTTACGGAAATGATTTCCCAGCACCGGTTTCAGCCCGGGGACAAGCTCCCCAACGAGCTGGAGCTGGCGGAGGAGCTGCAGGTCAGCCGGACCACCCTTCGGGAGGCCCTCCGCATTCTCTCCACCCGGGGCCTTGTGGAAGCCCGGCGGGGAATTGGAACCTTTGTCACCCAGAGCAAGAGCATCCACGCGGACTACGACCTGCTGAAGATTCAGAATACCAACGTCACCGCCAAGGAGCTCTACGAAATGCGGCTGATGTTCGAGCCCCAGGCCGCCTACTACGCCTGCCTCCGGGCCGGCGACGAGGAGCTGGAGACCATCTTCCGCTACGGAGAGCTGGACGAGCAGATGATTCTGCGTCGGGACCCCCTCTGGGACGAGAGCGAGCAGAAGTTCCACAATTCCATCGCCTCCGCCACCCACAACCAATTTATCACCGCCCTGCTGCCCATCTTCAACCGGGCCATCCACCAGGGCATCATGCTGGCCAACGAGTCCCCCGAGGTCTCGGAAATGACCCTCCACGACCACCGGATCCTGATGCAGTATCTGCGGGACCGGAACCCCGAGGGGGCTAAGACCGCCATGTATCTGCACATCATCAACACCATGCGGGCCTTCCATATCCCGCTGGACTGAGCACAGAGGACGGTTTTCTGTGCGCCCGCGCGCTCCCAACAACAACCGTCATGCAGCACAGAGAACCGTCCCCTGTGCGCCCGACACCAAAACAAAGGAGATCATCATCGTGAAAGGACTTACCATCACCAAGACCGAACATCCCAAGGCAAAGCCTGCCAAGGGCGCGAAGCTGGGCTTCGGCTCCGTCTTCACCGACCACATGCTGCTCATGGACTACACCCGCGGACAGGGCTGGCATGACGCCCGCATCGTTCCCTACGGCCCCATCTCCCTGAGCCCCGCCGCTACCGTCTTCCACTATGCCCAGGAGACCTTTGAGGGCATGAAGGCCTACCGCGCCGAGGACGGCCGCATCCTGCTGTTCCGGCCCGAGGAGAACTTCAAGCGTCTGAACCAGTCCAACGAGCGTCTGTGCATCCCCGAGCTGGACGTGAATTTCTGCATTGAGACCCTGAAAGAGCTGGTCATGCTGGACAAGGACTGGATCCCCGAGGACAAGGAAGCCTCCCTGTACATCCGTCCTTTCGTGATCGGCAACGAGCCCAAGCTGGGCGTCAAGGAAGCAGACAACTACATCTACTGCGTCCTGCTGAGCCCCTCCGGCGCTTACTATGAGAACGGCCTGCAGCCCGTGCCCATCTACGTGGAAGAGAACTACGTCCGGGCGGTTCGCGGCGGCACCGGCTTTGCCAAGACCGGCGGCAACTATGCCTCCTCCATGAAGGCCCAGGCCATCGCCCACGAGAAGGGCTACTCCCAGGTGCTGTGGCTGGACGGCGTGGAAAAGAAGTACATCGGTGAGGTCGGCGCCATGAACATCTTCTTCGTGGTGGACGGCGAGGTACTGACCCCCGAGCTGGACGGCTCCATCCTCTCCGGCATCACCCGGAAGTCCATGATCCAGATCCTGCGGGACAAGGGCTACAAGGTCACCGAGCGGAAGATCACCATCCAGGAGATCGCGGACGCCTACGACGCCGGCAAGCTCCAGGAGGTCTTCGGCACCGGCACCGCCGCCGTCATTTCTCCCGTCGGTCAGCTCGAGTGGGGCGACAAGGTCATGAAGATCAACGGCGGCAAGATCGGCGATATCTCCATGTACGCCTACAAGACCCTCACCGACATCCAGTGGGGCCGCGCCAAGGGTCCCGAGGGCTGGTCTGTCGAAATCGGCCACGTGTAATTCCATTCGGACACGGGACGGTTCCTTGTCTTGCTTGCAAGGCAAGGAACCGCCTTTTTATCTTTCTAAGACACTTTTCTTGACTTTCCTCCCAAAATGTGGTATAATTAAGATACAGATGAATTGTACTGCGTCTTAGGAGGATATTTTTATGGAACCTGAAATCAAACTGCTGCCGCCGGAGCAAGAACGAAGAGAGCAGTTCTGGGAGCATGACCTGGTCAAGGACCGGAACGGGGGCTTGGCGGGCAGCTTTCACAATCTCAAGCTGATCCTGGACTGCGACGAGCTCCTGCAGCCCATCCGGTTCAACCGACTTGCCGGGTCCATCGAGGTCACGGGAAAGCTGCCCTGGCGGGAGATCAACCTGGGCGGGAAGCGCTGGCGGGACGCCGACGAGGCCCATCTGATGGACTATGTGGAGACCTGGTTTGGCATTTTCCCCCAGAATTTTTACACCCCGGCCCTGCTGGGAGCCACGGACAACCGCGCCTTTCATCCGGTGGTGGACTACCTCAAGGCCCTGCCGGATTGGGACGGGGTGAAGCGGGTGGAGACCCTGCTGGTGGACTACCTGGGGGCCGAGGATACGCCCTACGTCCGGGCCGTCACGGCCAAAACCCTCTGCGCCGCCATCTGGCGGGCCTGGTCTCCCGGGAAGAAGTTTGACAACATTCTGGTGCTTTCCGGGCCCCAGGGCATCGGCAAAAGCACGCTGATCTCCCGGCTGGGCGGGGAATGGTACTCCGACAGCCTGTCTCTGTCCGACATGAACGACAAGACCGCCGCCGAGAAGCTGATGGGGGTCTGGCTCATGGAAATCGGCGAAATGGCGGGCATGAAGAAGGCGGAGCTAGAGAAGGTCAAGGCCTTTCTCTCCCGGCAGGAGGACCGCTTCCGCCCGGCCTACGCCCGAAACGTGGTGACCCGGCCCCGGGGCTGCGTCTTCTTCGGCACCACCAATAACACGAGCGGGTATCTTCGGGACGTGACCGGCAACCGCCGCTTCTGGACGGTGGAGTGTTCGGGCAAGAGTGCGAAGAAGCCCTGGGACCTGAGCCCGGAGGAGCTGGGGCAAATCTGGAAGGAGGCCCTGCTCCGCATCCCGGAGGAATCGCTGCTCCTGTCCCCGGAGCAGGAGGCGGCAGCCCAGGAGTGCCAGCGGGAGGCCCTGGAGGAGGACGATTTTCAGGGCCTGGTGGAAAGCTACCTGAGCATTCCCCTGCCGGAGGACTGGTATATGGCCAACTTCGGCGAGCGGGTCTGCTACTATCAGACGCCGGAATATACCAAGCTGGGCCCGGGCCTCTATCCCCGGGAGACGGTGTGCAACCTGGAAAACTGGTGCGAGTGCCTGGGACGGCCCCGGGAGCAATTGACAAAAAAAGACAGCGCCAGGATCGCAATGATCATGGCGCGTGTCAAGGGCTGGGAAAAGCAGGGGGATTATCAATATCATCCCGTCTATGGGAAGCAAAGGATCTATCAAAGAATTTCAGAACAAAGCTGATGCGGCAGGGGCTTTGTTCTACTCCCGTTCTAAGTTTGTTCTATTGATTTTCCCTTGTTTTTCCTATGTTTTTTGAAAGATAGAACAATAGAACAATAAATTTCCCTTAGGAGGAATGAAAACTCCATATATGTTGGAAATACGCTTGTTCTATGTTCTTTGTTCTACGGTGCAGCAACGGGACGGGAAACCCGTCCCCCACGCTGTCATTCTGAGCGGAGCGAAGAATCCGTTCCCCCCCTGGCGCACTTGCGCCGGCCTGTGCGTTTTCCGGGCGGCCAATGACCGCCCCTGCGCTTCCATTCTGCATTTTGCATTCTGCATCCTGCGGACTCTGACCCGGAACCTGCTGTCGATTTTGCAGACGGCAAATCCATTTCTGTTTTGCAGATGGCAATCTGCAAAACACCGACAATTCTCAATTCTCAACTCTCAATTCTCAATTCCAACGGGACGGGAAACCCGCCCCCTGCGGGCCGATGCTTCATTGTCACCTGTCAATTGTCCCCTGTCACCTATCAATTCTTACTTCTTACTTCTTCCCTCTTACTTCTTCCCTCGTTTCTCCCCTACTGCGCAAACTGGCTGTTATACAAGCTGGCGTAGAATCCGCCCTTTTTCAAGAGCTCCTCATGGTTTCCGATTTCCACCACCTTGCCCTCCCGCATTACCAGAATCACGTCCGCTTCCCGAATGGTGGACAGACGGTGGGCCACGATGAAGCTGGTGCGGCCCCGCATCATGCGGGCAAAGGCGCTCTGGATTTTCAGCTCCGTGCGGGTATCGATGGAGGAGGTGGCCTCGTCCAGGATCAGCATGGGCGGCAGGCAGAGCATGATCCGGGCGATGCACAAAAGCTGCTTCTGGCCCTGGGAGAGCATGCCCCCGTCTTCGGTGATATAGGTATCGTAGCCCTGGGGCAGCAGACGGATGAAGCTGTGGGCGTGGGCGGCCCGGCAGGCGGCCTCGATCTCCGCGTCGGTGGCCTCGGGCTTGCCCAGGGTCAGATTCTCCCGAATCGTGCCGGAGCGGAGCCAGGTCTCCTGGAGGACCATGCCGTATTTGGCCCGGAGGCCGGCCCGGGTCATGTCCCGCAGGTCCGTCCCATCCACCCGGATGGCGCCGCCGTCCACGTCGTAGAAGCGCATAAGCAGGTTGATCAGGGTGGTCTTGCCGCAGCCCGTGGGGCCCACAATGGCGATCCGCTGACCGGGCTCGGCGGTGAAGGACAGGTCCTCGATCAGAGGCTTGTCCTTGGTGTAGGAGAAGAAAACGTGGTCCATTTGCACCCGGCCCGCGCCGTCATTTTGCGTGTTGCGTTCGGGGGCTGACGGACCGACATGGGCATCGGCCCCTACGGACTCTGATCCCTGATCCTTGATCCCTGATCCCTGATCCTCCTCCGGCTCGTCCATCAGCTCGAAGATGCGGCCAGCGCAGGCCAGGGCGTTCTGGAACTCCGTTACCACGCCGCTGATCTCGTTAAAGGGCTTGGTGTACTGGTTGGCGTAGGCCAGCAGGGCGGAAAGGCTGCCCACGGTGAAAACGGCCTCCGTCCCGGCGGTGGAGACGCAGAGCAGGGCGCCCGTCAGCACCACGGCGGCATAGACCACGGAATTGACGAAGCGGGTGCAGGGATTGGTGAGGGAGGAGAAGAACACAGCCTTCAGGGAAGTCTTTTCCAGCCGGTCATTGATGGCGTCGAAATCCTTTACGGCCTGCTCCTCCCGGCCGAAGGCCTTCACCACCTTCTGCCCTCCCAGGAGCTCGTCCACGAAGGCCGTCTGCTCTCCCCGGGTCCTGCTTTGCTCCAGAAAGTAGCTGTGGGTGTGAGAGGCAATGAACCTGGCCACCACAAAGCTGAGGGGCGTCAGAACAATGACAATCAGCGCAATCAGGGGCTTGATGGAAAGCATGAAGCCCAGAGTACCCAGAATCGTAATGACGCCGGTGAAGAGCTGGGTGAAACCCAGCAGAAGCCCGTCGGCGAGCTGGTCCACGTCGGTAATAATCTGGCTCACCACCGAGCCCACGCCGCGGCGGTCCAGCCAGGACAGGGGCAGACGCTGCAGGTGCCGGAAGGCCCGGTTCCGCAGATCCCGGACGGTCTGGTAGGTGACCCGGTTGTTGATGACGCTTACCAGCCACTGAACCAAAGCCGTCAGGGCCGCAAACAGGGCAATCTGCAGCAGCAGCGTTCCGATGGCGTCAAAATCCACCTGGCCGGGGCCCACAACGCAGTCAATGGCCCGGCCCACCAGCACGGGCAGATAGAGGGTCAGGGCCACAGAAGCAGCCGAAAGCAGAATCGAAGCCAGAATCAGCAGCCGATAGGGCCGCAGCAGCGTCAGAACACGCCTGTAGGGACGGCTCCCAGCCGTCCGCTCTCCCGTTCGCTCCTGCCTGTAGGGACGGCACTCTGCCGTCCGCGTATCTTTTGCGGCGCTCACCTGTGCGCCACGGGAAGCAGTCCCTTGCGGGGACAACCCCTCATCCGTCATCGGGCTTCCGTGAGACGCCCGATGCCACCTTCCCCCCAGGGGGAAGGCTTTGGAAACGCGCCTGTAGGGGGCGGCGTCCCCGACGCCCCGTGATTTCCCGGACGCGGGAGAGCCAGCACGGGCATCGGCTCCTGCATCGTGCTTTCTCATAGCGCCGCCTCCCTTCGGAACTGGGACTCGTGGATTTCCCGGTAAACCGGGCAGGTATCCAGCAACTGTTCATGGGTGCCCAGGCCCACCACCCTGCCCTCGTCCAGGACGACGATCTGGTCCGCGTTTCGAACAGCGGAGGTTCGTTGGGCCACCAGAAAAACCGTAGGATGATCCGGCAGGGCCCGGATGGCTTTCCGCAGGGCGGCGTCCGTAGCAAAGTCCAGAGCGGAGGAGCTGTCGTCCAAAATCAGGATTTCCGGCCTTCGAACCAGGGCGCGGGCGATGGTAAGCCGCTGGCGCTGGCCCCCGGAGAGGTTCCGGCCAAACTGCTCGATCTCCCCGTCCAGGCCGCCCTTGGCGGCCACAACGTCCGCCGCCTGGGCGCAGGTCACAGCCTCCATAAGGAGTTCGTCGGAATCGCACGGGGGAGGGTTCTCTGTGCCGGAATGCATTGCGGAATTGTCCCCGTCTGCGGAATAGAGAACCGTCCTCTGTGCATCGTTCAGCACGATGCGCTCGGGAACTGACGGGCCGATGCCCACATCGGCCCCTGCTGCGGAACTGTCATTCTGCTTTTTGCGTTCGGATATCTGCGGGGCGTCGAGGGCGCCGCCCCCTACAAGCGCTGAATCCAGCCCCCAGAGCAGATTCTCCCGGATCGTGCCCCGGAACAGCACCGCCTTTTGTGGCACCAGGCCGATTTTGGCCCGCAGCTGGGCGGGCTCCCAGGCCCGGACGTCAATCCCGTCCACCAGGACCCTCCCCCGGGTCGCCTCGTAGAACCGGGGAATCAGGTTCACCAGAGTGGATTTGCCGCTGCCGGTGCCGCCGATGACGCCGATCACCTGGCCGGGCATGGCCCGGAGCGTCACCCCGGAAAGGGCCTCCCCGGCTGCACCCTCTGCCGAATTCCCCCGTAGGGACGAGCATTGCTCGTCCGCCCCAATTGCCGCAGGGTCTGCGGACAAGCACTGCTTGTCCCTACGCACAGAATCGCTTTCTGCTGCGGCATAGTAGCTGAAGGCGGCATTGTCAAACTCCACCCGAACCGCAGGGTCGCCGCCTGGGAGGCCGCTTTGTGCCTTCTCCTCGTCTTCCATGTCCAGGACTGACTGAATGCGCTTGCCGCAGGCCAGGGATTTGGTGATATTGATAATCAGATTGGCCAGCTTAATGAGCTCCACCAGGATCTGGGACATGTAGTTGTAGAGGGCTACCACCGCCCCCTGGGTCAGGATTCCCCCCTGAACCCGGAGGGCGCCGGTGTGGATCAGGCCGATCACAGCGGCGTTGATGATCACATAGGTCAGGGGATTCATCAGCGCGGAGAGCCTCCCCACCCGCTGCTGCGCGGCGGTCAGGGCGGCGTTTTGTTCCGCGAAGCTCCGGCACTCGGCCTCCTCCTTCCGGAAGGCCCGGAGCACCCGGACGCCGTTGAGATTCTCCCGGGTCGTCCCGAGCACCCGATCCAGCCGCTCCTGGACCCGCTTATACATGGGCATGGTCAACAGCATCACGCCAAAGACCACCGCCGCCAGCACCGGAATCACCGCCGCAAACCAGAGGGCCGCGGAAGCGTCGATGGTAAAGGCCATCACCATGGCGCCGAAGACCACGAAGGGAGACCGGAGCAGCAGCCGCAGGGTCAGATTCAGACCCGTCTGGACCTGGTTCATATCGGAGCTCATGCGGGTAATCAGGGTGGGAATGCCGATCCGGTCCAGGGTGGCGTAGGGGAAACGCTGGATGTGGGCATAGAGGGCGTGGCGGAGCTTGGTGACGAAGCCCACCGCCGCCCGGGCAGAGAAATACTGGGCCGTGACGGAAAAGCCCAGGCCCAGCAGGCCAAGGCCCGCCAGCAGCAGACCCATGCGGACAATATGGCCCCGGTCTCCCCCGCCGATGCCCCGGTCGATCACGGAGGCGACGATCATGGGGATGAACAGCTCCAGGGTGGCCTCCGCCAGCTTCAGCAGCGGCCCCAGGACGCATTCCTTCCGGTAAGACTTCAAATAGGAAAACAGCTTGCGCATAGCGGCCTCCAAGGTGGTGATGGAGATATTATAGCAGATTACGGGGATGGAGGCAAGGGAATTGAGAGGTGAGAATTGAGAATTGAGAATGAATGGGTTCAGAGTCCGTAGGGACGGCACTCTGCCGTCCGGAGGATCAGCCTTATTGACAAGCGCCCAGGGGGAGCATATAATAAATGCGTTCTTCTGAAGCGCGGGCGCACACTGTGCGCCACTACAGCGAAAAAGCACGAAGCATGGGAGACTGTCTATGAATCAGAATATACGTTTTGAAATGCTCATCGGGCCGGAGGGGCTGGCGAGGCTGCGCCGGGCGCGGATAGCTGTCTTTGGCCTGGGGGGCGTGGGGGGCTATGTGGCGGAGGCCCTGGCCCGGGCCGGGGTGGGAACGCTGGACCTGATCGACAACGACCGGGTGGCCCTTTCCAACCTGAACCGACAGATCATCGCCCTGCACAGCACTCTGGGCATGACCAAGGTGGAGGCGGCCGCCGCCCGGGTCCGGGACATTGATCCGTCTATTGTCGTTCACCAATTTCAGACCTTCTACCTGCCCGGAACCCGGGATCAGTTCGACTTTTCCGCCTATGACTACGTGGTGGACTGCATCGACACGGTAAGCGCCAAGCTGGATCTGGTGATGCAGTGCAGGGCCGCCGGGACGCCTATCATCTCCGCCCTGGGCACCGGCAACAAGCTGGACCCCGCAAAGCTGGAGCTGGCCGACATCTACGACACCGCCGTCTGTCCCCTGGCCCGGGTCATGCGCAAGGAGCTCCGCCGCCGGGGCGTGGAAAAATTACAGGTGGTCTATTCCCGGGAGGAGCCAATTACTCCCCTGTTCCAGCCGGAGTCGGAGCAAGATGCGTCTCTCTCCCCCGACGATCCCGCGTTTTATGGCAACAAACGCCGCTCGGTGCCGGGCAGCAGCCCCTTCGTTCCCCCAGCGGCGGGCTTGCTCATTGCCTCAGCGGTCGTGGGGGATATTTTGAAAAAAACCATTGACATTTCCAAATAAATTGTGTACAATACAACCGTATCCTGACATGAGGGCGAGGGCCCAGGGGAAAGGTGCGTTACGGGGAAGCTACGGCCGCGTTCGCACGCGGCCGTTTTTGTTTTCCTGAATACATTTTGGAGGTATCGCTATGGAAACCAGAGTCGCAGTCATCAGCATCATCGTGGAGAACAATGAAACGGTGGAGCAGCTCAACGCTCTGCTTCACGACTACGGCCAGATCATCATCGGCCGTATGGGCATTCCCTACCGGCAGCGGGGCATCAACATCATCAGCCTGGCGGTGGACGGCCCCCAGGACGTGATCGCCGCCCTCTCCGGGAAGATCGGTTCTCTCTCCGGCGTCAGCGCCAAGACCGCCTACTCCAACGTGACCGGCAATGTCTGATCTCCTGAGCCTGATCGACAAGCTGGAACGCACCCACAGCCTGACCCTCGCGGAATACGAGGCCCTTCTCACCCAGCGTGGGGAGGGCCCCGCCTCCGCCCTCCGGGAACGGGCGGTGCGAGTCCGGAAGGCCGTCTACGGCAGCACCGTCTTCACCCGAGGTCTGATCGAGATCAGCTCCTGGTGCAAAAACGACTGTCTCTACTGCGGCATCCGCCACAGCAACCAGAAGGCCCAGCGCTACCGGCTGAGCCCTTCGGACATCCTCGCCTGCTGCCGGGAGGGCTGGGAGCTGGGCTTCCGGACCTTCGTGCTCCAGGGCGGCGAGGATCCCTGGTTCACCGATGAGGTGCTCTGTCCCCTGCTGGAGCAGATCAAGGCCGAGTTCCCCCACTGCGCCGTGACTCTTTCTCTGGGGGAACGGAGCCGCGAGAGCTATCAGCGGCTCTTCGACGCGGGAGCGGACCGCTATCTGCTGCGGCATGAGACCGCCGACAAGGCCCACTATGAGCAGCTTCACCCCGCCGGAATGTCCTGGGACCACCGGATGGAATGTCTCCGTACCCTGAAGGAAATCGGCTACCAGGTGGGCTGCGGCTTCATGGTAGGCTCCCCGGGGCAGACGGAAAAGGAGCTGGCCAAGGATCTCAAATTCGTGGAGACCTTCCGGCCCGCCATGTGCGGCATCGGCCCCTTCATTCCACACAAGGACACGCCCTTCGGCAGCCAGCCCGGAGGCAGCGTGGAGCTGAGCTGTTACCTTCTTTCCATCCTGCGGCTGATTCAGCCGAACCTCCTCTTACCCGCCACTACCGCCCTCGGCACGCTGGACCCGCTGGGCCGGGAGAAAGGCATACAGGCAGGCGCCAACGTGGTCATGCCCAACCTCTCCCCCGTCAGCGTCCGAAAGAAATATATGCTCTACGACAACAAAATCTGCACCGGCGAGGAATCCGCCCAGTGCAGAGGCTGCCTCGCGGCGCGAATGAGCTCGATCGGCTACGAGCTGGTCAGCGACCGCGGAGACCCGAGGGAAATTGAGAATTAAGAATTGAGAAGTGAGAATTGACGATTTCTCAACTGCCTGCGGCGGCGCACGGGAAACAGCCCGTCGTCTGTGCACCCCCTCATCCGCCTCCTTCGGAGGCACCTTCCCCCCAGGGAGAAGGCTTTAACGGATGGCAGAGTGCCCGCGCTACGGACTCTGAACTCTGTGCCGTGGCGCACACTGTGCGCCGCTGCCGGACCCTGAACTCTGAACCCTGAACTCTGAACTGAAAGGACGAATACCATGTTCACCTACAATCCCAAATCCATGCTCCCCGATGAATTTATCAACGACGGGGAAATCCGGGAAACCCTGGCCTATGCCGACGCCCACAAGAACGATATGGCCCTCATCAACGAAATCCTGGAAAAGGCCCGGCCCATCCGGGAGGGCAACGGCTGCCGCTGCCGGGGCCTGACCCACCGGGAGGCCTCCGTCCTGCTGGCCTGCGAGGATCCCCAGGTGTTGGAGCGGATCTACCAAATCGCCGAGGAGATCAAGCTGGCCTTTTACGGCAACCGCATCGTCCTCTTTGCCCCCCTGTACCTGTCCAACTACTGCGTCAACGGCTGCGTCTACTGCCCCTACCACCTGAAAAACAAGCACATTGCCCGGAAAAAGCTCACCCAGGAGGAGGTCCGGCAGGAGGTCATCGCCCTGCAGGACATGGGCCACAAGCGCCTGGCCATTGAGGCGGGCGAGGACCCGAAGAACAATCCCATCGAATACATTTTGGAGTGCATCAACACCATCTACTCCATCAAGCATAAGAACGGCGCAATCCGCCGGGTCAACGTGAACATCGCCGCCACCACCGTGGAGAACTACAAGAAGCTCAAGGACGCCGGCATCGGCACCTACATTCTCTTCCAGGAGACCTACCACAAGGAGAGCTACCTGAAGCTCCATCCCACCGGCCCCAAGCACGACTATGACTACCACACCTCCGCCCATGACCGGGCCATGGAGGCAGGCATTGACGACGTGGGCCTGGGCGTGCTCTTCGGTCTGGAGCTCTACCGCTATGAGTTCGCGGGACTTCTGATGCACGCCGAGCACCTGGAGGCCGTTCACGGCGTGGGGCCCCACACCATCTCCGTCCCCCGCGTCAAGCCCGCGGATGACATCAACCCCGAGGAATTCAACAACTCCATCTCCGACGAGATGTTTGCCAAAATCACCGCCTGCATCCGTCTGGCGGTGCCCTACACCGGCATCATCATTTCCACCCGGGAAACGGAAGAGACCCGTTCCAAGCTGCTGCGTCTGGGCGTCAGCCAGGTCAGCGGCGGCTCCCGCACCTCCGTGGGAGGCTACGCGGGCTACAGCCCTGAGGAGCGGCCCCACGACACGGAGCAGTTTGACGTCTCGGACCAGCGCTCCCTGGATGAAGTGGTGCGCTGGCTCATGGAGAACGGCCACATTCCCTCCTTCTGCACCGCCTGCTACCGGGAGGGCCGCACCGGCGACCGGTTTATGAGCCTGTGCAAGTCCGGGCAGATTCTCAACTGCTGCCACCCCAACGCCCTGATGACCCTCACCGAGTACCTGGTGGACTACGCCAGCGAGGAGACCAAGGCCATCGGCTTCAAGATGGTGGAAGAGGAATTGAAGAAGATTCCCAGAGACAAGGTCCGGGAAATCGCCGCGGAGCACATCGAGGCCATCAAGGCCTCCAACGCCAGAGATTTCCGGTTCTGATCGCCATACGGACCGTAGGGACGAGCATAGCTCGTCCGCCGATCCGCGATCAGGCATTGAACAGCGGACAAGCAATGCTTGTCCCTACGGAAACAAGGAGAACACCATGAGTTTAAACGAAACTGTCTCCGCTGAGCGGCTGCATATCGCCTTCTTCGGAAAGCGAAACGCAGGCAAATCCAGCCTGGTGAACGCGGTCACAGGGCAAAAGCTGGCTGTGGTCTCCCCCGTCAAGGGCACCACCACGGACCCGGTACAAAAGGCCATGGAGATTCTGCCCCTGGGGCCGGTGGTCATCATCGACACCCCGGGCTACGACGACGTGGGAGAGCTGGGCGCCCTGCGGGTGGAAAAGACCAACGAGGTCCTGAACAAGACCGACGTGGCGGTGCTGGTCTACGACGCCGCCGAGGGCATGAGCGCCGAGGACGAAGCCCTGCTGGAAAAGCTGAAGGAGCGCCGGCTGCCGGTAATCCTGGCCGCAAACAAGGCGGACCTGGATCAATGCGGCATGCAGAATGACCGGGATCAGGGTTCTGCAGCGGCGCACACCTGTGCGCCACGGGACGCGATTCTCGTCTCCGCCCTCACCGGCCAGGGCGTGAAGGAATTAAAAGAGCGGCTGGCGGAGCTGGGGCGCTCTGCCAAGGCGCCGAAATACATTCTGGCTGACCTGGTCTCCCCCGGCGACACCGTGATTTTGGTGATCCCCATCGACGAAAGCGCCCCCAAGGGGCGGCTGATCCTCCCCCAGCAGCAGACCCTGCGGGAACTGCTGGACCTCCACTGCGTTCCCATCTGCTGCCAGGCGGAGGAAATCCCCGCCGTCCTGAACAATCTGAAAGCTCCGCCCCGCCTGGTGGTCACCGACTCCCAGGCCTTCGGAAAAGTCTCCTCCCTGGTCCCGGCTTCTGTTCCCCTTACCTCCTTTTCGATTCTCTTTGCCCGGTACAAAGGCCAGCTTGCCACTCTGGCCGCCGGGGCCAGGGCTCTTTCCGAACTGAAAGACGGCGCCCGGGTGCTGATCTCCGAGGGCTGCACCCACCACCGCCAGTGCAACGATATCGGCACGGTGAAGCTCCCCCTCTGGGTCCGGAGCTATACCAGAAAGGCCCTGGAATTCTCCTTCAGCTCCGGGGGCGAGTTCCCCGAGGATCTGTCCGGCTTCGACCTGGTAATTCACTGCGGCGGCTGTATGCTCAATGAGGCCGCCATGCAGCATCGGCTGGAGGTCGCGAAAAAGGCCGGCGTTCCCATGGTCAATTACGGCGTGGCCATCGCCCAGATCCACGGGATCCTGGCCCGGAGTCTGGAACCCTTTGCAGGAGAGCTGATTGACTGACGGTCCGCCTCGCGCAAATCCCCCCGGCAAATCCGCAGATTTGCCGGGGGGATTGTATTTTCCGGAATCACTCAGAGGGTCAGCCACGCAAAGGGATAGTCCGTCAACAGCTCTTTTTGGTGGGTGGAGAGCAGCAGGGTTCTCCCCTGCCGATTCGCTAAGATAAAATCAACCGTTTGGTGAAGGGTTGCCTCGTCCAGGCCGGTGAAGGGCTCGTCCATAAGAACGCAGTCGCTGTCGGCCCACAGGGCTCGGGCGATGGCCACCCGGCGCTGCATCCCGCCGGAGAGCTCCCCCACAGACTGGTTCAAACTGTTTTCCGGCAGGAGGCCCGCCAGGAAACGGGCGGCTTCCTCCCGATTTTTCCGGTTTCCCCGGACGAAAAGAAGCTGATCCACCGCGCTCCGGCCCGGCAGAAGCCGGTCCGTCTGGAAGACGGCGGAGTATCGCACCCCCTGGGTCACAGTCCCGGCGTCGGGAGTCAGCAGGCCCAGCAGGATCCGCAAAAGGGTGGTTTTGCCCCGGCCGGAAGGAGCCGTCAGCCCGTAGAGGCCGCCCCTTTGCAGGGTCAGATTGTAATGCTGGAAAATGACCTTTTCTCCGAAGCGGTGGGAGAGGTCTTTGATTGCAATATCCATCACTTCCCCACCCTTCTGAGCAGCCGCAGAACGGCTTTTTCAAACACCGTGCTAAGCAGGATCACAGTCAGCGTCCAGGCGAAGAGCTCCGCCGTGGCCATGTAGACCTTGGACAGATAGAGCTGTTCGCCGATGGAATGCAGGGGCGTGCCGATGACCTCCGCGGCGATGCCCGCCTTCCAGCTCATGCCCAGGGCGGAGGCGCAGGCGCCCATCAGATAGGGCCACAGGGCGGGTCGGTAGACCTGCCAGGCGGTTCGCCCCGCCGGAACCCGGAACACCCTGGAGAGCTCCAAAAGCTCCGGGTTGGTGCTTTCCAAACCGGAAAGGGCGGCAAAATAGATCTGGGGGAAGACAATCAGCAGGGCGACGATCACCGCCAGGCTGGAAGAGCCGAACCAGACCAGGATCAGAATGATAAAGGATGCCACGGGTACCGTCTTCATCATAGTCAGCAGGGGGGAAAGCAGAGTGCGAAGCAGGGAAAAGCGGAAGGCCGCAATCCCCACAAGCAGTCCCAGGATCAGGGCCAGGAAAAATCCCAGGGCGATCCTGCCCAGGGAGCCCAAAACCGCGCTCCAGTAGGCGGCGGTGGGAACCTGCGCCCAGAGCGCCCGCAGGGTGTCAATGGGAGACGCAAAGATGACGGGTTTCGCCACCAGCATAGAGACAGCCTGCCAAACCCCCAGCCAGAACAGGGTGACAAGCAGTCCCCGAAGAAAGCGGCGCGGTGATTTGGCAGGCTTCATGCTTTATTCTCCCGTGTAGTAGAACTCGTCGGCGGGCATCTTCTCGCCCACGGCCTTGGGATTCTGATCATACAGGGTCTTCAGATAGCCGGAGAGCAGGGTCTTCATTTCACCGCCGGTGATGCAGACCAGGTTGCAGTAGGGAATGGCCTTTTCCGCAATGGGCGCCTTGGCGACGATGCCCATGTTCACGATGAGCTCCGCGGCCGCCGCGGGATCCCGGTTCACGTTGTCCACGCCGAGAAGGCAGTCCTTGACAAAACCGCTGACCATGTCGGGATTCTTCTCGATGATCTCATTGCGGACCACCGTGACGCCGGTGACCAGAGAGCCGCCCTTGGAGACGTCCTTCCATTCCGCCGTCAGATCCAGGGCAATGCGGAGCTGTTCATTCTGCATGGCAGCGGCGGTGACAAAGGGCTGGGGCAGCAGACCGATGGCGGCGAGATTCTCGCCCATGGCGGTCACAACCTCCTGGGCCTCGGATTTGAATTCCAGGGTGACCTTGTCCTCATTCCCGTTGGCGGCCAGCAGATACCGCAGCGCGTACTCCGGGGTGGTGCCCTTGCCGGTCAGGTATACGGTCTTCCCTTCCAGATCCTTGACGGAATGGATGGTATCGCCGTTCTCCACCACGTAGAGAACGCCCAGGGTGTTGACGGCCACCACGGAGAAGCCGCCGGCCTTGTTGAACAGAGCGGCTGCAGCGTTGGCGGGCAGCAGAGCGGCGTCGGCCTCGCCGTTTACCAGCGCGGCGGTAACCTCGTCCGCAGTGGTGCAGACGTTGGAGACGTAGCGGTTATTGGTTTTGCCATCCTCGCTGTCCCGCAGCATGGTGGCAATGCCCATGGAAGTGGGGCCCTTCAGGGAGTAGACCCGCAGAACGCCGTTCTGGAAGCCGTTCTCCTCGGTGCGCTCTCTGGTGGCCTGATTGGACTGATTATCCTTACCTTGGGCGGATTTGGAACCGGCGTTTGAATCAACGACAGGCTTTGAGTCGGCGGTTGACTTTGTCGTTTCGGCGGGGTCGCCGCCGCAGGCGCAGAGCCCCAGCAGCAGGGCGAAAATCAGTGTAAAAGCAAAAAAACGTTTCATGTTGATCCCTCCAAACAGTTATTCATTCAGACGGAACCGCCTGTGGCCGGTCCCGTTCCATTTCAGATTTGCTTCCCGCCCAGCCAGACGGTCTTGCGGTTCAAATCGGCGTCGCAGACCACAAAATCGGCCAGCTTGCCGTTGGCAATGGAGCCCACCCGGTCCAGGGCATGAATCTGCCGGGCGGGATTCCAGGTGGCCGCCCGGATGGCGTCCTCCTTGGGGATGCCGAAGCGGACCGCGTTGCGCATACAGTCGAAGAGGTTGGTGGCAGAGCCGGCGATGGTGCCGTCGGCCAAGCGAGCCACGTTCTCCGCCAGGAAAACCTGCTGGCCCCCCAGCTCGTATTCCCCGTCCGGCATCCCGCAGCAGCGCAGGGCGTCGGAGATCAAAACCATCCGCTCCGCCCCGAAGAGCCTGAAGGCCATGCGGACAGAGGCGGGATGGACGTGAATGCCGTCGCAGATCAGCTCCGCGGAGACGGCCTCGTTTTCAGAAGCCGCGCCGATGACGCCGGGCTTCCGGTGGTGAATGGGGGGCATGGCGTTGTACAGGTGGGTCAAATGGGTCACACCGGCGTCAATGGCCGCCTTGGCGTGCTCGTAATCGGAATCCGTATGGGCGATGGACACGGTACAAAGCGCCTTGGCCCGCTCCACGAACTCCACGGAGCCCTCCAGCTCCGGAGCCAAATCCACGATGGAAATCAGGCCCTCGCTGTCCTCATAGAGCCTGCGGAAGGCCTCGAAATCCGGCAGCCGGAGATATTCTCCGTTCTGGGCGCCCTTTTTCTTCTCGGAGAAGAAGGGCCCCTCCATCTGGACGCCCAGCAGCCGGGCGCAGCCCGCCTCCGGATTCTTTTTCAGCCGGAGCCCGGCCTCCAGCGCCTTGGCAATGACCTCGTAGGGCAGGGTCATGGTAGCAGGGGCAAAGCTCGTCACGCCGACGCCCGCCAGATAGCGGGCCATGGTCACGTCACCCGCATAGGAGCCGTCGGAGAAGTCGGCGTTGGAGTTGCCGTGGTTGTGGACGTCGATGAGCCCGGGGATCACATAAGCTCCCCCCAGGTCTACGGCGTCCTCCTTCTCGATCAGCACGTCGCAGAATTTCCCGTCCTCGACGGAGAACCCGCCGGAGACGAATTTGAAATCTTCGGTAAAAATGTAAGCGTTTTTGTAGTTCATCAGAACCTCCGGACTTGTTGAGTGACTAGTCACTAGTGACGAGTGACTAGTCACTAGTGACTGGTGACTGGTGACTAATGACTGGTGACTACACTTCCGGCAGCGAAGCGGCCGCAACCGCCTGTCCGACTCTCCGGGTCTTTTCGTCCGGCAGCATGACCGCCATCTTCCCGGCCAGGGCGGGGTATTCCTCCGCCATGACCCGCTTGCATTCCGCCAGGATGGTGTCTCCGCCCTTGCCGGACATGACCCGGCCCAGGACGATCATGTGCTCTACGTCGTAGAACATGGAATACAGCTGCATGGTGTGGCCCAGATAGACGCCGATGGATTCGTAAATCTTCACGGCTCTGGGGTCGTCCCGCTCCATAAGGCCCTGGACGACCTTCAGCTTTTCGGCGGGAGTCAGGCTCTCGTCCAGTTCGATCCCCGCAGCGGGGGCCAGCTTGATCACGGCGTCCTGGGAGAAGTACTTGCAGCCCACGCCGATGTCGTAGGACCACTCGTCCATCATCGCCTGCTCGGACAGATCCACCGGCGCGAAAGCCAGCTCATTGAACCAGCCCAGGATATTTCCCTTTTTGTCCACGTAGCCGACTGCCTCGCTGGTGCCCATGGCCATGCCCATAACGGCAGTGGCTCCAAGCCCCATGGCGCCTGCCAGGGCGGTCACGTCGCCGTCGTTGGCAACCACAATGGGCACCTTCCCGTCGCCGATCTGGGCGGCGGCCCGGTCAAAGACGGTATGGACCAGCTTGCGGATCTCCTTTTCCCGGGGCACCTTGATGAACAGAGAGCTCACCATGGGGGCGTTACCGATGAACACACCGGCGGAGGAAACGCCGATGCCGTCCACCCGGGGCATCTTGGACGCGGCGGTCTGGAACGCCTTGAGGATTTCGTCGTAATGATACTGGGGATCGGCCTGGGTCTTGGGATGCCAGACCACCTCTTCGGAGTAGACGGTCTTTCCGTCGATGACTGCGGAGACCTTCCGGTCGGAGCCGCCGGCGTCGAAGCCGATGCGGCAGCCCTCCATGTGGCCGCCCACGGAGACGGAGGCGTCGTTTTCCTTTGGGAACTGCGCGGCGTCGGCGCAGGTCACGATCTCGAAGCCGTTTTCAAAGACGTCGGACATAAACTGCACGTCGAACCAGCGCTTGCCGTTCTGGCCTTCGCCGTTTTCAAAATAGACGTATTCCCTCGCCAGTCGATTGGCGATTCCATCCGCCCCAAGGATATAGACCCGGAAGCCGCCAATGGACCAGAGCAGGAATTTCACGTAGCGCTCCACGAAGCGATAGTCGGCCTCGGCCATCTCCTCGGTGCCGTAGATTTTTCCGTGGCGGACGGTGATCTTGCCCTTGTCCCGTTCCACGGCGATGGAAATGGGCTTGGAAGCCCCCTCCAGATAGGCCCGCATCCAGGGCCCCAGGGGGATAAAGCCGGGGTCCAGCTCGGGCATGTTCTTCACAGCAAAGTCAATTCCAAGATACCGCATCGTTTACCTCTCCATATAGCTTTCTACAATCTGCTGCATCTGATCCCACTTGGCCTCCATGTCCTGCACCAGCCGAAGCTGGGCCCGGGTACGGACCAGGTTGTGGTCGGGGTACTGGGTTTTGAAGTAGTGGTCGGATTCCAGATAGTCCGTCAGGAAGCGGGCTGCAAGCTCCAGGGTGATGGTCTTGGCCCCCAGGGGCAGCAGCGCGATCTCCCGCTTGGTCAGGGAATGGCAGCCGTCCAGATAGCCCTTGGTATAGACCTCAAACCGGTGCAGATCCATAGTCATGCGGCTGAGCTCCTGCACGTCCTCCGGCGCGGTGGCCGCGCCAAAGCGGATAGAGTCTCCGAAATCGAACAGGCTGGAGCCGGGCATAACCGTATCCAGATCCAGCACGCAGAGGGCCTTCCGGGTGTGAAGGTCCAGCAGCACGTTGTTGAGCTTGGTGTCGTTGTGGGTGACCCGCAGGGGGATCTCTCCGCTCTCCAGCATCCGCTGGATGGTGCCGGCCTCCTGCTCCCGCTCCAGCAGGAAATCCACCTCCCGCTGGACGTACTGGAGCCGGTCGCAGGCATCCTCGTCCATGGCGATGTGGAGCTGGCGGTAACGGTCCGGGGTGTTGTGGAAATTGGGGATGGTCTCGTGCAGAGAGGCCGCCGGGAAATCCGCCAGCTGCTCCTGGAACCGGCCGAAGGCCACGGCGCTTTCATAGAAGTCCGCGTCAGTCTCCGGGGCTTCCAGGCAGAAGCCTCCTACGAATTCGTAGCAGCGCCAGTAGTGACGCCGCTCGTCCCGGTAGTAGAATTTCCCGTCCAGGGCGGGGACAAAATGCAGCACCTTGTTGGGATCGTCCACCTTGCCCCGGATGTGCTCGGTGACGGCAATCACGTTCTCCATCAGTTGAACGGGCTTTTTGAACACGTGGGTGTTGATTCGCTGCAGAATATACTGGGAGCCGTCGTCGGTGGTAATCAGAAAGGTGTAGTTGATGTTGCCGTTTCCGAACGCTTTGCAGGAAAGCGGACGGCTCTTGATCTGAAACTGATAGATGGCCTGTTGCATGAGGACCTCCGAAATAATACTTATATTTTCATGTGATATTTCTCATATACATATAATCTAGTGTATTATAACAGGGTTCCCCGGAAAAAGCAATCGTTTTATTTTGGAACCGGGTCCCTGCACACTTTCTTCAAAATCGGCCTTCCACCAGGTTTTGGGTGCGGTAGAGCTGGGCGAACACGCCCTCCCGGGCCAGGAGCTCCTCCCGGGTCCCCTGCTCCCGGATCACGCCGTCGGCCACTACAATCACCCGATTGGCTGCGTGGATGGTGGACAGACGGTGGGCGATGATCAGGGTGGTCCTGCCCTTTGCCAGCTCGTCGAAGGCCTTCTGTATCTTGGCCTCAGTGATGCTGTCCAGGGCGGAGGTGGCCTCGTCCAGGATCAGGATGGGCGGGTTCTTCAGGAAGATTCTTGCAATGGAGATTCTCTGCTTCTGACCGCCGGAGAGCAGGGTGCCCCGCTCGCCCACATAGGTATCGAAGCCGTCCGGCATCTGCATGATGTCGTCGTAGATCTCCGCCCGCTTGGCAGCCTCTACCACGTCGTCAAAGGAGGCGCCGGGTCTGCCGTAGCGAATATTCTCCAGCACCGTATCGGCGAAGAGGAACACATCCTGCTGGACGATGCCGATGTTGGAGCGCAGGGAACGCTGGGTGACCTTTCGAATATCGATACCGTCCACGGAGATGGCGCCGCCCGTGGCCTCATAGAACCGGGGAATCAACTGGCAGAGGGTGGTCTTGCCGCCGCCGGAGGGACCCACAACCGCCACGGTTTCCCCAGCGGGAATGTCCAGGCTCACGTCCCGGAGCACCGGCAGCTCCTCCTTGTAGGAGAAATTCACATGATCCAGCTTGAGGGCGCCCCGAACCTGGGTCAGCTCCCGGGCGTCGGGAGCGTCCTGTACCGTGGGCTCCGTGCGCATGATCTCCGCGAAGCGGTGCAGGCCCGCGAAGCCGTTGGCCAGCATTTCAGACAGGGCCGCCATCTTCCGGATGGGGTTGACAAAGGTGCCGATGTAGAGAGAGAAGGTGATGATGTCCCGATAGTCCATCTGGTCCTTCATGATGAGCCAGCCGCCCAGGGCAATGACCACCACGTTGAGGATGGAGGTAAAGAACTCCATGGTGGCGTGGAACACGCCCATCTCCTTGTGGAACTCCCGCTTGGAGGTCTTGAAGCGCTCGTTGGAGTGGAGGAACTTCTCATATTCCGTCTGCTCGTTGGCGAAGGCCTTGGAGGTCCGGAAGCCGGACAGAGAGGACTCGATGTCCGCGTTGATGCCGGCAGTGCGCTGCTTTACCATCTTGGAGACCTTGCCCATCTTCCGGCGGCGCAGGATAATCACCGACATGCACACCGGGAACATCAGGCAGACCACCAGGGCCAGCTTCCACTGAACCGTAAACATAATGATGATGGCGCCGATCACCGTCAGCACGGAGGTGAACAGATCCTCCGGGCCGTGGTGGGCCAGCTCCGTAATCTCAAACAGATCCGAGGTCAGACGGCTCATCAGCTGACCGGTGCGGTTGTTGTCGTAATAGCTGAAGCTGAGCCCCTGCAGATGGCTGAACAAGTCCCGGCGGATATCCGCCTCCACCCGGATGCCGAAGGTGTGACCCCAGTAGGCAATCACGAACTGCAAAAGGGAGCGCAGCACGTAGCACACCACCATGACCCCCATGATCAGGAAGAAGGTCTCGTATTTTTTGTCCGGCAGCAGTTGGTAGAGGGCGCTGCGGGTAACCAGCGGGAAGGCCAGATCAATGACGGAGACCGTAAAGGCGCAGGTCATATCCAGCAGGAACAGCCGCCGGTGCGGCTTGAAATAGCTCAAAAAGATCCCCAGCAGGGAGCGCTTCTGAAAGTCCTTGGTCTGCATATCAGAATTCTTCCTTTACGATATTTTGAATCCATACCCCGCTCCGGATCATCCCGTAGCCCACAAAGCATTTGATCAGCTCCAGGCTCTGACAGCAGAGGAAGAGCCAGACGATGGGGACGGCGGTGAACCGGGAGAGTACGTACGCCGCCGGAGCCACCACCACACAGGAGAATACGGAGTCAAAGAGAAAGGTCACAAAGGTCTTGCCGCCGGAGCGGAGGGTAAAATAGGCGGCGTTGGCATAGGCGTGAATGGGCATCAGGGCCGCGTTGATCAGGATAAATTGGGAGGCAAGGGCCCGGATCTCCGCCTCGGTTTTGTAGATATGGGGGAAGACCCCGGAGACCGCCGCCATAATCCCGCCGAAGACCAGGCAGGTCAGCTCGGTGAATACGATCAGCTTGCGGTCTGTATCCTTGGCCTCTTCCGTCTTTCCCGCTCCCAGAAGCTGACCCACCAGAATGCCGATGGAGGCGCCCATGGCCATAAAGGCCACGTTGCAGACGTTGCCCAGGGTGGAGGCAATGTTCACGGAAGACACCACCACGAAGGACCGCAGAGAATAGCACTGCAGAAGCAGCGCCTGCCCCAGAGCCCATAGGGTCTCGTTCAGGATCAGCGGCGCTCCCCGGCGGGCAATCTGCCCCGCCAGGCGGCGGGGAATGCGCATGCTGCGCCAGACGCCCTGGAAATAGGGCGCCTTTTTCGTATGCCGGTGGGACCAAAAGATCACAATGGCCGCCTCCACGTAGCGGGAAATCACCGTGGCGATAGCGGCGCCGTCGGAGCCCAGCTCCGGCAGGCCCAGCTTGCCGAAAATCAGCAGCCAGTTGCAGACGAAGTTCACGCCCACAGCCGCCAGACCGGCGATCATGGGCGGGACGGTCAGGCCGGTCTCCCGAAGGGTGCCGGCGTAGCACATCGCCACGGCAAAGGGAGGCAGCCCCAGCAGCATGATCCGCAGGTAGCTCAGACCGTAGCGCAGGCTCTGGTCGATATTGGTCTGCTCTCCCTCACCCTTGAGATAGAGCACCATCAGGTCTCTGCCAAACACAAGATAGACGCAGACCCCCAGCGCCAGAATCCCGGCGCACTCCAGAAGCTTGAAGCGGAAGGCGTGGCGCACGCCCTCCATATCTCCCTTTCCGTAGAACTGGGCGCCGAAGATTCCCGCGCCGGAAACCGCACCGAAAATGGCAAGGGTAAAGACAAAGAGCAAAGTATTGGCAATGGAAACGCCGGTCATCTGCACCGTCCCCACCCGGCCCACCATGATGTTGTCCAGCATACCCACAAAGTTGGTGATGCCGTTTTGGATCATGATGGGCAGGGCCACGGTGAGGGCAGTCCGGTAAAACCGGCGATCGCCGAAATAGCGATTGGAAAGCATAAATTACAGACGCTCCAGAACAGCCAGCAAATACTTCCAGGTCCGGGCAGTGGAGGCGATGTTCAGCCGCTCCCGGGTGGTATGGATGTCCTGCATGTCAGGACCGAAGGAGACGCAGTCCAGGCCGGGCAGCTTCCCGGAGAAGAGGCCGCACTCCAGGCCCGCGTGAATGGCCTCCACCACCGGCTTCCGGCCGTAGAGCTCCTCAAAGGCCCGAACCATCAGATCCCGAAGGGGAGAATCCTTGCGATACTCCCAGGCGGGATAATCCCCGTGCTGGCTGTATTCCGCGCCGTATTTGGCGGCGATGGCTCTGAGCTCCTCCGTCAGAGCCGTCTTCTCGTCGTTGACGGAGGACCGGACGGAGAAGGACAGGGAAACCTTCTCGTCCTCGGTTTTCAGGATGCCCAGGTTCAAAGAGGTCTGGACCAAGCCCTCGATGTCCTTGCTCCAGGCCTTGACGCCGTTGGGCAGCTCGTTCAGCAGGCCCACGGTCTTCCGGGTGGAAAGGACGCTCATGGCTCTGCCCCGGCAGACGCAGACCTCGTAGGTGATCTTGGCCCGAGTCTCCTCGGCGGGCATGGCCTTCAAAAGCTCGTCCGCCAGCCGCTCGATGTGGGCAATCGTCTCGTCCAGCAGGTTCTCGGCTACGATGATTTTGGCCATGGTGTAGCGGGGAATGGCGTTGTCCTTCTGGCCGCCCCGGACGTAGACCAGGCGGTAGGGGGTCAGCTTCAGCAGCTTCGCCAGCAGCTCGCCCATGACCTTGTTGGAATTGGCCCGACCCTTGTGGACCTCCGCACCGGAATGGCCGCCGGTGAGGCCGTCCACATAGAGGTGGATGCCCTTGCCCTCGGCCTTCTCGATGGAAACAGGCAGAACCAGATCGGAGCGGGCGCCGCCGGCGCAGCTCACGGTCAGGATGCCCTCGTTCTCGGAATCGCAGTTGATGAAGACCCGGCCCCGGAGCAGGGCGGGATCCAGAGCGGCAGCACCTTCCATGCCGATCTCCTCGTCCACAGTGAAGACGCACTCCAGGGGCGGATGGGGGATGTCCTCCGCTTCCAGAATGGCCAGAGCGTAGGCCACGGCAATGCCGTCGTCGCCGCCCAGGGTGGTGCCTTCGGCCCAGATATACTCCCCGTCTGTGCGCAGATCCAGAGGATCCTTATTGAAGTCGATGGGGCTATCCTTGGTCTTCTCCGCCACCATGTCCATGTGGCCCTGGAGAATTACCGCGGGATGATGCTCATAGCCCGGGGTTCCGTCCTTGTAAATGACCACGTTGTTCACTTCGTCCTGCACCCAGCGCAGGCCGTGCTCTCTGGCAAAGCAGACCAGATAATCGCTGATCTGCTTCGTATTCCGGGAGCCATGGGGGACCTTGCAGATCTCCTCAAAGTAGTACAGGACCCGTTCGGGCTGCATGCCGTTCAAGACTCGTTTTTCCATGCTCTGTTTCCTCCATAAGCAGTAAATATTTAGCATCGTACATTCTACAACATTTGCGGCATAAAGGCAAGGAGAGAAATACAAAAATACTCCTTTTTTATAAAAAATCGGCCGTTTCCCAAAGGAAACCGACCGATTGTGTCACTTGGCGGAGAGATCTACCCGGTGGCGGAGGATGGTCCAGGGAGGAACCTGCCGGGGAAAGCGCATGGAAAAGCGCATCTGGGGGGTGCGAACCTCCGAAAGCGCCTCCCCTTCCGGCGTGGTAAAGGTTCCGGCGGTAAAGGCAAAGGGCCGCAGATCGGGACCCACCGCCTCGATTTCGTCACCGGCGCAGAACTTGTTGCGCAGACTCAGCGTCGCAAGACCGGATTCATCACAGTCCGTGACAATGGCCACCACCTGGTATTCCCGGATGTAGCGGGAGTCTTCGTAGTACTGGCCGGGCTCGCCGTAAAAGAAACCGGTGGAATAGTGGCGATGGGAGACCTTCTCCACCTCATCCCGCCAGACCGGGTCCACGGGCCGCCCGGCGGCCAGGTCGTCCAGGACGTGCCGGTAGGCTCCCGTCACAATGGCGGCATAGTAGGCGGATTTTGCCCGTCCCTCAATCTTGATGCAGTCCACCCCCACCCGGGCCAAATCGTCCAGGTGGTCGATCATGCACATATCCCGGGAGTTCATGATGTAGGTGCCCTTCTCGTCCTCAAACACAGGGAAATACTCCCCGGGCCGCTTCTCCTCCATCAGGTAATACTGGTAACGGCAGGGCTGGGCGCAGGCGCCCCGGTTGGAATCCCGGCCCGTCATGTAGTTGGAGAGCAGGCAGCGGCCGGAGTAGGAGACGCACATGGCTCCGTGGGCGAATACCTCGATCTCCAGGGAGGACGGCGTCTTGGCCCGAATCTCCGCGATTTCCTCCAAAGACAGCTCCCGGGCCAGGACCACCCGTTTGGCGCCCAGCTCGTGCCAGGCGGAAGCGGAGGCGTGGTTGGCAACGGAAACCTGGGTGGAAACGTGGAGCTCGCATCTGGGGGCGTATTTCTGCGCCATGCGGAAGGCCCCCAGGTCCGCCACGATCAGGGCGTCCGCGCCGCAGTCGTTCAGCAGCTCCAGGTGGGCGGGCAGCCGTTCCAGCTCCGGGCCCCGGGCCATGGTGTTGACGGTCACGTGGACCCGGACCCCGTGGTCATGGGCCAGCTTCACCGCCGCCGGCAGCTCCTCCGGGGTGAAGTTCCCGGCAAAGGAGCGCATTCCGAAGCTGGTCCCCGCCAGATAGACCGCGTCGGCGCCGCAGCGCACCGCCATGTTCAGTTTTTCCATATCTCCCGCGGGGGAGAGCAATTCTATCTTTTTCATGTGAGAAGCTGTCAATTTCTCCCTTTGCCGATCGCCTAACCCGGCAAGATCGGCTGGAACTGATCTGAATTGATGAAGGCGTTGAAATCGTCGGCATTGGTGAAGAAGTGGTTGACTCCGTCAATGCCGGTGGCAAAGTAGTAGTACTCCGTATCGTCCGGGTGAAGCACGGCCCGGATGGAGTTCAGGCCGGGATTGCAGATGGGGCCTGCGGGCAGGCCAGGGTGCAGATAGGTGTTGTATGGGCTGTCCAGCTCCGTGGAGAAGGTGGTGCCCATGAGCTTGGCTCCGTAGTAGATGGTGGAGTCCATGCCCAGCAGGGGGTTCTCCCAGTTGTTCAAGCGGTTGAACATGACGGAAGCCACCTTGGGCCGCTCCTCATCGTTGGCCGCCTCGCCTTCCACAATGGCTGCCATGGTCAGAATCTGACGCATGGTATAGCCGCTCTCCTGAATGGCCGCCAGGTCGTCCTCGCCCAGACGGGCCTCAAAGTTCCGGAGCAGACGGTTCAGCACCTTCTGGGGCTCGTCCATGAGGTAGAATTCGTAGGTATCCGGGAAGAGGTAGCCCTCCAGGCGGTTGGAGGCGCCATAGGGAATCTTTTGCAGGAAGTCATAGTCAAACTCGTAGTTCGCCGCGGCCTCTTCCAGCTTTTCCCGGGAACAGACGCCGTTTTTCTCCAACAAGTCAAAGATTTCAAAGCTGTCGGAGCCCTCGATGATCATCAGCGTGACCGTCTCCCGGGAGCCGGCGCTGGCCATGAGATTGTTCACCAGGGCGTGATAGTCGTAGGTGAGGTTGATGGTGTAGACGCCGGGGTCAAAATAATTCTCGGAGCCGCTGAACTTGCAGTAGAGCTTGAACAGCCACTCGTACTCGATGGCTCCCGCCTCCTTGAGGGTGGCGGCAATGTCGTCCAGGTCGTCGTTCTCGTTGATGATAATCTCTACGTTTTCATCGGGCCGGGTCAGGGCCAGCACGTCGTCCGCCCATTTCCAGCCCCATTTGGCTGCGAGCGTCCCCAGCCCCACCGCAATGGCGGCAAAGAGGGCGATCCAGGCCAAACGCGGGAAGCGAAGACGCTTCAGGTGCCGCTGCCGATAAAGCGCCCGAACCGGGGGCTCGGCTGTGGGCTCCCGGTACTCTCCGTAATCGTCGAAGGCGCTGCCAAAATCCGGGGTAAAGGTCTGGGTCGCCTCCAACTCCTTTTTCTTTGGATCATTCGGCAAGGCTGTTCCCTCCCAAGTAAACAATCTGTTTGGCAATCCGCCGGGCCTCCTCGGCCCCCTTCAGAGCCTCGATCAGCGCCAGGGCAAAGTCCACGGAGGCGCCGGCCGCCCGGGCGGTAATCAGTCTGTCATGCCGCACCACGTTGGCGTCCCGAATCTCCGCCGCCCCCATCTCCGGCTCCTTGCCGGGATAGCAGACCGCCGGGGCATCCCCGATAATCCCCAGCTTCGCCAGAATAGTCGGCGCGGCGCAGATGGCGCAGACAAACTTCCCCGCCTCCCAGGCCCGCTTTACCAGCTCCAGGGCAGCCCGGCAATCCAGAATAGACTGGACGCCCCGGAGCCCGCCGGGGAGGATCAGCATATCCATGTTCTCCACGTGCACCGCGTCCAGGGGCAGATCCGCCCGGACGGCAATCTTGTGGGAGCCCACGATCTCGATCCCGTTCACCCCCGCCAGGGCCACCTCCAGCCCCGCCCGCCGCAGCAGGTCGCAGGGCGTCAGGGCCTCAATCTCCTCAAAGCCGTTTCCAAGAAGAATATATACCATTGGGGACGCCTCCTTATCGTTCATCGTTCATGGTCAAGATTGCGTTGGACCAGCCGGTAAATCTCCTCATGGATCTCTTCCGGCGGACGTACCCGCCCGTCCCTGGCACAGGAAACTACGGTCCAGCCGTAGCAGGCCGCGGCCTCCAGGCCGGTCTTCCGGCAAAGACGCAGATAGGCCAGATCCTTTTCGTGGATGTCCGCATGGGTGTGGGTATCGGATTCCCGCTTGCGCATAAGGCTGTCGCTCAGCTCCGTGGGCATATCCAGGTAAACCACCAGGTCCGGCTGGGGCAGGCCCAGGCGGACAAATTCCAGGTCATAGAGCCAGCGGAAGAACTCCGGGCGCCCCGCGTCCGGAACCTTGGCTCCCTGGTGGACGGCGTTGGAGGTGGTATAGCGGTCCGAGAGCACCAGTCCGCCCTTGGAATAGTACTCCCCCCAGTCCTGACGGAAGGAGGCGTAGCGGTCCACCGCGTAGAAGGTGGAGGCAGCGCAGGCGTTTACATCCTCCGGCTTTGCGCCGAATTCCCCGCCCAGATACATCCGGATCAGGGCCGAGGAGGGCTCGGAATACCGTGGAAAGACAATGGTACGGAATTCGCTGTTTTCCCGCTCCAGCCGCTGGGTGAGCAGCCGGAACTGGGTAGACTTTCCGGATCCGTCAGTCCCTTCGAACACAATCAGTTTACCCATAAATTCGTTCTCCTATTGCCTATCGCCTGGTGCCTGCTGCCTTAAAAACATACTTGGGCAGCCGCATCATCCGGCCGATTCGCTTGGGCTCCTTGCAGAGTCGGTAGAACCATTCCAGCTGGCATTTGATCATCCAGTCCGGGGCCCGCTTGACGTTGCCGGCAAAGCCGTCCAGGCTGCCGCCGAGACCGGCCATCAGCCGCACGGCGGGCAGCTCCTCCCGGTGAGCGAACATAAACTTTTCCTGCTTCGGGGCGCCAAGGCAGACAAACAGGGCCTCCGCGCCGGAGGCGTTGATTTTTTCGATCACCGGAGCCTCGTCCTTGAAATAGCCGTCCGCCGTGCCGCAGATCACCAGCCCCGGGGCGATTTCCTTCATCTTCTCCGCGGCCTGCTCCGCCACGCCGGGCTTGCTGCCCAGCAGATAGAGCTTTGTGCCCCGGCGGGCAAACACGGACAGCATATTCCGGGCGAAGTCGATGCCCGCGACTTTTCCCTTGAGGGGCGTCTTGCGCAGCTTGGCCGCCAGCACCACGCCGGCGCCGTCGGGCAGCATCAGGTCCGCCTGATTCAGCAGGGCGCGGAGTTCATCGTCCACGGAGGCGTCATAGCCGATTTCCGCGTTGGGGGTCACCACCACGGCAGGGTGATCGCCGCTTAGAAAGCCCTCGCCGATTGCCAGAGCCTCCTCCATGGTCACGTTGTCAAACTTTAAGCCGAGAATATCCTGCTTCATGGGTAATACTCCCCTTTCGATTTCAGTTCAGTATATCAAATTATCACCGAAACATCAAGCCTTTTTTCTGTGTGAACAGGCTTCCCACCGTTTTTATGCGGAAACCTCCCCCCGCGGCTGTCAGTCCGCAGAGGGAGGTCTGTTTGTTTCTGTTCCGGAACTAATGCGTCTTTATCAGCAGCAGGACGATGCCGAGGATTGTTCCAACGGCACACAGCACGATTGCGGCATTCTCTTTCTGCTCCTGCCGCTCATTGGTATCCAGAAAGTTCAGATTAATGGCGTTCATGAACGCGATGAGGCCCGGGATCAGGCAGGCCAGGTGCAGAAGCAAATACTCTTTCAGCACGCGCATACCGCCGAGATGGCACAGCAGGATCGCAAAAAGCGCGCAAGCAGCCAACGCACCCGGTTTTTTTCTGATTGCAGGGTGGGTCTTTTCGCACGCTGTTCGGTCGGGACGCTTTTCTGCCTGTTCCCACTCCTTTTCGTTGCTCTCAAGGACCTCCAGCTCCTCCGGATTGACGGGATGGTCCTGGTCGTAGTACTCAAAGGAAACGCCGCACTCCTTGCAGATTGAGACGTCATCTGGATTTTCCGCACCGCAAAACATACATTTTTTCATTTCTCTTCCCCCTGAACGATTGATCACCGTTTTTTGTCAGTATAGCAAATGATAAAAGAATTATCAAGCGCAAAAATCTCCGAAAAAAGTCACTTTTTCCATTTACAAATCGCGTCCAATCTGTTATCATATAGACGTCAAAATACGGGGCTTGCGCCCCTTTGATTAGGAGGTAATTCCCTTGCAAAGAAAATTCAAGACGATGGACGGCAATACCGCTGCCGCTCACGTCAGCTACGCCTTCACGGAAGTCGCGGGCATCTACCCCATCACGCCTTCCAGCCCCATGGCCGACTACGTGGACCAGTGGTCCGCCCAGGGCCGTGAGAACATCTTCGGCAACCGCGTCAAGGTCGTAGAGATGCAGTCTGAGGCCGGCGCGGCCGGTACCGTTCACGGCTCCCTGGCCGCGGGCGCGCTGACCACGACCTACACCGCATCCCAGGGCCTGCTGCTCATGATCCCCAACATGTACAAGATCGCGGGCGAGCTGCTTCCCGGTGTGTTCCACGTGTCCGCTCGTACCGTTTCCACCCACGCGCTGAACATCTTCGGCGATCACTCCGACGTCTACGCCTGCCGTCAGACCGGTTTCGCCATGCTCTGCGAGACCAATCCCCAGGAGGTCATGGACCTCAGCGCCGTGGCCCATCTGGCCGCCATCAAGGGCCGCGTTCCCTTCATCAACTTCTTCGACGGCTTCCGCACCTCCCACGAGATCCAGAAGATCGCCATCTGGGACTACAAGGACCTGAAGGACATGTGCGACATGAAGGCTGTTGAGGAGTTCCGGGAGCACTGCCTGAACCCCAACCGTCCCTCCATGCGCGGCTCTCACGAGAACGGCGACATCTTCTTCCAGCACCGCGAGGCCTGCAACAAGTACTACAACGCGCTGCCCGCCATCGTGGAGACCTACATGAAGAAGGTCAACAAGAAGCTCGGCACCGACTACCAGCTGTTCAACTACTACGGCGCGCCCGACGCTGACCGCGTCATCATCGCCATGGGCTCCATCAACGACGTGGCT
>JAEEGF010326463.1_pt1 | contig 60315 bp, 62 predicted proteins | sample 9134171 | NCBI WGS metagenome assembly JAEEGF01 (sample SAMN16246542, study PRJNA631951) | gut metagenome | biome: gut microbiome; feature: rumen; material: AP-attached | host: Bos | place: Iran: Karaj | collected 2018-10 | reverse complement strand
GCCCCGATGGCGGAGTTTGCCGTTGCCTGCGTGCTGCAGATCTATAAACAGCTCCCGTTTTTCCGGGAAAACCAGAAGGCGCGCGTGTGGGAAAAACGCCGCGACCTCCGCGAGCTGACCGGCAAAACCGTCCTGATCGTCGGCTGCGGCAGTGTCGGAACGGAATGCGCGCGCCGCTTCCGGGCCTTTGACGCCCGCGTCCTCGGCGTGGACCTCATTCCGCGGACGGACGCAAGCTATGAGCGGATGCATCCGCTGACGGCCCTGGATGAGCTCCTTCCCGCAGCCGACGTCCTGATCCTGACCGTCCCGCTGACGGAGCAGACGCGCGGCCTGATCGGAACCGTCCGCCTTGCCGCCATGAAGCCCGACGCCGTCCTGCTCAATCTCTCCCGCGGCGCTGTGATCGACGAACCGTCCCTGGCCGCTCACCTCCAAGCCAACCCGTCCTTTACGGCAGCCCTGGACGTCTTTGAATCCGAACCCCTGAACGAGAGCAGCCCCCTCTGGTCCTGTTCCAACGCCATCCTGACGCCCCACAACAGCTTCGCAGGGGAGAACAACCCCGCCCGATTGAATGCTGTCGTGCTGCACAATCTTACGAGAAGAGCATAATGAAGCATATAACGGTATACGGGAAGGAGAGCCTCCTTGTTATCGTTTCATGAGTTATTTGAATCAGATTTAGAAAGATATGGGACAGACAAAGCACCGGGAAAGTATACAAAAAGCTTATTGAGGTATTTTAGAAGAATACAGACGTGTAAGAATAAATACCTTCGTCTTTATTATCGTGCAAGATACCGGCTTCTATGTCGAAAACGCGTGATGGAGATTCCGCCATTCACGAAGATTGGAGAAGGCCTGTATCTTGGTCATGTATATAACATTACGATTAACGAAGAAGCGGTAATCGGTAAGAATTGCAACATTCACAAAGGCGTTTTGATTGGTCAGACGAATCGCGGAGCAAATAAAGGAGTTCCCGTGATTGGAAACGATGTATGGATCGGGGTTAACGCGGCAATCGTTTGGGGAATAACCGTCGGAGATGACGTCTTGATCGCCTCAAACTCTTTTGTAAATTGTGATATTCCAAGTCATTCTGTTGTTTTTGGTAATCCTTGTATCATCAAGCATAAGGACAACGCCACCGATTGTTATATTGAATTCAAGTGTTGATGGCATAAGCTGTTTTCTTGAGAGGCATTACGGTTCGCGTTCGCATAACAGAGAAAAGGACGGAATATGAATGCAGCAAAGGAAACGACCGTCGATTTAGGAAAGAATGCCACAAAATATTCTGGGTTTCGGCGAGCAGTATCTTGACAAAATCCTTGTTTTGTGGTGTAATTCAGACAGCGTGATGAGCTGTTTTATTTTTGCACGGAAGTATCTTGAAAAAGATATTTTCTGAAGATTTGGGCGGGTCTTCATACAGAAGCCGACGGCTCTTAGCGACGAACAGAAAGGGAAGAACAGTCGGCAATTTCAACTGGTTCAGGTTCCGTTAACCAGAAGCATGGATCTGTTACCAGGGGATACGATATCTCTTATGCTCAAATCCACCAATGGAAAGTCGCAATATTGGGGGATCGTGTTGTATGGTACAGTTATAAGGGTTGTGGGAGACAAACCTCAGAATAACGTGTGGTACAGTTATCCGATTCAAAACAGATCGTCGCTTTCTGCCATTTACGTGCAGGGCGCGGAGTACAACTGGTCAATTACAACAGACGTCTCTTTCAGGCTGAATGATGAGACGATCTTCTGAATCCGAATTTTGAGGTTTTTACGATCATTCTGATCATCTGTAAAACGGCATGGTGCATTCGTGTGCCATGTCGTTTTTATGGAAAAGGCAAAGCTCTTTATCCGCGGATGGCTTGGCTGCTTCGGAATCGCAGGCATGAATACGACCGTGCAGGAATTGGAAAGCTTGCTTTGCAGAATTGACGCTGAACCGAAGCTGATGCGCAGAGTCTGCCTGGCACAGGCTCATGCGATAAGTTCATTTCACGTGAACACGATAGAGAATGGAAAAAGTACAATTTAATAGAGAAAAGGGTTGCCTTTTTATTTACATCAATGTATAATAAAGTTCGTGAAAGTAGTCTCAAGCAAACCACAAAGGCAATTCGGCCGAACGCCTACAAAGTGAGAATGACTTGTTCACTTCTGCATAGGAAAGGAAAAAACCTTGAACGAGGGCTGGAACCATAGACCCGCCAGATTCAACCTTATGCTTGTGCCTTGAATCTGATTCTGTGTGGCAGCTCTATTCCATGTGTCGCGTGAAGTGAAACAGAAAAGATTCCACATGAGAGCAATTATTCGGGCAATGCCCGATTAATTCTTGCGCGTCGTACAATGTTTTCTTAGTTCTTAGTGGTGGCACTTAGCCCGAACCGTTATCTGAACAAAACAGTCATTCTTTCTGTTTACGGAGCCAACTCATGAAGAATATCGAGCAGTTACTCTCCGAAAAACCTGAATACAAGGCTCAGCTGTTTATTCGGGGGTATATTCTTACAAATGCGGCTCTGCCGCGTCTGAATCAATTCCCGTTTTATGATTCTTTTACAGAACACATTTTTGGAGATTATACGCTTCGCATACATAAGCTTCAAAGATTTGCTTGGTGTTCAACGGAATCGTCTGCATATCTGTTGATCGGGAACTGCGTGAATCCCATTACAGGCGACATTTCAGAACAAAAGATTGTTGAGACAATTGCATCTTTTTCTGATATAGAAAACTGCAATGCGCTTCGATATATCAATGAGCTTACAGGCAATTTCTTTTTAGCTGAGATTGGAGCGGAAGGCCTCCGAATGCTTACCGATTCTGCTGGAATGCTGTTTGGCTGTTATGGATCTGTCAAGGGGAAGCTTTACGTCTCCTCCCACACGCAGCTCATCGCTGATGTTGTGGAGCTTACAAAGAGCGACTACATAAAGCGTCTCGAGAATTACCGCTTCTTTTATAAATACGGTTTGTATTTTCCCGGTGATCTCACACAGTATACAGAGCTTCGCAGACTCCTTCAAAACCATATTACTTCCTATGACGGCAAGCAGTTTGCAGTAAAGCGCTTTTATCCGGTACAAGCACTTCAGATAACGCAGACAGAAAAAGAGTACGACGACCTATTGAAAGACGTTTGCTCCATCATCCACAGTACGCTTGCGTGTTATGCCAGAAAGTACCGTAATCCGGCTATTTCTCTCACCGGAGGTATGGACAGTAAGACAACGCTTGCCTGTGCTAACGGTCTATACGACCGGTATCATTATTACAGCTATGTTACTATGGCGGGTGATCGGATCGACGCTGAAGCAGCACACATTATAACCCGGCACTTGGGATTGAATCATAAAATCCATCTGGTATCCGAATCGGATAAAGACTATCCCGATATCGAGGTTGAGCGGGCTGTTTTGGAGCATAATAACGGAGGCTATCACGTCAATGAGAATGACGTTCGGAAGCGTTCCTATTTCCGCGCATTTTGTTCCGGTGGAGCAGGGTTCGACTCTGAGGTGAAATCCTGGGTTTCCGAGATCGCACGCGCAAACTACTGCAAGAAATTCGGACTGAAGAAGCTCCCACAGCACCTTACATCGCGGAATATGACATCCATGTACAAAGTGTTCCTGTCTGAGCGGAGACTGTCCAGAGAGACAGCGAAGGTGTTCGAAGAGTTCATCGAGAAAACCGGATTTCATCGTTTTCCTGAGGGATATGACGAATCAGATATGTATCTGTGGGAATTTCGTTACAGCGCATGGGGCGGAATTGTCATTACCTCCGAGCACTCCTATTCGAATGAAATCTTGATTCCCTACAACAATCGACTGCTGCTGGACCGAATGCTGCAGGCGCCTCGGGAGAAAAGAATCACAGATGAATTCCATGAGGATCTCATCCGGACTGCGAACAATGCTGTTGCTGAACCGGGAATTACAATAACGAATTGGAATGAAACAAAGAATCGAATGCGAATCGAAAAGCTGTATTTTCTGATTAATTCCCGACTGCCATAAGGAAGAATAGAAGTATCATAAATGGGATCTTCACGACCGATCTTTCTGTGTTTACGATAGAGAAAAAGTATATGAAAATACTATATACCGCTACCGTTCTTTCCCATATTTGCCAGTTCCATCTGCTCCACATGCAGCATCTGCAGGAGCAGGGTTGGGAGGTTCACGTGGCTGCCCACGACAATCTGGCGGTCAAGAACGGCTTGCAGCTCAAATACTGTGACAAGTTCATAGAGACGCCGTTTTCCCGGTCTCCGAAAAGCCCGAACAATCTCAAGGCCTATAAGCAGCTCAAGAAGCTGCTGTCGGAGGAACACTACGACGTGATCCTCTGCAACACGCCCATGGGTGGCATCGTCACCCGCCTGGCGGCAAAGAAGACCCGAAAGCAGGGCACCAAAGTCATTTACATGGCCCACGGCTTCCATTTCTGCAAGGGCTCGTCAAAGAAAAACTGGCTGATCTTCTATCCCATCGAGAAGTATATGGCGAAGAAGTGCGATCTGCTGATTACCATTAACAAGGAAGACTACGCTCTGGCGCAGAAGAAGTTCAGCCACCGTACGAAGGTCGCCCACATCCACGGCGTCGGCGTGGACGAAACACGCTATCATCCTGCGACGCCGGAGGAACAGCTTGCCAAGCGCAAGGCTGAGGGCCTGTCCCCGGAGGACTTCGTGATCCTCTGCACCGGCGAGCTCAACGAGAACAAAAACCAGAAGACGCTGATTTCCGCTGCGGCCCAGTTGAAGGACAGGATCCCGAACCTGAAAATCCTTTTGGCCGGTAACGGTCCCAAGGAGCAGGAGCTTCGGGATCAGATCCGGGAAGAAGGCTTGGAAGGCGTCGTCAAGCTGCTCGGCTACCGGACCGACCTTGAGCGTATCACGCCAGCCGTCGATCTGGTCGTCTCCTGCAGCAGGCGGGAGGGCATGCCCCTGAACATCATTGAGGCCATGCTCTGCGCCAAGCCCGTCGTTGCCTCTCACAACCGCGGCCACGACGAATTGGTCAGTCCCGGCCGGACTGGGATCCTTCTGACGCCGACAGATACAGCCGGATTTGCTGGAGCCATTGATGCGCTTGCGACAAATGCCGTCAGGCGAAATGAAATGGGAGAGGCTGCTCTGCAGTGGATTCAGCCCTATGCCGTGTCCAATACACGGGAGGAGCTTTACGGGCTCCTGCAAAGCCTGATAGAATAATGGGAATACGGGGTAAAACCCATGAGAATTGGAATACTGACGCATTATAACGTTTATAACCTCGGCGCACAACTGCAAATGCTGGCGCTCGAGGCATACCTGCGCGACTTGGGCCATAAGGTCAAGATTCTGACTTATGAGAAGAATTTTGACTTTATGCGTGCAGAAAAGGACCGCAACAGCGGCTCCTGGAAGGCCCTGCCTTTCTATATCAAGAACTATCTGTTCGGGAAAGGTCTTGGGCTGACGTGGTTCAATTACCGGAAGGTCAAGGCCATCAATACCTCCATTGCAGTCCACAACTTCGCGCCCTATGATCAAAGCGGCTGTGACGCTATTGTCATTGGCAGTGACGAGGTTTTCAGCATTGACGTGGGCTGCAATCAGATGATGTACGGGCACGGTCTGGGGAATCTCCCTGCGATCGCTTATGCCCCGGCTTTCGGCAGAACGACAGAAGACACGCTGAAGCAATTCAACTGTTATGATCTCGTCCGGGATGGGCTGGCAAAGATGTTCTCGCTTTCTGCCCGGGACACCCACACCCGGGAAATGATCCGCAGCATGACCGGAAGGGAAGTGCCCCTGGTCTGCGATCCGGTGCTGCTCTATGACGGGCACAGCTTTACTCAACCCGTCAAGCCCATCGGGAAGCCCTATCTGCTGGTCTATTCCTACGACAGCAACATGACTGCTCCGGAGGAGATTGCGGCAATTCGCTCCTATGCGAAGAAGCACGGCCTCATCACGGTTTCTGTGGGCACCTATCACAAGTGGTGCGAAAAAAATCTGGTTTGCGGTCCGCTGGAATGGTATTCCTATTTCAAGGATGCCGCCTGCGTGGTGACGGACACCTTCCATGGCAGCGTGGTCGCTATGAAAAACCACTGCAGCGTCGCAGTGTTCATCCGGCAGAGCATCAATGCCTTCAAGCTGGAATCTCTGCTGGAGGTCGCAGGCCTGCAGGATCGCAGGCTCTTGGCTGTAACGGAGCGGGAGCTGGAGCGCGTGTTCAACGAGCCGATCGACTATCCTTCCGTGGACTCCAGGATTTCGGATCTGGCAGCAGAAAGCGGAGATTATCTGAAAAACGCTTTGGAGCGTGTGGAGCATGGAGAATATCACAAAGCATACTGAATACCCCTGCTCCGGCTGTGGGGTATGTACCGCAGTCTGTCCGAAGCTCGCAATCCGCCTTGAACCGGATTCGGCCGGATTTTTCACTGCCCGGGTGGACGAGAACCTCTGTGTCAATTGCGGCCTGTGCGTGAAGGTATGCGCCCGCTTCGATGCAGAGATCGCCGGCGCCGACCTTCGAGCTTCAAAGCTCTTCGCCCTGCAGAGCGCAGATCCTGGGACAGTAAAGCGCTGCTCCTCCGGCGGACTGGCCCACGAGCTGGCTCTGGCCGCACTGCGGGAGGGAGGAAAGGCCGTTGGTGCGGTATATGATCTGAAAACCAACCGGGTCCGGCATCAGGTCGTCGATACGGAAGCCGGAATCATTGCGCTGGACGGCTCAAAATATTTACAGAGCAATCCCCAGAAGGCCTTCACGGAGCTGCTGGCCGAGGCAAAGCGGGATTCAACTGCCCACTTTACTGTCTTAGGCACCCCGTGTCAGATTGCCGGTTTGGCCAAAGCGAGCGAAGCCCTTGGCATCCGGGATCAGCTCCTTCTGGTAGAGATTTTCTGTCACGGAGTCCCCAGCTACAAGCTCTGGGATGCGCAGCTCCAACGAATGAAAAAAAAGCTGCGCGCGGATCACTTCGATTCGCTGCAGTTCCGATACAAGAAGGATGACTGGCACAGCTACTGCCTCCGGGCGGAGGCCAATGGAAGGACTTTTTACGGGTCACGCGAGCGGGAGCTGTTCTGGCAGGTTTTCTTTGAGAACATCCTGCTTGGAGACGCCTGCATGACCTGCCGTTTGCGGAAAGAGATCAGCCTGGCCGACCTCCGCATCGGCGACTATTGGGGCAGGCGCTATCAAAGCCGCGGCGACGGCGTTTCCGCTGCCTTCGCCTGTACGGAGCGCGGCAAGGAAGCCCTGGAGGACCTGCTGGCAGCCGGAAGGCTGACCGCGCTGGAGCCGGGGACGCCGGAGGAAATGCTCAAGGCCCAGAACATGGAAGGCTACCACGAGAAAGCCCTGCACGATCAGAGCATGGACCTCCTGCGCGGCGGCGCGGATATCCGAAAAGCGGTCCGCTGTTATCGGGCGAAGGAGCCTCCAAAGCGGAAGCTGAAACGGATGCTGCTCTTTGCCAGCTCCGTTCTGCCGGACGGCCTCAGAGCCCGGCTGCGGAAAGCAAACAGCAGCAGACAGCTTCAATAGCACAAAACGATTTGGAGAAAAAACATGGCAGAATTGACGATCATTACGCCGACCTACAATCGGGCGGACTGCCTTCGGGACTGCTGGTGCTCTCTCTGCGCTCAGACCGATCCGGATTTCCAATGGCTGATCGTGGACGACGGCAGCACGGACAATACCGCCGAGGTCGTGCGGGAGTTGCGGGAAAACACGACAGCGTTCCGGATCGATTACGTGCAGAAGCCCAACGGCGGCAAGCACACCGCGCTGAACGCTTCTCACCCCCACATTCATGGGGATTACGTGGTGATCCTGGACAGCGACGATACGCTGACTGCCAACGCGGTGGAAACGATCCTGTCCAAGTGGGCCGGCTTCGCGGATAACGCTGAAGTCGGGCGGATCATTTTCCTCAAAGGATTTACGGTCGACGAGCCCATTTGTCATGTCGAACATCCGGGCATCCCTGTGGATACGTTGAAGGAGCCTCGGATTGGAACGGCGGGCCGCGACTGCTGCGACACCTTCCGCACGGAGCTGTTTACGAAGTACCGTTTCCCGGAGTTTGAGGGCGAAAAATTCATCGGGGAAGGCGCGGCATTCTTCCCCATGGAGCTGGAGTCCAAGGGCGTCTATTTCAACGAGGTCATCTATCTCTGCAGCTACCGGGAGGACGGGCTGACGAAGGCCGGCCGGAAGATGCGGATCTCCTATCCCTTGGGCGGAATGTACAACTCCAAGGTCTATATGCACCCGCGCCTTCCGCTGAAGACCCGGATCAAGAAAGGCGTACTCTATTCCTGCTACGCAAAATTTGCCGGAGTCGGCTTCGGAAAGCTGCTCTGGGAGAACCCATATAAATTCCTGACGGTTATCACCCATCTTCCCGGCCGCTGCCTGGCGGCCTATTGGCGGCGAAAGCATGCCGACTGAAAGGAGTCCCCTATGAGCAATCCGATGTTCAGCATCATCATTCCGATTTACAACACAGAAAAAGAATTGGATCGCTGCGTTCGCAGTATCACCTGCCAGAGCTGCAAGGATTTTGAACTGATTCTGGTGGACGACGGCTCCAAGGACAGAAGCGGCGCCATGTGCGACGCTTACGCGGCGAAGGATTCTCGCATCGTATCCATTCACCAAAAGAATGCGGGCTGTTCCGAGGCAAGAAATACCGGTATCCGTGCTTCCAAGGGCGAATACCTGATCTTTGTTGACAGCGACGATATGTGGGACGACGAGAACGCACTTCAAGGAATTGCCGACATTATCCGAAAGAAACCCGGTGTGGACGTCGTATGCTTCGGCGTGCGTATTTATGATGAGAACGGCGCTTTTGTGAAGGAACGCAAGCCGGAACTGCCGGAAGCAAAGGCTGTTTCCAAAGAAGAGATCGTTCGGCATCTGGTCTATACAAATGGGTTTTTCAGCACGTCTTACGTCAAAGCGCTGCGCAGGGAGTTCTTCTTCCAAAATGAGCTGTTCTTTATCAAGGGCCTGCTGAGTGAAGACATTGAATGGTCCGCCCGTATCCTGCTTGGATGCCAAAGCCTTGCGGTCTATCCCAACGCATTTTATAAGCGGATCCAACGAAGCGAGGGCTCGATCACCTCCTCCATCGGGAAGAAAAACATCACCGATATCCTGGGCTCCATTGAGCGCGGCGTAGCTTTGGTGGAGAAAAAAGCCGAAAACGAGACCATGAAGGCGTTGTACTATGAGTACTGGGCGTATCAGTACGCCATGTTGTTGGGTTTGACGCGGATCATTCGCTCAGACAGCGAGTATCCGGCGATCTTGGATCGGCTTAAGTCTTTGAAATGGCTGTTGAAGTATGATCACGTGAAGAAGGTGAAAGCCGTTCGCATCCTTACCCGTTTTCTCGGAGTGCAGGGCACAGCGAAGGTGTTGTCTGCGTATTACCGTACCAGATGAGGGCTTGCGTTATGAATAAAGGACCAAGGACATTGAAAGAACTATCCTCCTATATTCGCCAGGATTTGAAGTTTACAAACGGTCATCCGGTTCGCACGTTCTTTGTTCGGTATTTTTTTGAGCCTGGGTTTCGGTATATTGTCTGGCTCAGAGTGACCCGTTATTATTCCTTAAAAGGCAAACTCTTTTTTGGCTTTTTCCTGTTTTCCAGAATGATTTTAAAGCACTATGCATACAAGCATTCTTTTGACATCTCTTTCCGGGCACAGATCGGGCCTGGCCTTACGATCGCACACTACGGTTATATCATAGTTCCGAGCAATGCTGTGATCGGCAAAAACTGCAGCCTGCGTCCTGGGATCGTCTTTGGCAAGAAATTGACTGCTGAAACCGGCGGCCCGGTCGTAGGAGATGACGTGAATATCGGAGTCGGGACGTCGATCATTGGAGACGTGAAAATCGGCGACCGAGTCGTGATTGGTGCAAATTCCGTAGTCACCAGAGACGTCCCTTCTGACTGCGTGATCGCTGGAGCCCCCGCAAGGGTGATTCGCAGTTTGAAAGACGAATAACTGAAAGAAGAGAACATGAGGTACTCAATCATTATCCCAATTTTCAACGCTGCGGAAACCTTGCCGCGTTGTCTGGACAGTCTTATGCCGCAAATACAGGATCATATTGAGATTCTGCTCATCAATGATGGGTCCACCGATGGATCCGGTTCGATCTGCGAGCACTATGCTGCCCGTTATCCGCAGATCCGGCTATTCACCAAAGAGAACGGTGGGGTTTCCTCCGCGCGGAATCTCGGACTGGAGCACGCACAGGGGGAGTATATCCTGTTCGTGGATGCGGACGACGCTGTTACCGAGGATTACTTTACCGTTTTGGATTCCGCCCTCCGTGATGAGCCAGCATTGTTGATGTTTGGCGTTCAACTGGTGGGGGGAAAAAGAAAAAACGACCGCGCCTCTCTGAGCAGGGATTTCTTTTGTCAAAACAGCGAATGTGTTTCCGCGCTGGCCAGTGCTCTTCGCCGTCAGGAATTCAATCTGATCACGACGAAGGCCTTCCGGCGGGATGTGATAGAATCAAATCTCATTCGCTTTGAGGAGTGTCTGGACATCGGAGAAGATAAGGTCTTCTCGCTCTCCTATGCGGTACAGATCAACCAAGTGCGCGGCATCTCCGACAAGCTCTATCTGCTCTCCATGGATGGCAGAGACTCTCTCTCCAGGAAGAAGCGGGACGATTTGGTGGACAGCGTCCTGCTGGAGCATCGGATCCTGATCGAAACACTGGAAAAAGCGGACTTGCCTGACAAGGAGAAACGCGTCTACAATCAGGCGATCCAATACTCCTACTATCGAAGCGCCTATACGGTGTGCAGAAAGGCGCAGCAGGACGGTCTTTCTCCGGAGCAGCGCAAACAGAGCACCGAACGAATTCTCAACGCATATACAGCCGAAGGGAGCTTCCGCCCGTCCGGTCTCTCCTGTCGGCTGATCGCGCTTCCCGTCCGCATGCACTGGAAGAATACCGTGAATCAAATCGTCTCATTCTTTCTGAAGGAAGAATCCAAATGAAAAAAGTACTGATCATCGCCGGAGCCCTGAATATCGGCGGTGCGGAACGGGTCGCGAGAGACATCGGGTTTCATGCGAAGGACCGTTTTGAGATCCATTACCTGGTCTTTGGCGATCGGGTCGGTGAATATGAATGCGGGCTGGAACAGGCAGGCTGCAGGATCATTCATACTGCGCCGCCCGCCTCCGGACACAGGAAATATGATCGGTTCCTGTGCGATCTGATCCGGCAGGAGCGATACGACGTGATCCATGCCCACACCATGTTCAATTCCGGCTGGGCCATGCGGGCCGGAAAACGCTGCGGCGTTCCCGTGCGGATCGCGCATTCCCATTCCGCGCTGATCGTCCGTCGGACGGCCGTCAAGCGTATGTATGAATCCTATATGCGTTCGATGATCCTACGCTGCGCGACGCATTACGTCGCCTGCGGACAAAGAGCGGGCGAACGGCTATACGGCGCAAAGGCTTATCACAAGGCCGGGACCACGCTGCTGAACGGGATCGATACCGAAGCGTTCGCGTTTTCCCCGTCCGCCAGAGAAAAGATCCGGCAGGGATCGGGCCTTGAGGATCATTTCGTCATCGGTCACGTCGGACACCTGGCTGAGGTGAAGAATCAAAGCTTCCTGATCCACCTGATGCCGGAGCTCCTGAAGCGGCGGCCCGATGCGGTGCTGCTCCTGCTGGGAGAGGGCGGGGATCGTCCGAAGCTGGAGGCGCAGCTCCAAAGTCTGGGACTGCAGGACCGGGTCATCATGACCGGCAACGTGTCCAACGTCAACGAATACCTCTCTGCGATGGATGTTTTTGCGTTCCCCTCTCTGTACGAGGGGATGCCTCTGTCCATCGTTGAGGTCCAAGCGAACGGCCTGCCCTGTGTGATCTCAAACAGGGTGCCTGGGGACGTCTTTGTCACGGATCTGTTGACGCCGCTGCCGCTGGAAAACGAAGTGGACTGGGTCGATACGATCCTTCGCAGCAGACGGACCGAGCCGGAAACCTATGCAGAGACTGTCCGTAATCAAGGCCTGGACAGCCATGCATTCCTGGAAAAGATCTATCAAATATATGACAGCTCAGGCGGAGAGGAAGCGGCGCCTTGAACGCAGGATCGAAAGGTTTTGTAACCATTGCCACCGGCAAAACGCATTACTACAAGATCGCGAAAAATCTGCTGGATTCCTATCGGTTGAATTCGTCGGGGAAGTACCCCTTTGCCGTCATCTGTGATCGGGAAAACGAATACACGGCGGCCTTTGACAAGGTCGTGCGCATGGAGGATCCGACGCACAGCTACATGGATAAGCTGCGGCTTTTCGACTGCCTTCCTTGGGATGAAGCGATCTTCATTGACGCGGATTGCCTGGTCTACGGAGACATTGACCGCTGGTGGGCGCTGTTCGAGGAAAACGGCAGCAACTGCTCCGTGTTCGGCTTCGCCTATGAGGATCTCGACACGGATCGGGGCTGGTTTCGCACTGAAGGGATGGGAGAATTCCGGGATCAGATCCGTTTCGTTCCCAGCTTCAGCGGCGGCGTCTATTATCTGCGGCGGACGGATACATGCAAAAAAGTCTTTGATACTGCCAAATACGCCGCGGCGCATTACCGGGATTATCCCTTTGCCATCTTCCGGGACCCAGCGGACGAACCGGTGATCGCTCTGGGCATGGCCGTAGCGGACTGCCGTCCGGTGGATTATCGGGACGTGGGCCTGTATACTTACCGTCGGTTCACTAGGGCGGACATCACCGTACCCGAAGCCAGCTGGCAGTATCAGGGGAAGTGGGAGCAGGTCAGCCTGATCCACTGGGGCAATTTTGGAACCATGAAAGCCTTTTACCTGTTTGAATGCGCCAAGCTGCGCAGGAGGGCGTGCGGGAAGCCGGAGAAGGGCTTGGGTTGGTTCCTGCTCTACCGATGCAGGCTCCTCTATGCGGTTCTGCATATCCACGATCTGTTTACGCTGGAGAAGCGAATCCGAAGACGAATCAAAAAACGCCTGCGAAACCAACGCGAATAAGTGGGGATACCTATGACAGTCAAAATGTTTTTGGGAAAAGCTCTGTATCACATTCTGGGCAAGCACATGCCCTACTCTGACAGCCGTCTCAGCTTCGGGAGCAAAAAGGTTCGCGCCCTCTGCGGAAGGCTGATGCTGCGTCACTGCGGAAAGAATGTCAACATCGAAAAAGGCGCGAATTTCTCGTCTGATATTTCACTTGGCGATAACTCCGGAATCGGGATCAATTCAGAATTGTCCGGACATATTACGATCGGAAACGATGTCATGATGGGCCCCTATTGCATGATGTACACAAGCAATCACGGGATGGAAAGAACGGACATTCCCATGTGGAGGCAAAAGTCGGAAACGCCCCGCCCGATCGTGATCGGGAATGACGTTTGGATCGGATCCCGCGTAATCATCCTTCCGGGCGTTCACGTTGGAGACGGCAGCGTCATTGGTGCAGGCTCCGTCGTGACAAAGGACGTGGAGCCTTACAGCGTCGTCGCCGGCAATCCGGCAAAGCTGATTCGGAAAAGAGGAGAGGCATGAATCAGAAAAAAAGGCTGCTGTTTGTGATTCCAACCCTGCGGATCGGCGGCGCAGAAAAGGCGCTCGTTACCCTTTTCAAAGCGATGGACCCGAGCAGATACGATGTTGATCTGTTCTTGTTTGAGCATGGTGGCGCGCTTCAGCAGGAGGTGCCGGAATGGATCCGTATTCTTCCGGAAAATAAGATAACCCGGGCGATGACTCTGGAGCTGAGATACTATTTTGGCGACCTGCTCCGAAGCGGAAAGCTTCTCGGGGCTGTTTCTCGTCTCAATATCTCAATACAATCCTCCCTGCGCTACCGTCTCCATCGGCGGCAACTGTTCAGCTGGAGCAGGATCGCGCGCCATATCCAGCCTCTGCCGGAAGTGTATGACACTGCGGTCGCATTTTTGGAGCATTTTGCTTCCTTCTACGTGCTTGACAAGGTTGCGGCAAAGAGAAAGATCGGATGGATTCATTCGGACTATTCAAGAAGCACCCTTTTACCCGAGGAGGTTTCCGCTTACGCACGCTTCGACCAGCTTGTGACGATTTCCCCGGCTTGCAAGGCGTCAATTGAAGCGGCGATCGTCCAAACGCGTGGTCGAGTCGATGTAGTGGAGAATCTGGTCCTTCCGCAGGACGTTCGAAAAAGGGCCAATGAGCCTGTCACGATCTCCTGGGCTCCGAATAAAAAACATTTGGTCACTGTTGGGCGTCTGGAAGAAGTGAAGGGGATCGATCTTGCTGTTCAGGCTTGTAAAATACTTGTTGATGAAGGACTCCCCGTATGCTGGCACGTATTTGGAGAAGGCTCAAAAAAAGAAATGCTGACAAAGCTGATTCGCGATCTTTCCCTCCAGGACAGTTTCTATCTGGAAGGCTCGGTCATAAATCCGCTTCCATTTCTTAACGCTGCCGACGTGTTTGTGCAGCCCTCCAGGCAAGAGGGAAAATCCATTGCGCTTGACGAGGCAAAAATCCTCGGGAAGCCCATTGTCGTAACGAATTATTCATCCGTTGAAGATCAGATCCGTAATCAAATCACCGGTATGATCGTGGAGATGCAGCCAGCATCCATTGCGGAAGGCGTCTCAGCTCTGATCCGGGATCCGGAAAAATGTAGTCTTCTCAGCCGGAATTGCCTTTCGCTTCCCTCCCGGCATGAAATGATTGTTGATAAAGTTTACCGTTTGATTGACAATGAAGAACCTGTCATCGAGAGTGAACTGCCATGAGAATTTATTACCTGCTTATTGCGTTGCTGCTTCTCACTGCAATACTAATGCGAGGAAACCAGCCCAAAAATCTGAAATATGTAATTGTCTCTTGCCTTCTGATTTTTGCTGTTTACGGCTTGAGAAATACGTATTGGATCGGTGTTGATTCCCGATATTCCTATCGAAAAGCGTTTGAGAGCATCAGTCAAATGTCTTGGACGCAGCTCCAAAGTGCCGGTCAGCAATACAATAACGCTTACTACTATCTGAACTGGATCGTAGCGCGTTTGGGCGGAGATTACCAGCTTTTTGTTTCATTGGAAGCGCTGTTCGTAACTGTGTGCTTCGGCCGAATGCTCTATCGATACTCTCCCAGCCCGATCCAAAGCATCTGCTATCATTTTGGACTTCTGTTCTTTGTTTTCCATTTCTCCGCGCTGAAACAGAGCTATGCCATGGCATTCTTGATGCTGGCATTTGACCAAATTGTACATAGAAAACCAGTTCGATTTATTCTGCTGGTATTGATCGCGTCGCAGTTTCATTATCCATCGCTGGTTTTTCTTCCAGCTTACTGGATTACGATGGTCCGCCCAGGAAAGAGCTTCCTGATTTTGCTGGCCATCGCCCTGTTGTTAACTTTTATTTTCCGGAATCGGCTGCTGAACCTGATGCTTAGCGCCTATAAGGGCACAGACGAAGAAGCGACGATGGAAGGCGTAACCTTCCTTAGGACCAAGTCAATCATCATGATCGTGATTGTCGTCGCGGCAGTTGTTTTTCGGCGCCCGACTGCGGACGATCCTATTTACGGATACCTTATGGAATTCATGGGCATTGCAATTGTCTTTCAGACCTTTTGTGGCTACAGTAATATTTTTGAACGTCTGGCAGATTACTATTTCCAGTTTTCGGTCATTTTTATCCCTATGGTGTTTGACCGGCAACAAAAGCAAAGAGCACTGCTTAGCTGGCGCTTGATGGATGTAATCTATTCTGTTGCGCCGTTTGTTTTTTGCGGTTACGGTATCTATCGATATTTGATCACGTTCAGCGGTGACTATCACTTCGTGCCGTTTAAGTTTTTCTTCGAGGGATGAGATCACCCTGTTTCCTATATTTCCTTCCTGCGGAGTTTGCGCAAATCATCAACTGTATCGGAGGATTATTTGTGCCTGTAATATTCAGTTTCATTATACCTGTATACAATTGTGCGCCATATCTTGAAAACTGTGTTGCCAGCATCCTTGCCCAGACCGTCTGTGATTATGAAATCCTTCTGATCGACGACGGCTCCAAGGATGAAAGCGGCAGGCTCTGTGACGAGCTGGCGGCCCAGGATTCGCGAATTCGCGCCTTTCACAAGGAAAACGGCGGTGCAGCAAGCGCTCGCAACTACGGCCTGGACCAGGCTGATGGCAAATGGATCCTCTTTGTGGACGGAGACGATATGTTGGAAGCTGATACTTTGGCACAGATCCAACCTCTGCTTCGAGAAAAACGGCTTGTGATCTATGGTATGGCTTTTGATTATTACGCCGGAGAGAGAATTGAACGAACGGATTTGATGGCTGCCTCTCGTCCCGGTCTGTTTTCCGCTGAACAGTTTGCTTCAGATTATCAGGGTTTTTTTCTGGATAATTACCTTTCCAGCGCATGCAACAAGGCCTTCGACCTCGGCCTTATCCGAGAAAGCGGGCTGCGGTATCGGGAAGGAATGAATCTTTACGAGGATTACGCCTTTGTGCTTCGATATCTGTCACTTGTTCATGAGGTCTATTGCATAGGCCACGGGCTATATCATTATCGCCTGTCTACACAAGAAAACCATCTCCATAAATTGGTCTATCAAATCGATCGCTTAGAATGGAACATGCTCGGCCTGTTCGAGGCTGCAGAGTGCTTCGGCAACAGTGTTCCTGACCCGTCCAAGCTCAACAGTTCCGTTGCCGGCGTCTTCCTCCAGATGCTGTCCCTGCATCTGTTTCTTCACCACTATAATACAAAGACCTTGAAGTCCGTCACGATCTCATACTGCGCGAATCATATGTTTCGGAATCTGCTTGAAAACGGAGGGCCGCTCTCGCGAGAGGAATCCTCGCTACTGCGGCAAATCGATGAAGGCCGTTTCTTCTCCCTTGCGCTGCATTACCGAAAGCGTTTTCTGCGTTGGCAAATTCGTAAAGCCATCAAGAAGGTGCTCAGAAAGATCAGGTGAGAAATCATTGTCTGTGATACAGTCTGCTATTCAGCGCTTGTTCATGACAGGCGGTTATTTTACCATTGCACTTCGGCGGAGGAAAGGCGGCGACATCCTGTCGGCAGATCCTTTTGAAGCGGAATATGTATTTCCCGCGTCAAAAACTGAATGGTGCGCTGATCCTATGATTGCCGAAGAGAACGGGAAAGCATTTCTCTTTTATGAAGCAGTCAGCAACATGAAAGGCCGGATCGAGGTTCGGGAGCTTCGGCAGGACTGCACTGTTACCGATCCTGTCGTGTTGTTTCAAGATGACGGGCATTATTCTTACCCCTTCGTGTTCCAGGCAAACGGGAGCTGGTACATGATTCCGGAAAGCTCAGATCGGGAAGAAGTGACGTTGTATCGCGGTGATCCGTTCCCTTTCTGCTGGAAATCGGTCTGCTCGGTTCTTCACGGAAGATTTGTTGATACAACTGTGTTTCCGTGGAAAGAAAGGTGGATATTGTTGTCTTTTGAAACAGACGCAGCGTCAGAACGTGTGCTTCCGCGGGCGTTTGAGCTTCGGTTTTCCGACGGAGTACCGACACTGGATCCTCTTGAGTGGCCGACCTTTGATCCGCTTCAGGTAAGGGGAGCAGGCCCGGTTTTTCGTAGGGGAGAAGACCTGATACGCCCGGTTCAGATCAGCACGGAGCAGCGCTACGGGGATTCGGTTTCGTTTCATAAGATCTCTGTCATGGGCAAGACCTATACAGAATCTCCGGTGGGCGGACTGACGCCTGATCTGGTGCGTGGTGTGCATACGCGCTTTGACGGGCTCCATACCTATTCTGCCTGTCTGCATTTTGAAGCCATTGATATTCGCTGCCGTCGGTTTGACTGGAAAAAACCCCTCCGAAGGCTGATCAAGCGAATGAAGTAGTCATTACATTACAAGGTGGATTATCATGCGAGACATCTCTCTTCAGGAAATGCAGAAGATCGAACTGGATCTGTTGCTGGAATTTGACAAGCTGTGCAAGGCAAAACAACTCCGCTATTATATCGACGGCGGCACCTTGCTGGGCGCCATGTGTTACGAGGGCTTCATCCCCTGGGATGATGACATAGATCTGAAAATGCCCCGGCCGGATTATGAACGCTTTCTGAAGTTGACAGAGGAACTTCCGGCGCATATCGCAGTGGAAGCTCCGTCAAGGAAAGCCTGCCCGCACTTGTTTTTGAAGCTTGTGGATACAAGGACCGTTCTTGTGGAGCACGCCGGAAGCCGCGTCAATCATACCGGCGTCTACATCGATATTCTTCCCATGGACGGCCACCCGGAGGACGGACCGGAGTATGACCGGCATCTCAAGCTTCTTGACCGGTACAACGACCTGTTTCACGCTTCGCTGGACGGCTTTTCCGTGAAGAAGAAATCCTCTTCCAGAGCGCAAAGACTCAAGGGATTCTTTTACCCGTTCCTCTATACACCGTGGAGACTGTATAAAAAGCTGACGAAGACGGCAAAGAAGTACGATTACGACTCCTGCAGCCGCGTCGGCCTGCTGATTGAGGGTGATCCAATCCGGGAGCGCTTTGAAAAATCCTGGCTGGAGCCGCCAATCGAATTGGAATTCGAGGGCCATCTGTTTCCCGCGCCTCCGGAATACCGGCGTCATATGGAAATCTTCTACGGAGCGCATGTTACCAAGCCGGAAAGCTATCACAATCTCCCGCAGTACCCGGGAACGCATGACTATGAAGTCTTTTGGAGGGAATAGCCTATGGGTTTTCATGTTTCAAACATCGGGAAATATCACCGCTGGCTGAAGAAGGTCCGGCATGAATATCGCGATGATTGCTTGGTTGCGAAGGACCTGGCTAAAATCAATCGTCGCCTGAAGTTTGCGATGCTGTTCCGGCAAAAGGAACGTGTCGAAGCAGTTTCGGACGAAAAGCATCGCTGGATCCTGGATTACGTTGCCATCCATTGCCCGGAAACACTAAAACGGTATCGAGAAATGGGAGAGTTTGAGAATATAACTGAGCCCAATCCTGAGATCAAGGTCTGGAGCATGTGGTGGCAGGGAGAGGAACAGGCCGACAAGCTCTTCCGCATGTGCATCGACAGCGCCCGGCGGCACACCCATCAGCCTGTGATCACCCTGGACAAGGACAACTACCGGCAGTATTTTGAGATCCCGGAGCACATCCTGCGCAAGCACGGGGAGGGGAAGATTGCCCTGCAGCACGTCTGCGACCTGATGGTGGTTTCCATCCTGGCCGCGGAAGGAGGTCTGTTCACCGGCGCAACCGTCTGGTGGTCTCAGGATGCGACAGAGGAGCTGCTGCGGGCTCCCTTCTGGACCTGCCGGGCAGTTTCACAGAGCCATTACCACATGTCCCGTTCCCGGTGGGTTGGCTATATCATGGCAGGCCGGAAGGACTTCCCACTCTTCTCCTTTACCCGGGACTGCCTGCATGAGTACTGGCAAAACTGCGATAAGGCTGTGGACTATTTGATGTTGGATTACATTTTTGAGCTGGCCTATCAGAATATTCCCTGCGTCCGGGCTGCCATCGACGCCCTGCCGGAACAGAACAATATGCTCCGCAACGAGCTGATCAACCATCTGTCCGACCCCTATGATCCGGAACAGTTCAAGCGCTACACCGAGGGCGAGACTTTCTTGTATAAACTGTCCTGGAAGTTTGGAAACAAGGCTGAAAAGACGTTAGACGGCAAAGCCACCAATTACGGACACATGCTGGAAGAATGCAGCGAGGAGTTTGTACAATGAAACCATTTTTATTGAATTTCCCTCAGCGGGGCGATGAACGGGGCTGGCTGGTGGTAGCCGAAGGAAACAAGGACGTACCTTTTGATATTAAGCGCATTTTCTATATCTACGGTTCCGAGGCAAACGTTGTCAGAGGACAGCATGCAAACCGCAAGAGCGAATTTGTGCTTGTCAATATTGCCGGAAGCTGCAAGGTCAAAACACGGAATGGTGTGGGGGATGACCGTGTGTTTGAGCTGAACCGTCCGAATATGGGACTCTACATTCCTCGCATGGTATGGAAGGATATGTATGACTTCTCTCCGGACAGCATTCTCCTCTGCATTGCCAGCGAACCCTATGATCCGAATGAGTACGTTCGCTCTTACGAAGCGTTTGTACAGGAAATGAACGGTACTTAATATGGTAGAATCTGTAAAACTGAAACGGCAGTATGACTGCTATTCAACAGAATACGAAGAAGCTGCTCTGCGAGCTTTGCGTTCCGGCTGGTACATCATGGGCAAGGAGTTAGAGAACTTCGAAACCCGATTTGCTGCCTATCTCGGGGTAAAGTATTGTGTCGGCTTGAATTCTGGATTGGACGCATTGACCCTTGCGGTACGGGCGCTGGATATTGGCCCGGGTGATGAAGTCATTGTCCCGGCCAATACCTATATTGCCAGCATCCTTGGCGTGACGGAAAATGGCGCTACGCCGGTGCTGGTGGAGCCGGATGAATACCACGGTCTGGACGCAAGCAAAATCGAAGCTGTCATCACGCCTCGGACAAAAGCCGTTTTGCCCGTCCATCTCTATGGACAGAGCTGCGACATGAAATCGATTTGCGCCATTGCGGAAAAACACGGGCTGTATGTCATCGAAGATTGCGCCCAGTCTCACGGAGCAACACAGAACGGGCAACTCACCGGAACCTTCGGTACCATCGGCTGCTTCAGCTTCTACCCCACCAAGCCCCTGGGCGCCTTGGGGGATTCTGGCGCTGTGGTCACAAATGATTCCGTTCTTGCTGATCGGCTGCGGAAGCTCCGCAATTACGGCAGCGGCGTCAAGTATGTGAACGAGCTGGAGGGAGTCAATTCTCGCCTGGACGAGGTTCAGGCAGCACTACTTCAGGTAGGTCTCAAGCATCTGGAGGAGGGTAACGCCTATCGGAAGCGTATCGCCTCCAGATATCTCAATGAAATCTGCAATCCGCGGGTTCAGCTGCCGGAAACAAGGGCAAACTGCGCTCACGTTTATCATATCTTTGCCGTGCTGTGTCCCCAACGAGACGCTTTGCAGCAACATCTGCTGGATTGCGGCGTCAAAACCCAAATTCACTACCCCATCCCGCCTCATCTGCAGCAGTGCTATGCCAGGCTGGGTTATGGGCAGGGAGACTTTCCCATCAGCGAGCGCTATGCCAATGAGGAGCTGAGCCTGCCTATTTACGTGGGGATGCCGGAGGAAGACGCGGACCAGGTGATTGCTGCCGTCAACAGCTTTGAGGGCTGAAGTATGACTGTACACCTAAGACCGTTGGATTCAAAGGATGCGCCTTTCATGTATGAATGGATGACGGACCCGGAAATCACCTGCTTCTTTCGCTTTGACGCATCCAGAATCAGCGTGGAAGGCTGCGAAGCATTTATCGAAAAAGCTCGATCTGCCCCCAATACCCTACACTTCGCTATTGCAGATGAGAACGACGAGTATTTAGGCACCATCAGCCTGAAGGACATTGACCGGGAGAAAAAGCAAGCAGAGTATGCCATCAGTACGCGGAAAAAAGCCCATGGCAGCGGTGCCGCGCTGCAGGCTACTCGGCTGATTCTGCAATACGCCTTCGAGACCCTGACCCTGGAGCGGGTCTATCTGAACGTCCTGGCCGAGAACGGCCGGGCAAACGCCTTTTACTGCAAGGCCGGCTTCCGCTTCATCCGGGAGGAACCGAAGGCGCTCGAGCTGCGCGGCGAGCGGAAAGCGCTGAATTGGTACGAAATCACCTGCTCCGAAAGAGAGGAGTTCAAGCATGACGCAAACGAATGAGATCGCCGTCAGCGTAGCGGTCATTACCTATAATCTGCAAAAATACCTCCCGCCGCTGCTGGACAGCATCCTGGAGCAAAAGACCAGCTTCCGGTATGAGATCGTCGTAGACGACGACTGCTCCCCGGACAACAGCCGGGAGATTCTGCGAGACTACGACAGGCGTTATCCCGGCGTGTTCGTGCTTTCCTTCCGAAACGAGAATGTCAAGGCCAGTAAGAACCTGCATGGGGTCATGCGCCAGTGCCGGGGCAAGTATATCGCGCTGCTGGAGGGCGACGACTGGTGGGACGATCCCGAAAAGCTGCAGTATCAATATGATTTTATGGAGGCGCACCCAGAGTATATCGGCATGTACTGCAACTCCTGGGTAGAGACGAGCCTCACGGAGGTCAAGCACTATCCCAGGCGGAACATTACGGAGCCTATGGTGTTCAGCTTTGAGGATTTCAAAAAGCCCCACTTCTATGACAGAATGCCCAACAGCACAGATACCGCATTTTTCCGGAATTTTTACGCCACGGCGCCTGCCGAAGAAGTTGACGTTTTCTGGAAGGCCCATCCCATGGTGGCCGACCAGACCCTGGCCTTGATCCTCTACGGCAAGGGAAAAGTCTACGTTGATCCCAGGATCGTCAGCCATCACCGCTCCATCACAGATAAAACAGCCAATAACTATCAGGCGCTCTACAAACGGGAGGATCACAGAGTCTCCGACGCCTATCTGTACGCCTGCCACGAGGATTATATCGAAAATGTCCTTCATCGCCGCTGCGGAAGGTTCTACAAGGTCCGGGGCGATATCTTCGCCCAGGTGTTCTGGAGCTGGAGGAAAAACCGCGAACCGGCGGAAAAAGCGAAGGCAAAAGAGATCTGGAACCAGCGGAAAAAGAAATGGCCTCTTGTCTGGTGGACATTTGTCTGGGGTTGTGGTACAATAAAACGAAAACTGTCACCGCGAAAAAAGCCCTGACTTTTTCTCTGAGGTGTTCCAATATGAAAAAACGAAAGATCAAGCGCCTGATTGGCCGGATCCTGTATGTTGGGATTGGGAAACATTTGCCAATGTCCGGCGCACGGGTCAGTTTTGGCGCCCGCCGTTTTCGGCAGTTTTGTGCCCATTTGATTTTGGATGACTGCGGAAAATGGGTCAATATCGATAAAGGCGTGACGTTTGCCACAGATCTGAAAATTGGAAACGGCGCCGGGATCGGGGCAAACTGCAGCATTCCCACCGGGGTCACCATCGGTGAGAACGTGATGATGGGGATCGACATTCTGATGTTCACCAACGAGCACCGGCATGACGATATCACAGTCCCCATGGGCGCCCAGGGCCGGACGCCGGTAGAGCCCATCGTGATTGAGGACGACGTTTGGATCGGATCGCGGTCCCTGATCATGAAGGGAATTCACATCGGGCACGGAGCCATCATCGCCGCCGGATCCGTGGTCACGAAGGACGTGCCCCCCTATGAGATCTGGGGCGGAAACCCTGCCCATTTTCTGAAATCCAGGCTGGACAAAGCCTGAGAGCAAGGAGGTAAATCCATGCCGGAGCTATCGATTATCGTCCCTGTTTATAAGGTTGAAAAATACCTTCCAAAGTGCATCGAGAGCATCCTGGCTCAGACCTTCACTGATTTTGAGCTGATCCTGATCGACGACGGATCCCCGGACCGCTGCGGCAAGATCTGCGACGAATACGCGGCCGAGGACAGCCGCATCGTGGTGATCCATCAGAAGAACCAGGGCGTCAGCGCCGCCCGCAACGCGGGACTGGATATTGCCAAAGGCAGTTATATCGGCTTCGTTGACTCCGACGACTGGATCGCGCCGGAGATGTATCAAATATTATATTCTACAATTACGGCGAAGCATTGTGATCTTGTTGTTTGCGGAAGCATTCAAAGATCGGAAGATGGCGCATTTTTAGTTCGGGATTTTCAGAGCGAGGGCAGCTACACCCGTGAACAGCTTCTAAAGGCGATGTACAGTGTGCCCAACCCTCTGGGCGGTGTATTGTGGAACAAGCTCTTTCGGGCAGAAATCGTGGGAAAGCTGAGATTTCGGGAGGATCTGCGCAACTGCGAAGACGGTCTGTTTCTCACCGAAAGCATGTTCGCGACCGACTCCGGAATAAAAATCCCGGATGCCCTATACAATGTTGTTCAACGTGACTTCAGCGCGTCAAGAAGCGGCAATATCCAGCAAGTCTATCACACAGTATGCGGATTTGAGGAAATCAAAAAACTGCTGAAGGGCAGGAAGCACAGCAAGGAATTAGATCGCCTCGCAACTAATATGGTCCTCGACAACTGCGTTCGCTTTTCCAAGATAATCAAAGAAATCAGCAGGAAAACGGGAGCCCCCTGCAGCACAGAACTAACCGGCATACAAAAAACCATGAAAGCAAACATCCGGGAGTCAGTAATGAAGCGGTTGCTTTCGATCCGAATGATTCATGGATATTATACTGAGATGAGAAAGATGAGGCAGAATTGATGTCAAAGGAACAATCATTCACAACTGTTATCGAACCAAAAACCAAGCTTCTCGACTTTCACTTGAAGGAGGTCCTGAATTACAAGGATCTTATTTTCCTGTTTGTCAAGCGGAATTTTGTTTCCCAGTACAAGCAGACGATTCTCGGACCAGCATGGGCGCTGATTCAGCCGCTTCTCACCACGGTTGTTTTCACAGTGGTTTTTGGAAACTTGGCGGGTCTTGCTCCCGGCGGCGTTCCCTCTTTCCTGTTCTATATGAGCGGCAATATCGCTTGGGGTTATTTCTCGGGTTGCCTGACCTCCACGGCAAATACTTTTACAGGCAACGCAGGTATTTTCGGTAAAGTCTATTTTCCGCGGCTGGTCATGCCGATCTCAACGGTTTTGACCAACCTGATCTCCTTTGCGATCCAGTTTGGCATGTTTTTGGTGTTCCTTGTGATCAACTGGATCAAAGGCGACGTAAACCCAACGCTGCATATGCTGATGCTTCCTGTGCTGCTGGCGCATATGGCCATGCTGAGCCTTGGCGTTGGCATCATCATCTCCTCCCTGACCACTAAATACCGTGATCTGAAAATGCTTGTTGGTTTCGGTGTCTCCCTTTGGATGTACGGCACTCCCGTGGCCTACGATATCGGAATCGTTCCCGAAAAATATATGGGCCTGTACATGCTCAATCCGATGACTCCGGTCATCAATACGTTCAGAAAAGCGTTCCTGGGGATCGGCACCTTCGACCTGACGCACTATTTGATCAGCTGGGGGATTACCTTTGCGGTGTTGGTAGTCGGTATCATACTTTTCAACCGCGTCGAGAAGACCTTTATGGATACGGTGTGAGGTGACGACGATGGAAGAACTGGCAATCAAAATTGAACACGTATCCAAGCAGTACCGGCTTGGTGCCATCGGTGGAGGCACTCTAAAGGGCGATTTGCAGAGCTGGTGGGCAAAGAAGCGCGGAAAAGAGGACCCCAACAGGAAGATCGACTCTCGCACGGATATCAGAACCGGCCAACGATTCTTTGCACTGGAAGACATCAACCTGGAAGTGAAAAAAGGAGAGGCACTGGGCATCATCGGCCACAATGGCGCGGGCAAATCCACCCTGCTGAAGCTGCTTTCCCGGGTTACGGCCCCCACCACGGGCACCATCTCTTACAATGGCCGCATTACCTCCATGCTGGAGGTAGGCACCGGCTTCCACCCGGAGCTGACCGGGCGCGAAAATGTGTACATGAATGGCGCGATCCTCGGCATGACAAAGGCGGAGATCGACCGAAAAATGGATCAGATCATCGACTTTGCTGAAATGAGAAAGTTTATCGATACACCGGTTAAACGTTATTCGTCCGGCATGTATGTCAAGCTCGCTTTCTCTGTGGCTGCCCATCTGGACAGTGAGATTATGGTCATGGATGAGGTCCTCGCTGTGGGCGATATGAGATTTCAGCAGAAGTGTCTCGGCAGAATGGGGGACGCGGCCAACAACGAGGGAAAAACCGTTCTGTATGTCAGTCATAATATGAACACGATACGGCAGCTCTGTACGCGATGCGTTGTACTGGATCATGGAAAAGTGGTCTTTGACGGGGATGTTGACAGCGCGATCGGCATCTATGCCGACTGTCAGCAGAAGATGGCGTATCACTACGACTTTACAAACATGAAACGTCCGGCAATGAGGAGTCTGAAGCTTGAATTCCTCTCGATGGATGTATTAAACGACCCGGACAGGCAGATTGTAGTTGGCGATCGGGTTAAACTGAAACTGAGGTGCAGAGCCAACGCAGACTTTATCAACATGCAATTACGCTTTGAAATCAACGCTTCCGATAATACAGTTGCCGGGACGATGTTCTCAAAGGAATATCTTTCTGCAAAAGCAGGGCAAATTTTGGAACTGGATCTGGAATTGAATACAGAACACATGGTACCTGGGACCTACAGATTTGATTTACTTGCTTTTGAACGCAATGATTTCGGCCTTCAGGACTGGTGCGATAGAGTCAGCAGCGCGCCGATTCTGGAACTGCAAAAAAAGGACCGTGCTGATCTGGAGTGGCTGCCGCAGTGGTGGGGCCATACAAAATACGAGGATGTTTTGATCACATCGATTCAAACAACCAAATGACAAGATCACAAGTATTCTACCCGATTGAATGATTATCGGAGTATGTCTACCCAAATGAAGACACGATGCGTCTTATTCTTCGTACCGTGCTCTTTCTTTCCTTCGGATTTTGTATGAAGGATTTCCTGTTGAACTGGAACCTTGCGATATTTCTGATTGCTTTTGGTATCTTATGTTCCCTTGTACTTACAATCGGCTGTGTTGATTACAGTACTGTAACCATTCAAAATCTTCCGGCTTTCCTTGTCTGCTCTATTTGCGGCACTTACGTTGTCATTCAGGCCGGGAAAGCAACATGGCTGCGCTGGATGAAACTGCCCGGCCGGGAAACGCTGATCATCTATGGAACCCACGGCTTATATTACGTTGTTTTTGGAAAACTGATCGGGATTACAGATTTCAGAACTACGCCATTTCTTCTCGGCCTTGCGGTTCTTGCTATGACCGCCATTGCTGAGATTCCGACGGTTTATCTGCTGAATCGATTCCTTTCATTTGCCGTGGGAAAACGGAAGACATCGCCCCAAAAACCAGTTGGCCCATAAACCTAATCGCAGAAAAAGCAAAGGAGAGACATTATGAAAGGCATCATTCTCGCCGGGGGCGCCGGCACCAGACTCTATCCGCTGACCATGGTCACATCCAAGCAGCTGCTTCCCATCTATGACAAGCCCATGGTCTTCTATCCTCTGTCCACGCTGATGCTGGCGGGCATCCGGGACATCCTGATCATCTCAACCCCCACGGATCTTCCGAACTTTGAGCGGCTCCTGGGGGACGGTTCCGAGTTCGGCGTACATCTTACTTATGCCGAGCAGCCTTCCCCGGACGGACTGGCCCAGGCCTTCCTCATCGGCCGGGAGTTCATCGGTGACGAGGCCTGCGCCATGGTGCTGGGAGACAACATCTTCTACGGCAACGGTTTCGGCAAGCTGCTGCGGGCTGCTACGGCGGATGCTGAGCAAAACGCACGGGCCACCGTCTTTGGATACTATGTCAACGACCCGGAGCGCTTTGGCGTGGTCGCCTTTGACGAAAACGGAAAGGCTTATTCCATTGAAGAAAAGCCCAAGGAGCCTAAGAGCAACTATGCCGTCACCGGCTTGTATTTCTATCCCAAGGGCGTCAGCGATCGTGCCGCAGAAGTGAAGCCCTCCGCCCGCGGTGAGCTGGAAATTACCACCCTCAACGAGATGTACCTGAAGGACGACCTGCTGGACGTGCAGCTGCTTGGCCGCGGCTTTGCCTGGCTGGACACCGGCACCATGGAGTCTCTGGCCGAGGCCACGGAGTTCGTCCGGGTCATCCAGAACCGGCAGGGCATCGAGATCTCCGCCCCCGAGGAGATCGCCTTCCGCAACGGTTGGACCACCAAGGAAGAGCTGCTGGAGGCTGCCAAGCGCTATGGAAAATCTCCCTACGGCACACATCTGAAACAGGTTGCTGAGGGCAAGGTCCGGGGCTGATTGCCCGTTGTATTCGATCCGTGTTGAATGGCGCACACTGTGCGCCGCTACAGTCAGATAACTGCATAAGGAGGCTGTCATGACCATTCTTTTGACCGGCGGCGCCGGCTTCATCGGCGCGAACTTCATCTATTTTGAACTGAAAAACCACCCGGAGGACCGGATCGTCTGCCTGGACGCCCTGACCTACGCGGGCAACCTCTCCACCCTGGCCGATGCTCTGAAAAACCCGAACTTCGCCTTCTACAAGGTCAACATCTGCGACCGGGCAGCGGTCTACGAGATCTTTGAGAAAGAGCAGCCCGACGCGGTGGTGAACTTCGCCGCGGAGTCCCATGTGGACCGTTCCATCGAGACCCCGGAGATATTCCTGCAGACCAACATCCTGGGCACCCAGGTCATGATGGACGCCTGCCGCAAGTACGGCACCAAGCGCTATCACCAGGTCTCCACCGACGAGGTCTATGGCGACCTGCCCCTGGACCGTCCCGATCTCTTCTTCACGGAAGAAACACCGATCCACACCTCCAGCCCCTACTCCGCCTCCAAGGCGGCAGCGGACCTGCTGGTTGGCGCCTACCACCGCACCTTCGGCCTGCCCGCCACCATCTCCCGCTGCTCCAACAACTACGGTCCCTATCACTTCCCCGAGAAGCTAATCCCCCTGATGATTGCCAACGCCCTCAACGACAAGCCTCTGCCCGTCTACGGCAAGGGCGAGAACGTCCGGGACTGGCTCTATGTGGAGGACCACTGCCGGGCCATCGACCTGATCCTGCGCAAGGGTACCGTGGGCGAGGTTTACAACGTGGGCGGCCACAACGAGATGCGGAACATCGACATCGTGAAGCTGATCTGCCAGAAGCTGGGCAAGCCCGAGAGCCTGATCACCTTTGTGGCGGACCGCAAAGGCCACGATATGCGCTACGCCATCGACCCGACGAAGATCCACCGGGAGCTGGGCTGGCTGCCGGAGACGAAATTCGCCGACGGCCTGGACAAGACTATCGACTGGTATCTGACGCATCGCGAATGGTGGGAGACCATCATCAGCGGCGAGTATCGAAACTACTACGAGAGAATGTACGGGAACAGATAAAACATAATACGTATCATTTTCAGAATTATAAGAGGCGCAGCTATGGATCGAAAAAAAGAAACATCCCATGGTTACCCTGTTGAGAAAACACCCTGGTTATCTGTTGTCGTTCCGATTTATAACGCGCAAAACTATCTGGATCGCTGCGTTCGTTCGGTTCTCAGCCAGACTTTCCGGGATTTTGAGCTGCTGCTGATGGATGACGGCTCTACCGACCAGACCCAGCGTATTTGCGAGGCTTACGCGGCCAAAGATCCCCGGGTAAAATACTGCCGCAAAGAGAATACCGGCAGCTACCACAACCGTCTTTGCGGCTTCTATCAGGCAAACGGGGCTTACATAACGGCAATCGACTCAGATGATTACTACCTGTCTGATACTGTATTACAGACGCTGTATGACGCAATCCGGGAAACACCTTGCGATTTTCTCCAATTCGGAATTAAGCAGGTCTACCGGCATCTGAGCCGGCGCGGACTCGTGAATCAGGATGATTGTTTTGTCACAGGAGAGGCTTTTCGGAAAAAAGAGTATATCAGGCTGTTCGGTGTTTTTACACCGGATCAGCATTTGTTTGCCTGCATCGGTGGAAAGATGTACTCCAGACGTCTGTTGAAGGATCTCCCCGCAATAGATCCTCCTGAGCGGCTGTTTTTCGGAGACGACGTCGTACTCAACCTCCACATTCTCAGGGATTGCCAGTCGGCCCGCTTTTTGCCGCTGCAGCTCTACGCATACAGAGAAACGAGCGGCGGCACGAAGCGCTTTTCCAAAGCAGCTATGCAGGATCTTAACTGCGTATCCTGCCAAAAGCTCCGAATCCTTTCGGAACGATCCGATTTGGACGTTCCTGCCATCGAATACCGCATTTTTGCGGATATCGCGGGCTCTCTTCTGGACTATACGCAGTCGTTGGTCAGAAACTTATCCGAAGAAGAAACGACAGCCAAATTGGAGGAGTCGCTTGCCCTGTCCGGATTTCAGCTTGCGCGGGATTATTTCCGGCAGCATCCGGAGCATACGTGGACCGGCGTGGCGCTGCTGCGCAAAGGCGATCCTTCTGCATATATCGAAGAGGCTAAGCAACGGATGCGGAAAAACCGACTGAAGCGATCCGTCAAAAGCTTCCTAAAAACCATATATTCCAAGATATAGATGAATGATTCGACGAAGGAGACGAACTAATGATCCTTGTAACCGGTGCCTGCGGGCAGTTGGGGTTTGACCTCATCAGAGAACTGGCATCCCGCGCGGAGGAAGCTGCCGCAACGGACATTCTGCCTGACGGGGGCGGTCTTCCGGCGTCTGTTCGGTATATTCAATTGGATCTTTCAAACAGCGCCGCGGTACGGGCCGCCCTGGAACAGCTTCGGCCGGATGCCGTGATCCACTGCGCCGGCTGGACGGCGGTGGACGCCGCAGAGGAGCCGGAGAATCGGGAAAAGGTCTTCGCCGTCAACGCGCAGGGCACCAGAAATCTGGCGGAGGCCTGCAAAGCCGTCGGAGCGAAAATGCTCTATATCTCCACCGACTATATCTTTGACGGCACGGGAACGGAGCCCTGGCAGCCGGACTGCGAAGCCTACGCTCCCCTGAACGTCTACGGATTGAGCAAGCTGGAGGGCGAACTGGCGGTGAAGGAGCTGCTGGATCGGTATTTCATCGTTCGCATCGCCTGGGCGTTTGGCAAGCACGGCGTCAATTTTGTCAGAACGATGTTGCGGGTGGGGCAAACGCGCTCGGAGGTCCGGGTCGTTAATGACCAGATCGGCACCCCAACCTATACCCTGGACCTTGCCCGGCTGCTGGTCGATATGATCCAAACGGAGCGCTACGGCGTCTACCATGCTACCAACGAAGGTCCCTATATCAGTTGGTACGAATACGCCTGTGAGATCTATCAACAAGCCGGTCTGAACACGAAGGTTATCCCTGTGACGACTGCCGAATATGGGCTGAGCAAGGCGCGCAGACCTCATAACAGCCGTTTGGATCGCACAAAGCTTGCGGCAAACGGTTTCCAACCGCTTCCGGAATGGAAGGATGCTCTTCGCCGGTTTCTCAAAACCATGGATCTGAATGACCGCGGTCAAGAGACACTGAACTCGACGCAGGCGTTTCGTTTGCCATAATAAAATCATAGGAGGAATCGTACTATGTCTATCCAAGTTTTGAAACCAAAATTCCATATCGACGAATGCCTGGCCGAAATCCGGGATTGCCTGGAGCGCGGCTGGACCGGAATGGGGTTCAAGACGGTAGAGTTTGAAAAAGCGTGGCGGGAACATACCGGACATCCCTTTGCCTACTATTTGAACTCCAATACTGCTGGACTCCATCTCGCGGTAAAAATCCTGAAGATGCAGAACGGCTGGCAGGATGGAGATGAGATTATTTCCACACCGATCACCTTCGTTTCCTCCAATCACGCCATCCTTTACGAAAACCTCCACGTCACCTTTGCGGACGTGGACGAGTATCTCTGCCTGGATCCTGACGACGTTGCGCGAAAGATCACCCCAAAGACCAAAGCGGTCCTCTTTGTTGGCTACGGAGGACGGGTCGGCAGATTGGATGAGATCATTGCCCTGTGCAAAGAACACGACTTGAGGCTGATTCTGGACGCGGCGCATATGTCAGGCACCAAGGTCAACGGAGTCTGGCCCGGCACCTGGGATGGCGTCGATGTTGCCGTTTATTCCTTCCAGGCGGTGAAAAACCTTCCCACGGGCGACAGCGGCATGATCTGCTTCGCTGAGGAAGAAAACGACCGCCTTGCCCGGCAGCTTGCCTGGCTCGGTATCAACAAAGACACTTACGCGAGATCAAACGCAGGGACCTATAAATGGAAGTACGATGTGGACTACGTCGGCTACAAGTATAACGGCAACGCCATCATGGCTGCCATTGCCCTGGTTCAGCTGAAGTATCTGGACGAAGAGAACGCAAGGCGCAGAGCAATCGTATCTATGTACAATCAGGGCTTTGCCAATAATCCCAACATCCGCATCATCCCCGCGCCGCATGCCGATGAATGTGCCTACCACATCTATGAGCTGGCCGTGCCGGATCGGGAAGCATTGCTCTCCTGGATGGCAGCACATGACATCTACGGCGGCGTTCACTATCGTGACAACACGGAGTACCTTCCCTACCGCTACGCTAAGGGGACCTGCCCCAACGCCGCAGAGCTGTCGGAGCATTTGATCACGATGCCTTTGCATATGTGGTTGACGGATGAGGACGTTCAAACCATCATCAAGGTCGTTAATGAATTCTATGGATAATAAGGTCATCACGCTGCGCCAACTGGAAGAGCGGGATGCGGAAAACATCGTTCGCTGGCGCAATTCAGAAGCCGTACGGCGGAATCTGTTTACCCAATCACTCCTGACCGTAGAACAGCATCTGCACTATTTCCACAGCGTCGTTCAGACTGGCCGCTGCAAGCAGTACGTGATTAGGATCCAGAATGAAGAGCCTTTGGACATCGGCACAGTTTTTCTGAAAAATATCGATCCGGAGCAGAAGCAGGCGGAGTTTGGCATCTTCATTGGAGAAGACTGCGGGCGAGGAAAGCGTTTGTCATACTATATAACTGTTGAAATGCTCCGGATTGCCTTCGAAGAATTGGGACTGGAGCGGGTCTGTTTGTCTGTTGTAGGAGATAATACTCCTGCGATAAAGACCTACCTCCGCGCGGGCTTCCGCGAGACAGGCAGGGAGCCTCGCGCGTTTCCACGGGGTGAGCATTTCGTAGATATCATTCATATGGATTTTACAAGAGAGAACTGGGAGCGTGTGCAGCATGGGGAAAATTAAAGTTTCAACCTGTGAGATCACAGGCCTGTACGTCATTGAGCCCACGGTCTTCGGCGACAGCCGCGGGTATTTCATGGAGACCTACAATCAGAACGATATGCACGAGGCAGGGCTGGATATGGTTTTCGTTCAGGACAATCAATCCATGTCCCGGCAGGGTGTGCTTCGGGGCCTGCACTATCAGAAGCTGTATCCGCAGGGCAAACTGGTCCGGGTCATCTCCGGTAAGGTCTTCGATGTGGCTGTGGATCTGCGTCCCGGCTCCGCGACCTACGGAAAATGGCACGGGGAGATCCTTTCGGCAGAGAACAAAAAGCAGTTTTACATCCCGGAGGGCTTTGCCCATGGCTTCTATGTGCTGAGCGAGACCGCGGAATTCTGCTATAAGGTCACAGATTTCTACCATGCCAACGACGAGGGAGGTATCCGCTGGAACGATCCGGATATCGGCGTCAGATGGCCTCTGCTGGAAGGCATACCGGTTTTGCTCTCGGAAAAGGACAAAGCGCAGCCCTTATTCCAAGAACTGCTCATTTAGAATGACAAATGGAAAAGGAAAAGAACCGGAAAAAAAGACATCGTTGGAGGAAGATCCTGCTGGTAGTGTTTGCAGCTTTGCTTCTGCTCACCGGTGTGGAGCTTCTGTATTCCAGTTACGCCATCACAGTCAGCCAGTACACCGTTTTTTCGGAAAAGGTGACCTGCTCGTTCCGCATTATTTTTCTATCAGATCTTCACGGCCGCGAGTTCGGAACAGGAAACAAGCGTCTGCTGGAGAAAATCAAAGCGGAAAGCCCGGATTTCATCTGTATGGTCGGCGACATCTTTAACAGCGATGCTGATGAGACAGAAATCGAGGCTATGTGTGCGTTTATTCACTCTGCAACCGAGATCGCACCGGTCTTTTACTGCCTCGGAAACCACGAAAACGACTATATTAAAGGTCATGGCAGCGGTCTGAAGGATCAGATCGTTGCGGCCGGCGCCACAGTCCTGGATGCGGAATACAATGATCTGGAGATCAACGGTGTTCCCGTTCGGCTTGGGGGATATATGGGCTACTATCGTACGCCGCATATGAACACGTCGGTCTCGGCCGAGCAGCAGCAGTTGATGCGTTTTACCGAACAATTTGAAGATACGGAACGCTATAAGATCCTGCTCAATCATATCCCGACAAACTGGCTGGACTGGAACTATCGGGACAAATATCCCGTGGATTTGGTGCTGTCCGGCCATTATCACGGCGGTGTGATCAGAATCCCAATCCTGGAGCAGGGGTTGTATGCACCGTATGTTGGGAAATTCCCCCCGTACACAAAGGGAATCTTTACCGGGAAATATGCAACGTGCATCCTGACCACCGGTATGGCGGGCAGCTACGGTTTGCCTCGCTTCTTTAATCCTCCGGAGATCGTGGTTGTCGACTGCGTTCAGACAAACGATTCCGCACAATAGCGGGCATTCGATCCAATATATATATTTTCGGCGATCTGCCATACGGAACAGCAGCTTTTTCCGGAGGCAGAACGATACCCCGCGTAAACGTGTACTGCGTCAGGATTCGACGTGTTAACCTGGGAGGTAATGATATGAACATCCTCAGTCAAGCCAAAAGAATGCGAGCCAGGATCACCGACCACGTCTATACAAAACTGGTCGAAAAGGACAGAAAGCGCGCGAAGAGGAAGTTGCATCTTCTTGATCGGAAGCAAAATGGAGCAGACAAACAGATCAAGGTTGGCTTTATCACACAAGAACCGTCTATGTGGAATAAGCAAGCCCCGCTCTATGAGCGGATGGTCGAAGACCCTCGCTTTGATCCCTGGTTGATCGTGGTTCCGGCTTACAGCAACATTACCCATCGCAGGACGCAATACGGCGCGGAGCTCGACTTCTTTCAAAACGCTTATCCCACGGGAAATATACTGACAGCCAACGAACTGACGAGTGAGTTTCGCGGCCTGGGCCGGCTTCACTTTGACTATATTTTTTTGCAGCGCTGCTGGGAGAGTACGCTTCCGAAGTCTTTTCGCACGAGATCCATTCTCAAGTACGCGAAGACCTGCTACGTTCCCTATGCGTTTCACTGCTTCCAACCATATCCGGCCTATTATCAAACCCGCTTTTTTGCGAGTCTGTCCGTCATGTTCTGCTGCAGTCAGGCTCAGCAGAAAAGCTGTTATCCCAGTACTCCGGCAAGAAAAGCCGTGTCTTTGGGCTTCCCTTGTTTGGATGGCATACGGTCGTACGGCACTTGCAAGGTTTCGGAGCCACACGGGAGGACGCGCCTTTTATGGACTCCGAGATGGCAGGACAATCCACGGTATGGCGGCACCACCTTTTTTACATATAAAGACAGGTTTTTCGATCTGGCTCGTCAACATCCGGAGCTGGATATTGTGTTCCGTCCCCATCCATTGACCTTTGACAACGCGATCAAGACCGGAAAGATGACGCCGGAAGAGGTGACCGCCTACAAAGCGCGCTGTGAGGAAGCCGGGATCCGCTTTGATTCAAACGCAAGCATTGACGATACGCTTCCGGAGGTCGATATTATGATTTCGGACTTCTCATCCATCCTGGTAGACGCTGCCCTGATGGGGAAAACAATTCTCTATTGCGGCGGGAACGCACTTGGAGAGTATTCTGAGACCATGGCGCAGATCATGGATTGCGCATATCACGCAGGCAGTTGGGAAGAGCTTACCGATCTTTTGGAACAGCTTTTACAGGGCAGCGATCCGAAGTTCGAGCCCAGAGAACAGCTTGCCAACCGGCTGGCCGCCGAACATGAGGGAAGCACGGCCAGGATCCTGCAATACTTGTTCGATGACGCAAACGCTTCCCATGCGCCTTGATCCCCGGACACCCTATTTCTATGGAGCCAATATGAAAAGTCTGTTCCGCCAATTTTTGAAGCTTAAGACCCGAATCCGCAAGTTGGTATACTGGAAGATCCTGCCGAAGTATGATCTTGCCCGCACGAACCGACTGATCCGCAAGCTGTCGGCGAAGAAAAGAACAGCCGGCAGTCCGATCAAGGTCGGCTATATTGTACAAGTGCCTGCCTTCTGGAACAAGCAGGCGCCTGTCTACGAACAAATGACCCGGGACCCGCGTTTTGATCCATGGTTGATCGTTGTTCCGACCTACGGCGAGATCACCCGAAGCTGGGAAGCATACGGCGCAGAGCTTTCCTATTTTCAAAAGCTCTATCCTTCAGCTCAGATTCTGACCTCCGCAGAGCTGTCAGAGAATTTCCGCGGTTTGAAAAAGCAGGGTTTCGACTACGTTTTCTTCCAGCGCTGCTGGGAGGCCTATCTTCCCAGGGGACTCCGCACCAGGAGGGTCCTTCGATGGGCAAAAACCTGTTATATTCCCTACGCGTTCCACTGCTTCAAGCCGTACTCCACGTACTATGAGACCCGCTTCTTCACCAGCCTGTCTCTGCTGTTTTGCTGCAGTCAATCTCAGAGCCTTTCCTATCCGGCAAGCGGACGCAGAAAAGCAGTCTTCCTGGGTTATCCGTCCTTAGACGGGCTCCGGGCCCGCCCCACGGGCAATCGGCGGCTCCGCCTGCTGTGGACTCCGCGTTGGAGCGATAACGCCCGTTATGGCGGGACGACCTTTTTCGCATATAAAGATCGTTTTTTTGAGTTGGCAGAGCGTTTTCCCGAGCTGGAAATCCTTTTCCGTCCCCATCCACTGACCTTTGAAAACGCTGTTTTGACCGGTCAGATGACGCCGGAATCCGTTGAAGCATATCAACGGCGCTGCATAGAGTCCGGCATTCGCTTTGACGACAACGCGAGTATTGACGATACGCTTCCGACGATCGACGTTTTGTTGTCGGATTTCTCCTCCATCCTCGTGGATGCAGCTGTCATGGGAAAAGCTATCGTCTACTGCGGCGGCAGAGCCGAGGCGGAGCCTGATGAAACGATGGCACGCATATTGCAGTGCGTCTATCCGGCGGACAGCTGGGAAGACGCAGCTGAACTGCTTGTGAGGCTCATACGGGGCGAGGACCCGAAGCGAGAAGCCAGAAACACACTGTCCGCGCAGCTTGCCGCAGAGCACAAAAACAGCACAGCGGCGATCTTACAGTACCTGGCAGACGACGCCGGCGGCGCCGGAAAACAATAAATCCGTTATATCCACGCAGAAAAAGGAGTTTCTATCATGATTTTCGCAGCGATCTTAGCCGGTGGGACCGGAAAACGAATCGAGCGGCATTCCATCCCGAAGCAATTCATTTCCGTCGGCGGCATGCCGATCATCCTTCGGACCGTTCGCACTTTTTTGGATAACGACCGATTCGCTCAAATCTATATCGCGATCCACAGGGATTGGAAAAGCTATCTTGCGGAGCTTCTGCAGTCAGCCTTCACCGCGCCGGAGCTGGAACGGATCGTTCCGGTAGAGGGCGGCAAGGAGCGGCTGGATTCCTTTACGAACGTTATGGAAGCCATCATTGCCTCTCGCGGCTTCAATCCGGAGGACGTCCTGATCTGCCACGACGCCGTGCGGCCCTTCGTGACGCAGCAGATGATCAACGACTGCATCGACGCGACTTTGGAGGACGATTTCGCGCTGACGGTGGTTCCCACCACCGACACCATCCATACGGCCCACGACGAAAAGTACATCGACGGTACCCTGGACCGGAGGGGCCTGTATAATGGCCAGAATCCCTCCGGCTTCAACATCGTGCTGCTGAAAAAGGCCATCGACAGCTTCACCGAGGCTACCAAGGCCTCCGTCACTGGCACCACCCAGTTGATTTTGAAGCTCGGTTATCAGATCCGCATCGTGAAGGGCCACACCGGCAACTTCAAGATCACCACAGACAACGACCTGGATGTGGCTGAGCGGATCATCCGGTCCAGCCCGAAGACCAGAAAGATCGAGCTGGTGGACGTGACCCTTCGGGACGGCGGCATTGTGGTCAATTTCGACTATGGCGCGGAGCGGATGCAGAAGATCAAGGCTGCCCTCGAGAGCTCCGGTGTGGAGTACATCGAGACCGGCTATATCGACGAACGGAAGGGCAGCCCGGAGGGCCGCACCTGCTTCGACAATGAGGTCTCCATTGAGAAGACCCTGCTCAGCTCGGGCAAAAAGCCCGGTGTGCGCTACCTGGCCATGATCGACTACGGCACCTTTGACGTGAACAGGCTCGGCCCCAGGACTCCGGGCGGCATCGACGGCATTCGGCTGGCCTTCCACAAGGAAAAATGGGGGCCTTCCATCGAATGGGGCAGGATCATCCTCTCAAAGGGCTATGAGCTCTATATCCAGCCCATGGTCAGCATGCGTTATACAGACGAGGAGTACAAGCACCTGATCCAGGTCTGCAACCGGGAGCTGGCAGGCGCCAGCGGCTTCTACGTGGTGGACAGCTTTGGTCAGATGGACAATATGGACCTGCAGCACAAGCTGGAGATCGCGGACCAGTACGTCAGCATGGACATGAAGCTGGGCTTCCACGCCCACAACAATCGGCAGATGGCCTATTCCAACGCCCTGACCTTCCTGGAATACAATGCCCGCCATGATTTGATGCTGGACGCCAGCATCATGGGCATGGGCAAGGGCGCCGGAAACCTCTGCACGGAGCTGATCGAGGCGGATCTGCTGCGGGAGGGCAGGGAGTACAACACCAACGTGATCTACGAGGCCATCTCTGACTATTTTGCCGCCCAGCAGAAGCTGACGCCATGGGGCTACAGTCTGGACTATTATCTCGCCTCTTTGTACTGCTGCACCCCCAGCTACATCAAGATCTTCACCAAGGACCCCCGCGTTACTACGGACGTTTTGGTGGATCTGCTGAAGCGCATGCCGGACGAGAAGCGCGCCGCCTGCGACCGCGCATTTGCGGCGGAGTACTTGAAGGCCTATTTTGAATGATTCCGCAAATCTCCATATACGTTCATACGATAAAGCATTTGTGCTGCATGAGGTAAGCTATGGTATGTATCATCGGAAGTGAGACGACACAGAATTACGGCTTGTTTCGCGATCTGTCCCACAGACAGGGTTATCTGATCGTCTATGCCAGACTCCCGCGAGTCTCCGGAACTCTTGCCTGGAGGATCGCGCGCCGGATGGATCCAAAGCTTCCGGATCGGTATCTGGCGCACGCACGATACAAGAAAACGGTCCTGAAAAAGCTGAAGGATCTGGAACGGCTCATTGTAGTGGATACCGCGTTGAGATTGTTGGATTTGGACTTCCTCAAGCTCTGTAAATCCCTGAAGCCAGATCTGCAGGTCGACTGCTTACTTCTGAATTCCACAAAATCTTGGACGCACGCAGAATCCAACATCCATTCCAGATTTTACTCCTTTCATTGGGATACTGTCTTGACTACCGACCCGGCTGACGCGGAAACGCACAACTGGCAATACACCGGTCTGCACTACTACTCAAAGATTCCTTTGCACGTTCTCCGAAAGACTCATTCTGATCTCTTTTACGCGGGATCTTTTTTAAGCGAACGAGGGAAAAAACTGCTGCGCTTACTTGATTGTTTTAACGCAAATAACGTGAATTGCCTCTTTATCTGTCCTGGCTTTCGCAAGAGTCCGGATAATCCGAAAGGGCTATGTCCGATTCGGAAAAGGATATCATACAGAAAAATGCTGAGGAAGATGATGGGGAGCAATTGCATCCTGGAGGTCCTGCAGGATGGACAAACAGGCTCCACGCTCCGTTATCTGGAAGCAGTCTGCTATAACAAAAAACTGTTGACCACAAATCCAAGGATCAAGAACTATCCGTTTTATGATGAACGATATATGAAAGTGTTCTCATCGGAATCTGATATCGATTATGATTGGGTGAAAAAACGCGAGACCATCAACTATGGATACAAGGACGAGTTTTCTCCGAAGTATTTCTTCAATCTGCCCTCTTCCGTCGATTGATCGCATGCTGAGAAGCATAATGCCTTCTTCTTTTGGCTAATTATGTGTATTTGTATACTTGGAATGATTCTATGAATGTTGAGCAGCTTCTGAAAAAACGCAATACAATCTATGGCATTTGTGCGCTCTGGATTATCTTTTTTCACCTTTACCGTCAGCTTGCCTGTCCAAATATCCCGATTGTTACTAACTTCCTTTGCATCGGCAATATGGGAGTAGACGTTTTCTTTTTCCTTTCCGGCCTCTGCTTAAGCCTTTCTGCTGTCAAGCACAAGTATTCCGTAGTCGGCTGGAAAGCGTATTTCAAGCGAAGACTATCCAGAGTGCTGATTCCTTATCTTTGTGTTGGCATCCCATATTACCTGTGGTCGGCTTTCTTTGAACGTACCGGTTCTCTGCCTCACAGGCTGCTGCGTTTTCTCGCAGATCTGTCCTCTGCCACGTTTTGGCTGCGCGGCATGAGTACAACTTGGTATGTATTTGGTATCATCATATTCTATTTGTTGTTTCCTCTCTTGTTTACGATTGTAAGCAGTACCGGGCGAAAGCAGCTGGCTTTCCTGATTACCGGAATGGCTTGCTTTGCCGTGCTGTCTGCGTATCTTCCGGTTATAAAAAACAGCATTGTCCTATGGAGCCGTCTGCCAGTGTTTACACTCGGTATCATCCTTGGTACAAGGGACCGAACATCCTATGCTCTGAGTCGTTCAACCCGGATCTGCCTGCTGGTTGTTTTGCTGCTTCTATTCTGGCTGACTTCTTCGATGGCCCTCACCAATACACAAAATAAGGTTTTTATTGTATGCAGATTGCTATTGTTTGCCCCTATGACCGTTTTGCTTCTGACGCTTGTTTCCGACTTCGGAAACGGACTCCGCTTTTTTGAATTGCTTGGAACGATATCTCTCGAAATTTATCTGGTTCATATCACGATTCTGCATCCCTTGGCTTACTGGGGATATGTTGAGCGTTTCAACAACCGGTTGTATCTCATTCTTCCCTTCATCTCCGTCGCAATTGCATGGCTGGTGAAGCAGCTCTCGGATATAACCCGACGAATCATACATCTGTAACAGGGAGAAGAAACCATGCGCGCTTACTCTATTTTTGACGATTTCTGCCCGGAGGCATCCACACGGATCCGCAGCACCGGGATCGAACTGACCGTCCATCCTCTGGGCGTTCCCAGGCCGGATCACGATCGGATGAAGGCGATCCTGGAGGAATACGACTGCGTGATCATCGGCACCAGCCAGAAGATCACGGAAGATATGTTTGAAAACGTTTCCGCGCCGCGGATCATCGCCACAGCCTCCGTCGGCCTGGACCATATCCGCGTCCCGAAAGAAAAAAGAGCCCTCGTCACGATCCTGAATACCCCGAAGGCCAACGCCCAGTCCGTGGCGGAGTACACCCTGGGCTGCGCCCTGAGCTGCGTCAAGCGGCTGCGGGAAGGAAACGAGCTCTTTCTTGCCGGAAAAAACAACAAGGCCCTGCACCGCAAGCCCGAAGACCTGGCCGGGAAGACCCTGGGCGTGATCGGCGCCGGCAACGTCTCCGTGAAGATCATGGAATACGCCCGCTTTTTCGGGATGGAGCTGCTGTGCTGGACCAGAAACCCGGATCGCCACGCGGAGCTTACGGAGCTCGGCGTCCGCTTCACGGATCTGAACACGCTCTGCGCGAACGCGGACCTGATCTCGGTGAATCTTCCCAACAAGCCGGAGACGGCGGGACTGATCTCCGCGGACCTGGTCGGGCGCATGAAAGAGAACGCAGTTTTCATCAGCGTTTCCCGGCTGCAGACGATCGATCTGAACGCCCTGCTGCAAAAGGCGAAGGCCTGTCCGGATTTCTATCTTTGCCTGGATCTGGACGTCATGCCAGAGATAGCCGCGAAGCTGCCGGACCGCCCCAACGTCCTGATCACCCCCCACATCGCCGGCGGCACGGTGGAGACGAGAAAGCGGATGTTTTTGGAGTTGGCGGAGGCGATCGCGGCGATCGGATGACAGAAGAACGAATAGAAGGAAAGGCAAAAATGGAGGATATAACCCACAAACGCGCTGCTTTTATCGACATCTATAAGGCGTTTGCGATCTTTCTTGTGGTGCTCGGACATGCGACGATCTGCAGCCCGTGGCTGACGCGATGGATCTATTCGTTTCACATGCCGGCTTTTTTTGCAGTCTACGGGATGAGCTACGACCCGGAAAAGCACCGGGAGCGCGGCTGGTTTACATGGAGTTTTCTGCTCGGAAAGACAAAGCGATTGTTGGTTCCGTGTTTTGTTTGGGGACTGATTTATGCGGATTTCTCTATCAAGAACATTGCTTTTGTCGCCTGGGGCAGCCAGGCGTCTTTCCGGCGTGCTGGCAGCCTGTCTTCCCTCTGGTTTCTGACCTGTATGTTCCTGGCGGTGTGCGCCTTTGAACTGCTGATGTGGGGGATCTCGCGCCTTTCCAAAGCGCGTATGCGCGGCGCGGCCCTTACATCCGCGGCGGTGCTTTGCTTTGCCGCGGGCTGCCTGCTTCCCCGGGTCGGCATCGGTTATCCCTGGTGCGCGGACGTCATGTTCCCGGCTCTGTCCTTTCTCATCGCCGGGTACGGCCTGCGCTGTCTGATCTGCCGGCCGCCGAAGCTTCGGGAAAGCGCGCCCTTGCCCTGGGGCGTCCTGCTGATTGCCTCTGCCTTGCTCACCCTTCTGTTTATCCCGAATCTATCCTATATTCGGGGAAATAACGCGGACTTTGCCGCCCGCAGCTTTGGCAGTCCCTTCCTGTACGTCCCCGCAGCCCTGGCCGGGATCCTTATGCTGACGTCTCTGTCGGTGCTGCTGTCAAAGTTCCACCGAACGCGTTTTCTGGCGTGGATCGGCCGCCGGTCGCTGGCGATCCTGCTGCTGCACAAATACCCTGTGATGTTCCTGTCCGCACGGTTGAGCGAAAGAGGATTCGGCTCCACGTGGGCAGCCGTTTTGTTATCCCTGGCGATCACGGCGTGCTGCTGCCTTGCTGCGTGGATGCTGGAGCGCCTCGCCCCGAATCTGATCGGAATAGAGCGTTCTCAAAAACAATGATAGCATTGCGTACCATTTATTGTCTATTTGCATTTGAGGCATCTGGGGGACTGTGTATGAGCTCTGAATCCATCACTTCTCAGCTTTCTGCTTCGGACCGTCCCTGGCTCTCCGTCGTCGTACCCATCTACAACGCAAAGGGCTTTCTGAAAAAATGCATCCGTTCCATCCTGACGCAGAGCTTTCGGGATTTTGAGCTGCTGCTGATCGACGACGGCTCCACGGACGGCTCTGAGGCGATCTGCCGGCGTTTTGCCGAGGAGGATCCGAGAGTCCGGTATTACCGGAAGGAGAACGGCGGCTGTTTTCAAAGCCGCCTGTACGGCATGGAGAGAGCCAGAGGGGAATACGTTCTGAACTGCGACGCGGACGACTACTATCTGACCCGCGATGCGTTTCAGATCCTGCATGAGAGAGCGCAACAATTCCCGGCCAAGGCGTATCAATTCGGCTGCACCCACGTTTACAATCATTTAAAGGGAATTACCAGACCGGTTCCCCCGGAGCCGTTGCGCTGCGACGGAGCGGAATTCTCCGCAAAGGATTATCCGATCCTTCTTTACTCCGGCTTTCAGGGGTCCCGTCTCTATCAAAACATCTGGAGCAAGCTTCTCCACAGAAGCTTGCTGAAACAGCTCCCGAAGGCAGACACGGCGGGCCGCCTGTTCAACGGGGAAGACATTGTTTTGAATCTGCACCTTTTATGCGAGCTTGATGCATTCACATTTCTCCCGGACATTCTCTACGCCTACCGCCAGAATGGCAGTTCCCGCCATTTTTCAATGTCGCTTCCTGCCGATCTGGATACCGTAAAGGGCTTTCAGCTGTCTTTCTTTGCGCGTTGGAAGACCGAGCGGCCTGATGCTGTCTTCGGCCCGGCGCAGATCTATACAGCTCTTGCGACGGGACTCTTCCGCTTTGCAGTACGGGGTGTCGGAATCGTCTCCGACGAATCACTTTCAGACGCTATCGTCGAAGCATTTCAACTGCCAACGTTTCAAATTGCGCGGCAATTTTTTCTGGACAACCCTCAGGACCGCTGGTGGATCGTCAACCTGTTTATCGGTGCGGATCCACAGGCATATATTAAAAAAGCGAAGGAAGAGAGGAAGGACCAGTGGCTTAAAAAAGCCATTTGGCGGCTTTACCGTAGAATCTACGCAGCGATTTGATTCGTTTTGACATATTTGTTTTTTCTCATAGAAGTAGTGTTTGAAATCAAACAGAGGCTTTCCGCCTCTGTTTTTTTACACACATTTTTTTCGATGGATGTATCTTGGCGAGATATTTCTGCTTGACAAATCATTGTTTGTATGGTATAATATATATAGAACATATGTTTAATCTGATGCATGCACAGCTGTTCACATTGCGGAAAACGCCTGACGAGGTAATTTTCCGCGCATTCATTTATTCAAAGGGTATCTTGAAAAGACTACAAGGAGGAATCACATTGGCTATTCTCAGAACTGAATTACATGGCAGAGGCAAAGTTGCTCACCGAATTAACAATGCCGGTGCGCGTGCTTCTGAGACAACCGACCTATTTGACGCCATCGCAGAGGCTGAATCAGATTTGCCGACCAATCAAACCGCCGCTTTTGCTGCGGGCAGCATAGTCAACAGTTTGCAGGAAGACAGACTGCACCTCAAAACAACTTCCGGTTTTTTGCAGGAGGTCTATCTATGAATCTATTGCAGACTATTTTTCCCGGAAGGCGCACGCGTTCTGCTGTCGAATATATTGCCAGGATATCAGGCACTTCTCCTATGCTGAGCCCTGCAGCAGGGGACTACTCTTGCTCCGGCGAAATATTATCCCCGACAAATGCCAACGCACCTGCGTCCGTGGTATACTTGATTCTTTTTCAATCTGGGGTTGTCCAGACACCGAGTGTTTTCCTTGCTTTCATCCTCGGGCTTGATCGGTTCTACGCCAAAACCGACATGATTTATGAGATCAGTGTTTTGAATAACTTGGCCGCTGTTGGTATGTGGGAGGTGCCGGAAAATGACAACAATTGAATTAATTAGGAGACGGAATCTGTTACTAAATATGAGAACCGCATTTCTGCCAAAAGAGTATCAAGAAGTTGAATGGATTGGGGCTTCGTCTTCCGGGCCGTACATCCAGACGTCAGTATCGCTTACGAACGGTCCGGCAAGACTTTGTCTGAAGTTTTCATGCGCCCACGGTGGAGATTATGGAAGAGACTTTTTCGGAGTGCGTTCTGGGAGCAGAACGGGGCAACAGGGATTTATGATAAAAGTTAATTCCAATAGGACAGATTTCCTTGCGTCGTCCGGAAACAACAGCAATCCCAATGCTGGAATAGCCGAAACCAGCATTCCATATACCAGTAATTCTATTGTAGAGGTGGATGCGTTGGTGTCGGCTGGAAACGCTGAAAACGGTACAATTACAGCAACGTTCACAGTCAATGGTATAACCGAAACAGTTACCAATGCCGGGGCTACAGCAGATAATACCCAGCAGGCTCTCAGTATTTTCGGAAGCGTGGCTGCTGTTCAGAGGCCGAAAGGAAAGATTTTCGGGCCGGCAAAAGCCTGGAACGACGGCAGTCTCGTCTTATGCGCGGTTCCGTGCTATCGCAAAGCGGACGGGGTCATCGGTATGTACGACACCGTAAACAAAGTATTCTACACAAACGCCGGAACCGGCAGTTTTACAAAGGGGGCAGATGTATGAGATACGCAAAACTGATCGGTGGATTGCCGCTGTACGCCGGGAATCCAATCCGCTTCGGGGAAAACTACATTTGAAATCCTGTTGCCGCTGTACATTACGTTGGGCTTCAAGCCTGTGTAGGGAGCACCCTGTCCCACGAAGGCACCGGAAACTGGCTTCTGTTGGATAGCCCTCTGGTTTAAACGGATGAGGTTGTGCTGAAAAGCTGGGAGCAGGATCCGATCCCACAGGATGAGGAACTGAGCGACAGCGGAGCGCTGGATAGTCTGATAGAAGGCGACGGAGTATGACCTTTGGAAAAAGCGCGGCGGTAGTACTCTGTCAACGCTAAGACCGGCGCCTTATCGGAGGATCCAGGGTCGATAGAGGAGCATGGTGACTTTAGCTAAACTAACATTCCTGAGAGTACAGAAAAACGCCGCCGATTTCGGCGGCGTTTTTCCCTCGTTTCCACATGTTTCAATTGAATTGCGAAAAACAGTTGTCTTTTCTGTGTTGAAACTGTATAATAAATACGATCTTGAGATACCGGCAGGCGGATTCCCCGCGCTGCGGGATCGAGGAGTGCGAAACGCTTCCATTGGAGGACTCTGCATGAACAATCCATTGATCTCTGTCGTGATCCCAGCCTATAACATGGAAAACTATGTTCGCCGTGCTGTTGCGTCCGTCCTGGACCAGCCCTGTGCGGACCTCCTGGAGCTTCTCCTGGTGGATGACGGCAGCAGGGACAGCACCGGTGCGATCTGCGACGAGATCGCGGCGGAATACAGCGCTTCTGCGGCGGTCCGCGTCTTCCATCAGGAAAACGGAGGCGTGTCCTCCGCCAGAAATCTGGGGATCCGGGAAGCGAAGGGAGCGTATCTCGCCTTTTTGGACGCGGACGACTGGTGGATGCCGTCCTTCTTCGACGCTTCGACGGTGGAGCAGCTGGCGGAGCGTTTTGACGTCTATCAGTTTTCCTATCAGTCTGTCAGCCCGGACCTCAGATGGTGCAAGAAAAACAATGTGGAGGACCGTGCGTATCGGGATCTTGCCCCGGGGGACAGCAGGCCGGCTCCGGTGACCCATTGGTCCTGCCTGTATCGAAGAGAACTGCTTGAGCGTCATCAGATCAAATATCTTCCCTGCAGGATCAACGAAGACGTTCCGTTTGTTCACCTGGCGTTTTCCTTGGCAAAGTCTGCCAAGACCGTTGACCGGCTGATGCTCAGCTATTGGAGCAATCCAAAGAGCAGTCTGCGTCCGGTTCGCGACACACTGGAAGAGGCGTTAAAGTCTCTGAAGCTGGAGGAGGACGCCTTCCAAAAGCGGGGTCTGTCCATAGACAATCGGCAGACCGCGCTGTCAGTTTTCTACACACGCCTGCCTCGGCTGTGCTGCCAGACCTCCTACAGGGAACTCAAACGCTATCTTGCCGCGCCGGAATACGATATGCTTCGGCAGGACGAGTACAGGCCCTGGTCGTCTCTGCAGAAACGTGAAAACCAGTATCGCAAGCATCCCTTCCTGTTCTGGCTGAAAGCCCGGATCACGACAGGGATCCCGCTGAAGCTCAGAAGCCTGCTTTTGGCAATCCCGTTCCTGCGCCGTTTTGTATACTTTGTACATTTCAGACTGCTTCGCAAATGGCAGCCGCTCAAAGAATCATCATTTCCCCGCGAGGCTTTTCAAAGAAGCACTTGATTCATGACCCAACGCGTCGAAGCCTACTTGCCAGAAAGCCGGTGAAGTGACATGAACTATTACACAGTTTCCCCTCCGCCGCAGGAGAAGAAAGGAATACTCGCAAGACTGCGGAAATCGGCGGCGCTGCGGGGAAAAAACGGATTTGGCTACCGCTTCCTCCGGGACGCTGTTGCAGGGGTTCATAAGGAGAACACTCCGGCTGCGCGTTATCTGTTGAAAACAAGCCTGTTTCGGTACTTCATCGGTTTTGCCGCCACAGAGCGGTTTTTCCCCTTCTCTCCGCGGTATGAATACCGTGGGAAGCGACTTTATCATCTGGCGGATGTCCGCGATCTGAACAGCATTCGGGAGAACGGCCTGCTTCCCAATAACGGGTGGGTCTATCTGACCGACGACGTGGACTTGACGCTGGCCTTTTATGCAGTCCCGAAAGCCCGGCAGTTGGGGAGGGACGTCCGCTTTTGCGTGATTCCGGTTGACGCGGAGCGGTTGGCAAAGCGGCACAAGCTGTATTTCGCAAGGTTGGGCCATGAATATGTAACGGAATGTGTAGAACCGGAATTTCTGTTTGGAACGAGATATTGACCCGGGAGGCGGTCTTGAATGAACAGAATACGTATCGCAGTCATCCAGGCGCTTTTACGGGGCTCCGCAGAGGAGCGGAGCGCGCATATCCGGGACCTGGTGAAGCAGGCGGCGGGGCAGGGGATCGACCTTGTGACCCTGCCGGAGATCTGGAACGGGCCCTATCAGCAGGAGCTGTTTCCTTCCTTTGCCGAGCCGCGCTTCGGACCCTCCTGGCAGTTTCTTTCGGAGCTTGCTGCGGAATACGGGATCTGGCTCTCCGGCGGGTCCATTGCGGAGCAGGAGGACGGCAAGGTCTACAACACGGCCTACGTCTTTGACCGCAGCGGCAAGGAGGCGGCCCGGCACCGCAAGATGCACCTGTTCGACATTCAGATCACCGGCGGGCAGCATTTTATGGAATCCGCGACGCTGACTGCAGGGGACCGGGTCACGGTGTTCGACACGGAGTTCTGCAAGATGGGCCTCTGCATCTGCTACGACGCCCGGTTCCCGGAGCTGTTTCGGCTGATGGTGGACCGAGGTGCGAAACTGGTTCTCGTTCCTGCCGCCTTCAACCTGACCACCGGCCCGGCTCATTGGGAGCTGCTGTTCCGGCAGCGGGGGGTGGACAACCAGGTGTTCTGCGTCGCCACCTCTCCGGCCCGAGACATGGAGGCCGGCTACCACGCCTGGGGCCACTCCATCGTCACCGATCCCTGGGGGCGGGTCGTGACCCAGATGGAAGAAGCTGAAGAAATCCGGTTCGTGGAGCTGGATCTGGACCTGGTGGATCAGATCCGGGCGGAGCTGCCCCTCCTTGCCCACCGCAGAACGGATATATACCGGTTGGAACATCTCGGCTCCAAGCGTGAGTATGGCATCTGAGCACAGATCGAGTACGGTAATGGATATGAGATTGAATGTGATCCCCCTTGTGGGCGTCGGTTCCGTGCGGTTCGGCATGTCGAGGGGCCAGATCAGAGCGGTCTGGGGCAATGCGGAGGAGTTCCAAAAGACCCCGGAGGCGACTGCCGCGACGGACGACTTCGGCTTTTGCCACGTCTATTACGACGGAAATAACTGCTGCGAGGCCATTGAGGTTTTTGACGACGCGGAGGTCCTGATCGAAGGCAGAAAAGTCTTTCCGCTGGAGACAGAAGAGATGCTCAAGCTCTTCCCCGAATTTGAGGAAGATGACGACGGGCCGATCAGCTTCCGCTGGGCCGCGGCAGTCTATGCCCCGGACGGTGCGGCAGAGAGCATCCTGTTTGGTAAAGAAGGATATTTTGAATGAAAACCTGAGGACAGAGAAATGGAACGTAAGTACTATCGGGATATCGGCTATAAACCATTCCTGTTCTATGTGGTGTTCGGCGTAGCCGCGGAAGAGCTGGAGGTGTCCCGGAACCGGCACAAAGTGGATGAGCTCCCGGAAGGGCTCGATATTCGCAGCCTGAACAGGGAACAGCACGGAAGCTATATCGATGGGTTCCTTACCGGAGCCATGGGAAAGGTCCTGGAAGAGAAAGACCCTGCGCTGTTCCGGCGCTGCCGGGAGGCGGAAACCTGTTCGATTTTGCAGGGCAGCATCGGAAAGGACTGCACGCTGGATTACATGCGGAACGTCATCGGCATTCTCCAGGCCTTTGTGGAGAAGGGCGCGGTGGGGATCCTGGACCCGCAAGCCCTTACCTTGTACGCGCCGGAGCAGTGGACGGAGCGGTTCTTTGACAAAGAAGTCAACGCGCAAAACCATGTGGTGATTCTCTATTCCAAGGAAGAGGACGGCTATTGGCTTCACACCAGGGGGATGGCCGAATTCGGGAGACCGGATATCGGGATCCACCGGGTCCCTGAAGACAGGCTGGAGGATTATACGAAGATCGTGGAACAGATGATTTTCTACGGCGGGCAAGGCGTCTTTTTCCAGCAGGACACGAGGCTTCACACTGCAAACGGGAAGGCCTTTGTTGTCCACCCGGAATTTGTAAATGATTTTGAGAATGATGATTATAACAACGCCTATTACAATGTCACGGTGTTGAGAGAAGAAAAAACATAAAGCCGCGCTTTGAAAGCGGCTTGATGGACGTGCAGTCGAGCCCTGTCTCCGGCGTACAAGGAGGAAACACAATAATGGCAGCTGCAATGAGTGAAATGTTTAAAGAATTTGAGTTCAACGAGAAATCGAACCAGATCATCCCGAGCGTCAACGGACTGGATCTGCCGGAGGACTATCTCGCCTTTATGCGGGAGCACAACGGCGGAGAGGGCCCGCTGGGCGAAAACAATTACGGCCGCTTCTATCGGCTGGAGGAGCTGCAGGCAATCAACGACGAGTACGAGGTTCCCAAATGGTGGCCGGGATACGTCGTGATCGGCGGCGTCGACGACCAGCTCTGGGCGTATAACCCGGAAAAACGGATCTATTGCCAGATCGACAGCTGCAACACGGGCGCGGACACTTACTACACCGTTTCCGATTCCTTTGAATCGTTTTTGATCCATATGGACGAAGAACTGGCATGAGATACGATAACTAATCGAGTGGGCCGAGGCGCATAAAATGCGCGATTCGGCTGAACAGTAAAGGAGGTCCTGCGTATGTCGATCTTGACCCAGCTCAACAGTCCCTTTCTCTACATCGTCTGCGGGGCGATCATCCTCTTTATCGCGGCGGTCAGCCTGTTCTTCCTGATCCGGGCCTACCGGGCGGGCAAGGCCATGGGCATCGACACCACCAAAATGAAGCGGGTCATCGCCGCCAGCGCCACCTTCACCCTGCTGCCCAGCGTGGGCATTCTGCTGGGGGTCATCGCCCTGTCCGGCAGCCTGGGTACGCCCTGGCCCTGGCTGCGGCTGTCTGTGATCGGGGCCCTGCACTATGAGACCCAGGTGGCCACCGCCGCCGCGGAGCAGGCGGGGCTTGGCGGCCTTTCCGCCACCACCATGACGGCCCGGGGCTTCGTCACGATCTGCCTGCTGATGAGCCTGTGCATTATGTGGGGCATGGTCTTCTCCACGCTTTTCAACAAGCGCTATCTCAAGCGCCTCGGCAGCGGCAGCGGAAAGAGCACCGGGGTTTCCGGCTTTGGCGACAAGGCCATGACCGCCATGTTCATCGGCCTGATCTGCGCATACCTGGGCAGCTATATCGGCGGCTTCATCTCCGGAAACGGCCGCTTTACGTTTACCGGCTCCTGGCTGCCTTTGGCTGTGGCCCTGGCGGCGAGCCTGGCTATGGCAGGCTTCGTCTGGCTGGCGGAAAAGAAGAAGCAGGCCTGGGTGGAGAGCTTCTCCATCGCGGGCAGCATGCTGCTGGCCATGGCCATCGCTGTCCTGCTGGGCAGACTCTGAGAAGGGGGGCGTCAACGTGAACGAGAAAAACCTTCCCGCGGCGGAAAGCTCCGCTTTTGACGAAGAAAAAAAGGCCCTCTTTGAGGCCTACAACAAAAGCACCCATCTCTTCGGCCGGATCGCCAGCGTCATTACCCTGGTGCTCCTGCTGGGGGTTCCCTTCGTGATCGGCGGCTATCTGGGAACCTCCCCGGATCTGAAGGCCGCCGGGAGCGGCTTTTTGGCCATCGGTCTGGTCTGGTTCGTGAGCTGCATCGCCGAATGGCTGGTCTATACCCCCATGCTGGGGGCCGGCGGCGGCTATCTGGCCTTCATCACCGGCAACCTCATCAATATGAAAATTCCCTGCGCCGTCAACGCCCGGGACATCGTGGGCGTCAAGGCCGGCACCCCGGAGAACGAGATCATCTCTACGCTCTCGATTGCCACCTCCTCTTTGGTGACGATCCTGGTGCTGGCGGTGGGCGTCGCGCTGCTGATCCCGCTGCAGCCCCTGCTCCAGTCGCCGATTCTGGCCCCGGCCTTCGACAACGTGGTCCCGGCCCTCTTCGGCGCCATGGCATACAAGTATTTCCGCCGAAACCTGGATATTGCAGCCCTGCCGCTACTGATCATGAGCCTGCTCTTTATCCTGGTTCCCGGTCTGATCTCCTCCACCAGCTTTATGATCCTGCCCAGCGGCGCCCTGGCGATCCTCCTGGCCTGGCTGAAGTATAAGAAAACGGGAGGCGGCGGGAAATGATGTGGATCGTCTATGTGCTGCTGGGGCTGATCGTGTTGCTGCTGGGCATCGCCGTCCTGCGAACCCTGCTGGCAGGTCACAAGGTTTCGACCTACCAGCCCGACCCGGACCCCGCCCGGGCGGAGCGTTACGCCCAGGCCCTCTCCCGCATGGTGCGGTATGAAACGGTCTCGGTACCCGGAGAAGACCAGCGGGAGAAGTTTCTGGGCTTTCATCAGCTGCTGGCGGAGCTCTTTCCTCTGGTCCACGCCAATCTCGAAAAGACGGAGCTGGACGGGAACCTGCTCTTTTACTGGAAGGGCAAGCGCAGCGAAAAGCCCATCGTCCTCATGAGCCACCAGGACGTGGTCCCGGCGGAAGGGGCGTGGAGTCACGAGCCCTTCTCCGGTGATATTGAGGGCGGCAAGGTCTGGGGCCGGGGCAGCTCGGATACGAAATGCTCCGTCTTCGCCTTTTTTGAGGCGGTGGAGGAGCTGCTGGCCAAGGGCTTCGTCCCGGCCCAGGACGTGTATCTCTCCTCCTCCTGCACCGAGGAGTGGGCCGGCCCCGGCTGCAAAACGCTGGTGGACGAGCTGGCCCGCCGGGGTGTGAAGCCCTGGCTGGTCTGTGACGAGGGCGGCGGCATCATCACGGATCCCATCGCCGGGATCCCCGGGAACTTCGCCATGATGGGCGTCTTTGAGAAGGGCAAGGCCGACGTGAAATTCACAGCCCGCTCCGAGGGCGGCCACGCCAGCGCGCCTCCTGCCCACAGCCCCATTGCCCGCTTGGCGGCGTTTGTAGACCGGGTAGAGCGGCGCTCTCCCTTCAAAAAGCAATTCGAGCCCGAGGTGAAGGCCATGTTCACCCGGCTCTCTCCCTATGCGGGCTTTGGCCTGCGGCTGCTCTTCGGGAATATCTGGCTGTTCGGGCCCCTTTTGAAGCTCGTGATGCCGAAGCTCTCCGCCCAGGCCGGCGCTCTGCTGAAAACCACGATTGCCTTTACCATGCAGTCCGGCTCCGATGCCTGCAACGTCCTGCCCCAGGAGGCTACCGTCTGGGCCAATATGCGCTTCATCCCCCATCAGGGCATGGACGAGAGCCTGCGGATCATCCGGGAGCTGGCCGCAGAATACGGCCTGGAGACGGAGGTCCGGGCTGCCAGCGACTACACCGCCGCTACGGACATTCAAGGCGAGGGCTGGAAGTACGCGACCCGGATCGTGGAGCAGACCTTCCCCGGCCTGCCAGCCTGTCCATACGTGATGACCGGCGCCACCGACGCCCGATTCTACCAGGCCATCTGCGACAACGTGATCCGGTTTGCGCCCGTGATCTACGGCCCTGAGCAGATGAAGGGCATGCACGGCGTCAACGAGAACATCGAATCCAACTGTCTTCCCGGCGCGGTGGATTTCTATCGAAACCTGATCTGCGGCATGGCTTGAGGGCAGAAGGGCCGTCTGCCGATCGGCCCAGGGCGGCTGCTCTGCGTGCGAGAACAAAAAAGCCTTCATTACAGAACGGAACGTCTATGATTTATCACAATATTTGCCGTGGGGTTTTTCTGGCGCGGCCCAATCGGTTTATTGCCCGGGTGGAGATCGGCGGGCTGGAAGAGACCGTCCATGTGAAGAACACGGGGCGGTGTCGGGAGCTGCTGGTGCCCGGGGCGGAGGTATGGCTGGCAAAGTCGGACAACCCAGCGCGGAAAACGAAATACGACCTGATTGCTGTCCGGAAAAGCACCGGCGTCCTGTTTAACATCGACAGCCAGGCGCCGAACGCCGCAGCAGGGGAGTGGCTGGCCCGGCAGGGCTTTGACCGGGTCATCCCGGAATACCCCTTCGGTCAGTCCCGGATTGACTTTTACATGGAGCGGGGCGGTGAGAAATATCTGCTGGAGGTCAAGGGCTGCACCCTGGAGCGGGAGGGAATCGGCTATTTCCCCGACGCACCCACAGAGCGGGGCACGAAGCATCTGAAGGAGCTCGCCGGAGCGGCGGCCCGGGGCTATCACGCCGCGGTGGCCTTTGTGATGCAGGCAGAGGGCCTGGAGCTTGTGCTGCCCAACGGTGAGACAGATCCCGCCTTTGCTGCGGCTCTGGAGGCGGCCAAACAGGCAGGGGTGCAGATTCTGTATCTGCCCTGCCGCGTGGAGCCGGACAAATTGGAAATCACCGGGGATCCACGGATTTGAATCAAGCTTTCAGAAAGAAGAGGAGCACCCATGAAGAAAGAAAAAAATGACTCCGACAGAACTTCTACGAAAGCACTTTGGTCACGACGCCTTTCGTCTGGGTTAGGAGACCTTGATTTCCACTCTGCTTTTTGGACGGGACGTGTTTGGCGTGATGCCACCGGCGCTGAAACGTCTACTCAGCGACAGCCTTTTTCAGCTTTGCTTATCAGGCAGTGATTACCCTGCTGGCGGTGGACGAGGCCCACTGTGTGTCCCAATGGGTCCATTCCATCGTCACAGATCCCTAGGGAAGCGACATGACCCAGATGGAAAAAACCGAAGAGCTCCGGCTGTGGAGCTGGATCTTGACCCGGTGGATCAGATCCGGGCGGAGCTGCCCCTTCTGGCGCATAGACGAACAGACGCCTACCGTCTGGAGCAGCTCAGCTCCCATTCATCACACATGAAGCACTATGCTCCCCACAGAATCTGAGAGAGGACCGATACGATCAGCAAGTTCAATATGAAGCATACAAACAGCAACCAGGCTCCGCCTTTTCAAATTCCGGAAGGAATTGGAACAGTGTTGAACCAAGACCTGATTCAGCAGCTTGGGCCGGGCATGCGTTCTATGAAAGAATGCACGAGGAGTTCATCCAGCCGGAATCTGTTCTGATCAGCAAAAGCTGTAAGAATATTTCGGATGAAGTGGGCCGGCCTGAAAAAGAAATCCGTCGGAAACCCTATGTGGGGCTCATGCTCCGGTGGACAAAGGAGAATTGCAAGCCCGAAAAATGAAACCCTTACAGAGCATGAATGCGATATCCAGCGCAAGCACCGAACCTCAGAGCTGCCCGGCATCCTGATCGAGCTGAAAAAGATGTCGAAGAAGCTGCCGACTTCTCTTCTCTCGGTGGCAGACGACGGTCTTATCCCGCGCCAGAGCTTACGGCCCGTCTGTGCCGCCTGCGCGGATCAGTCTGCTGTGGATGGTTATACAAGGTGCTCAATGGGATGTTTTTTGCTATTGAATAGAGCTGTGACGTCCCGGCGGATCTGTCACGATTTCGCCGCAATTTCGAAAAACCACATGCCACCCGAAACCCCTGACGCCGTCTGGGGTTTTCGGCATTTTCGGGGGGATTTCCGAGTCGCTCTGCAAAGAGATTGACGCTAAGCTGCTCTTTATCTCCACCGACTACGTTTTCGACGGAACGGGGACCGAGCCCTGGCAGCCGGACAGTGAGTGCTTCGCGCCGCTGAACGTCTACGGCCAGAGCAAGCTGGAAGGGGAACTGGCGGTGAAGGAGCTGCTGGACAAGTATTTCATCGTCCGCATCGCCTGGGCGTTCGGGAAAAACGGCGTCAATTTCGTCAAAACCATGCTCCGGGTGGGAAAGGCCCGGGAGAGCGTCCGGGTCGTGAACGATCAGATCGGGACTCCGACCTATACGCCGGACCTTGCACGACTGCTGGTCGATATGATCCAGACGGAGAGATATGGGATCTACCATGCCACGAACGAGGGCCCCTACGTCAGTTGGTACGAATACACCCGTGAGATATACCGACAGGCCGATCTCTCCACCGAGGTGATCCCTGTGACGACTGCCGAATACGGGCTGAGCAAGGCCCGGAGACCGCGGCATGATCTGCTTCGCCGAGGAAGAGAATGACCGCCTTGCCCGGCAGCTTGCCTGGCTCGGGATCAACAAGGACACTTACGCAAGATCCAACGCCGGGACCTATAAATGGAAATATGACGTAGATTACGTTGGCTATAAATACAACGGCAACGCCATCATGGCCGCCATCGCCCTCGTTCAACTGAAATACCTGGATGAAGAGAATGCCAGACGCAGAGAGATCGTCGCTATGTACAACCGGGGCTTTGCCGGCAACCCCAACATCCGGATTATCCCTGCTCCTCTTGAAAGAGCTGAACCGGGAAAAGTGATGGAATCAGGACGGAGAAAAAACACCGCTTGCGGAAGGGCCTTCTGATCGTTTTTGCTGTTCTGCTGCTGCTTTTTGCAGCCGAGCTGCTCTATTCCAATTATGCGATCAAGATCAGCCGCTATATCGTTTCTTCGGAAAAGGTGAGCGGCTCGTTCCGCGTTTTGTTTCTTTCCGATCTCCACGGCAGATCGTTCGGAAAGAACAATCGAAGGCTGCTTTCCAAAATAGAAACAGAAAAACCGGATCTCATTTGCATGGTCGGAGATATTGCCAACCGTGATGCGGACGACGAGGAGGTCTCCGCCATGTGTGAGCTGATCCATGCAGCCGCGCAAATCGCTCCGGTCTATTTCAGCTTGGGAAACCATGAGGCCTCATATATCAAGGCGAATGGAACGGCGCTGGCGGATCGGCTGACAGCGGCCGAAGCCATCGTCTTAGACAATCGTTATCTGGATTTATCCATCCATTCGACCGACGTTCGCATCGGCGGCTATTCCGGCTGCTACTGGATCCCGCATATGGATACCGGAGATCCTGAGGAACAGACAAGCCTTAAGGCCTTTGCGGATGATTTTGAGGATACGGATCGGTTCAAGCTCCTGCTGAACCATATTCCGCTTATCTGGCTGGACTGGGATTACAGAGATCGGTTCCCGGTTGATTTAGTCTTATCCGGGCATTATCACGGAGGAATCGTTCGGATTCCCATCCTGGAACAGGGGCTGTACGCGCCGTATGTCGGCAAGCTTCCACCCTATACCAAGGGAATGTACGAAGGGAAAATGGCAACGTGCATCCTGACGACCGGATTGGCAGGTCAATCTGGGATCCCGAGACTCTTCAACCCACCGGAAATCGTCGTGGTCAGCGTAGAGGGATGACTGGGATCGTGTGCTGTGCGTCGGGAGTCGTTCGGAATGCTGATTCTATGAACAAATCGTAAAAAATCACGCCCCGACCCCTCAAACGGTTGACAGACTGCGCTGAAATTGGTAAAATTTCCTGCAGAAGCATAAGAATCCGGTTTCGCCGCGGCTGTGTTTCCCGGCTTTTTCGGCGGCGCGAACCCGATTGTCTCTGCTCTTATTTTTGAAAGGAGTTCCATTATGTCTGTCAATCGTTTCGTTTTGAACGGCATCTCCTACCACGGCCACGGCGCCATCCAGGAGATCCCCGGCATCGTCAAGAGCAAGGGCCTCAAGAAGGCCTTCGTCGCCTCCGACCCCGATCTGGTCAAGTTCGGCGTCACCAAGAAGGTCACCGATCTGCTGGAGCAGAATGGCATCGCCTTCGAGCTCTATTCCGACATCAAGCCCAACCCCACCATTGAGAACGTTCAGCACGGCGTGGACGCCTACCGTGCCAGCGGCGCCGACTTCATGATCACCATCGGCGGCGGCTCCTCCATGGACACCGGCAAGGGCATCGGCATCATCGTCAACAACCCGGAATACTACGACGTTCGCTCCCTTGAGGGCGTCGCCCCGACCAAGAACCGCACGGTCTTCACGATCGCCGTCCCGACCACCGGCGGCACCGGCGCGGAGTCCACGATCAACTACGTCATCACCGACGTTGAGAAACGGCGCAAGTTCGTCTGCGTCGACCCCAACGACATTCCCGACGTTGCCGTCGTCGATCCCGATATGATGTCCTCCATGCCCAAGGGCCTGACCGCCTCCACCGGTATGGACGCCCTGACCCATGCGATCGAGGGCTACACCACCGCCGCCGCCTGGGAGCTGGCCGACGTCCTCAACCTGGAAGCGATCCAGCTCATTGCGAAGAACCTCCGCAAGGCCGTTCAGAACGATCCCGACGGCCGTGAGGGCATGGCGCTTGCCCAGTACGTCACTGCGATGGCCTACTCCAACGTCGGCCTCGGCATCGCCCACTCGATGGCCCACACCCTCGGCGCGGTCTATGATACCCCGCACGGCGTCGCCTGCGCGATGATGCTGCCCATCGTCATGGAGTTCAACCAGGAGACCACCGGCGAGAAATTCAAGAAGATCGCCGAGGCCTTCGGCGTCTGCACCGACGGCATGAGCCAGGCCGAATACCGTAAGGCCGCAATCGACGCCGTGAAGCAGCTCTCCGTGGACGTCGGCATCCCCACCAAGCTCGCCGCGCTGAAGGAAGAGGACCTGCCCTTCCTCTGCCAGTCTGCTGCTGCCGACGCCTGCGCGCCCGGCAATCCCCGCCACGCGACCCTCGAGGACTTCGAGGCCATGTTCCGCAAGCTGATGTAATCCGCATAACCAAAAGCAAGCGCCCTGCCGGCTGTTCGTTGGCAGGGCGCTTTTCTCATGCGTTTGTTCGGTCAGTCTTGCAGAAAGGCCATGAAGGCCGCCTTGTTTTCCGCCGCGGTGGTGGTCGGGCGGCCGAGGTCGGAGCGGGCTCCGATGGCCGCCATTGCCTCGATCATGGTCAGCTCATGCCCTGCGCGGGCAGCGTTGAGGGCTGCGTCCAGCTCGGCAAAGGTCTGTACGCGGACGGCCTTCGGGTAGCCGAAGGCTTTTGCGGCGGCGACCAGATCGGTCTTGCCTGCGACGGTCGGCATGCCGCCCACGGTCTCGTGGGCCTCGTTGTTGATCACAATGTGGATAAGATTCCTGGGGCGGATCGCGCCGATGACGGCCATTGCCCCCAAATGCATCAGGGCCGCCCCGTCGCCGTCGATGCACCAGACAAGGCGCTCCGGCTGATTCAGGGCAACGCCCAGGGCAATGGAACTGCTGTGCCCCATGGAGCCGACGGTCAGAAAATCCCTTCCGTGGTCGAGCCCGGCGGCGGTCCGCAGCTCAAACAGCTCCCGCGAGGCCTTACCCGTCGTGGAGACGATGGGGTCGTCCCCGCTGAACGCCGTAATGTGGCGGATGATCTCCTCGCGCAGCATCTTCCAGTCGTTTCGATAGACGACCTTGCCGTCCCAGGTCAGCGCGCCCTTCCGAACGACGAAGGCCACATCCCGGCCTTCGTCCAGCAGGGGTCGGAATTCCTCCATCGCCGCGCAAAGCGCAGCTTCAGTGGTGTCGGTTCCGATCACGAAGCTGGGAATTTCCAGCTCGTTCAGGAGACTGCGTGTGATCTCGCCCTGCCAGACGTGCTGGGGCTCGTCGTGGACGCCGGGCTCGCCGCGCCAGCCGATCACGAAGATCATGGGGATTCCGTAGACCTTTTTGTGCAGCAGGGAAGCGGCGGGGTTGACGAGGTTGCCCTCGCCGGAGTTCTGCATATAGACGACCGGGATCTTGCCGGTCGCCAGATGATAGCCCGCTGCAATGGCGGCGGCATTGCCCTCGTTTGCGGCGATGATGTGCCGCCTCGGGTCGGTCCCGTATCGTTCGATCAGGCAGCTGCAGAGCGCCTTGAGCTGGGAATCGGGAACGCCAGTGTAGAAATCGGCGTTCAAAACCTTCAATAGCGTTTCAACCTGCATGATTTCCTCCTATATCTCGTCGATCAGGGTGATGATCTGCTTGATGGGCAGAAGGCGGTCGTCTACCTCCTTGGCCCGGTGATAGCGCAGAATATCCTCGGCGGTTTTCTGCATGGCAGGGAAGGCCGCGCGGGTGAGCTGGTTGGCATAGATCACGATGTTGACGCCGTGAGCGGAGAGCTCTTCCTCAGTGATCGTGTTGTAGCTGCTCGGCACCACGACGATGGGCGTCCTCGCGTCGGCTGCGCGGAAGCGGTCGCAGAATTCCAGGATCTCTGCGGGCTCCTTCTTCCGGCTGTGAATCATGATCCCATCCGCGCCGGCGGCGACATAGGCCGCGGCGCGTGCCAGAGCGTCCTCCATGCCCTGTTCGAGGATCAAAGACTCGATGCGGGCAATGATCATGAAATCTTCGGTGAGCTGTGCCTTCTTGGCTGCGGTGATCTTGGCGCAGAATTCCTCGATGGTCGCCTGGGTCTGGTGTACCTCAGTGCCGAAGAGGGAGTTTTTTTTCAGACCCTTCTTGTCCTCAATGATGACGGCGCTCACGCCCATGCGCTCCAGGGAGCGGACCGTGTAGACGAAGTGCTCCGCCAGACCGCCGGTGTCGCCGTCGAAGATAATCGGCTTGGTCGTGACCTCCATAATATCGTCGATCGTGCGGAAGCGGGAGGTCATATCCACCAGCTCGATGTCCGGCTTGCCCTTCGCCGTGCTGTCGCAGAGGGAGGAGACCCACATGGCGTCAAACTGGTCCAGACGGCCCTCGCGC